>JFJP01027114.1_pt1 | contig 20186 bp, 27 predicted proteins | sample 431651 | NCBI WGS metagenome assembly JFJP01 (sample SAMN02602958, study PRJNA72255) | Microbial mat metagenome, whole genome shotgun sequencing project. | biome: fresh water; feature: sink hole; material: water; isolation source: purple microbial (photo- and chemosynthetic) mats found in...
TTAGTTTTTCATTTTTCGTTATTTTTTCTGATCTAGTTGTATTCATATTAATATTAATATAACTCTTTATATTTTTGCAAATTACAAAAAGGATTGCAAAATGAAGAATTAAAACGTACTAATTTTGCCAAACCCAACCAAATTCCAAAGTAAAATTAAAAAACAGCGTAAATAAAAATATATATATTATTTGTTTTTTCTAAATTAATTTTTTTAAATTCTACATTTTAAAACAGTTTTTTATTTTTTGATTCTGTTTTCTATTAATTTATATTATTTTACAACTCAGCTTTTCTCCTAAACTCTGCACACAGCCCACTGCATTTAGGATTATCAATTTCTCTCTCAATGAAATTAGAAAGTTCTTCTTCTGAATATATCGTGCCACCTTTAATCCATCTGTCTTTTTCCAATATTTGTTTGCAATGTTTAATATTCCAATATTTTATATTGCAAGTTCCCCACAAATAATGTTCCAATAAAAATCCTCCTTCTAATTCGTTTGGATTTTCAGATCGAGGGGTCATGAACCCAAAATTATTATTCATTATTCTTTGAGACAAATGAAAGCCTTCATGAAAAAATAATCCAACTAACCTGGCTTGAATAGAATCTATCAAAATAAATTTTATTGAATCCGGTCATCCCCCAAAATTTAGCATTCTTCACAAAAACAATTTTATCTAAAAGTGTCATAAAAATTTGATGGAATTTTTCCCATTCTTTATGTTTTAAGTTCAAACAGGTCATTTTTATTGCATTCTTTGCTGTTTTTGTTGTTAAAATATCTTCGATATAAGAACGATTTTTTTTAAAAATTTTATTTTCATCTTCATTTAAAACGTAAAGTGGTGTCTCCATAAGAAAATCCATTGAATTTTCAGCTGCTTTGGCATTGTCAATGAGACCTCTTGAAGAGTTTAAAAGAATGGCAACATGCAATTCTATATCATTTTCGTTGAGATTATATCGAATTAGTTCTATAAATTCAATGTATTGATCAAATAGTTTTCTTTTTACATAATTATTTTTGACTAGAAGCAAGCCATAAGCTAATCTCGGATAGACAATTCTTAGAACTGAATGAAAAGATGATTTGTCAAAATTCAAGCTAAGAGGAAGATCATCATCAGTTAAAGAAAAATTGTTGGTCATGGTTATGAATTTATTAATGTATTCATCTTTTTTTATTTGCCTTTGCGAAGAATTAACCAGAGCATTTTGTTTTTTAAATTCTTCAATAGAAAATTCCACTTCTAATAATTTTCCTTCTTCGAGAATTTGTTTAAAACTATTAAAACTATTAAAACTTTGAATCATTGAACAATAATAAAATTACTTCAATGGAATTTTTTTTTTTAATTCATCAAATTTAAACTTATCGATTTAAAGCTTTTGAAATAAAGAAACAAAATAATTAAAATGAAAAAAAATGAAAACAAATAATTAATTAAAAAAAATCCTTTTTAATAAAAGAGAAAAAACAAATGTACCAACAAAAGGATAAAACCTACTATAAGCAAATGTAATTTTTTTAGTTCATTCTCCAATATATCTTCTCTTCCATCATCTCTCTTTTAGTTCTTCATTGCAATGGAGTGTCCTCACCAATGAAGAAATCCTCGATCTTTCCATTCTACCATTATATGAAGAAGATTACATATATGACCAAAAAACGAAAAAAATCGCAGAGGGTGGAGTTTTGGATTTACGTTTGGTAAATGAACGATAGAAAAAGTTTTAAATTGTAATTAATATCAAAGGGTGTTGGAATAAAAAACCAAATTTGTCAAACTTGCAATAAAAAACTAGCTGATTGTCCTGGACATTTCGGACATATAACCCTATCTTTGCCGATATTTCATATAGGATATTTTAAATATGTTGTGAATATTTTGAATTGCATCTGCAAAGTTTTATAAATTTTCCATTTGAAAATTCTTATTCTTTTGAAAATTAAGTCTTGTGGCAAGCTTTTATTAACAGAAGAAAATAGGAAAAACTATCTTCCTAAGTTTCTTAGCAAAAAATCGAGTTCTATAGCTCGAAACGCCTGGTTTAAAAAGGTCATAGTTGAATGTAAAAAGCAAAAAAGATGTTTGGATGCCAAATGCAATGAAGAGAATGGGATTGTGAAGAAACAGCCCAAAGAAGCCACCAAAATCCTCTTTGTGAAAACAATGTAAATTAATGAAGAAATAAACAAATTTTTTAATCTTTCTTAAATTTGAGAAAAAAAAATGAAGATGAAGAACAGACAATTGCGGGAAATCCTTATAGAAATTCTTCCATTTTAGTTGAGACAAGATTTGAAAATTTGATTGAAAACACAAAAATTAATGAATTATCGCCTTTGAAAGTGTTGGAATTATTTGAGAAGATCCCTGATTATGATGTTTATTTTCTGAATATGAATCCGAGGTTTGTGAAGCCGAAACATTTGATTGTGACACAGATTTTAGTTCCTCCAGTTTGTATTAGACCAACAGTTGAATTGACAAACGGAAAAACGAATGAAGACGATTTAACTATCAAAATTTATGAGATTCTTAGAGCAAATAAAACAATAAGAAAATTAATGGAAGAAGGCAAAGATAATGCAAGGTTCTTTTTAAAAAAATTTATAAATTTCATTAACACCTCCCATATTTTTTTTTAATTTTTAAATTGTTTTCTAAAGAATCAATGAAATATGGTATACTTTGCAGAGTTTATTCACGCAATACATTAATTCAAGTACTCCAGGATTGCCTCTTCATTTGCTTGGCTCAAAATCTATAAGGTTTCACTCTATTAACTTCATAAAAAACCCTTTATTTATTCTTCTATCAAACAGGTCACTTTGCATAAGAATCAAAGGGAAACATGGTCGATTCAGAGGGAATTTATCAGGCAAAAGAGCTGATTTCACAGGAAGGACAGTTATTTCTCCTGATCCCAACATAAAAATAGATCAAGCAATCAAATAAAACAACATAATAACAAATAATTTTTTTATCCATATGTAGGTGATTATTCCTTTACATATGGCTAAAATTCTCACATTTCCTGAACGAGTGACTACATTAAATAAGGATAGATTAAAATTGTACGTATTGAATGGAAGCGATAAATACCCAGGAGCTAATTACTTTATCTCAAAGGATGGCTTATCGAAAAATAATCTAATGTTCGGAAACAGAAGGAGAATCGCAGATGAATTGAAAATAGGAGATATTGTTGAAAGACATTTGATTGATGATGATATCGTTTTATTCAATAGACAACCCTCACTTCATAGATTATCAATTATGTGTCATAGGTTAGTTTTTATCAAAATCAAATTTTTGTTTAAATTTTTGTTTAAATTTTTTAAAGAGCCAAGATCATGGCAGGAAATACTTTGAGGTTCAATGAATGTGTATGCACTCCTTACAATGCAGATTTTGATGGAGATGAAATGAACATCCATGTGCCACAAACTTTAGAAGCCAAGGCAGAGGCTTATTATTTGATGAGGGTTCAAGAAAATCTAATAACACCAAAAAATGGAGAACCTATTGTAGCTTTAACACAAGATTTTTTGACCACTGCATTTCTTATCACAAAGAAAGGTTGAGTTTTCGCAAAATTTAGAGATAAAATTAATTGTTTTTGCATTAAATGAAGATGTTTTCTATGATAGAGCGAATTTTTGTCAAATTTGCTCCTATTTCAATGATGCTAATGAGAAAATTGAACTTCCAGTGCCTGCAATTTTAAAGCCTATTGGTTATTTTAAATAATTTTCCATTTTTTTATAATTTTTTTATATTGAAAGATTTCAAATTTTTAATGATTTTTTCTTTGTTTTTTAGAATTGTGGACTGGTAAACAACTAATCAATGTTTTATTAAGACCAAACCGTGATTCTAAACTAGTGGTCAACATTTCTTTGAAAGAGAAAAATTATACAGGAAAAGAAGAATGTATGTGTCCAAAAGACGGCTGGTTCAATTGAAACCTTTTTTTTATTCACAATTCATTTAAAAAATTAAAGGGTTCTGATACATAATTCGGAGCTTCTTTCAGGGAATTTAGGCAAAAGCACTTTAGGATCAGGCAGCAAAGGAGGTCTTTTTTATGCTTTGATAAGGGATAATTCACAATACCTCGCAGCGGAATGCATGAGCAGGTTTGCAAAACTATCGTCAAGATGGATAGGAGCCTATGGAATGACAATCAGTGCAGCTGACGTTTCCCCATCGGATGAATTGATCGGTTCCATTGAGGAAATGATGAATGAAGCGTAAAAAAAAACTTTATAATTTTTTAATATTTGGATAAAAAATATTTTTTCTATTTTAAAAAATTGTGTTAAAGCTATGAGAACTCTAATGAACAAATAAAAAAATTTACAGAAGGAAAACTCGACTTAAAAGCAGGATTCACAGCAGAACAGACTTTAGAAAGCAATATAAATGGGATATTAAGCAAAAATCGTGAACTGGTATGTTGTTTTTCATTTTTTATTAAAAAACAAAAACCAAGGTTGGAGAATTGTGCATTAAAAATTTGCCAGTCAATAACCCACCATTAATGATGTTTATCTGTGGAAGTAAAGGTTCAAACATCAATTTATGTCAAATGATCGCAAGTGTGGGTCAACAGAATGTTAATGGTCAAAGGTGGAATTAAATTAAAACATTTAGTTTTGAGAATTATAACATCTTGTTTTTATATTGTTTCGATTATAAATGATATTCAGAGTTCCAAACGGCTTTACAGATCGTTCTTTGCCTCATTTTGAGAAGAATTCCAAGCATCCTGCTTCAAAGGGCTTTGTAAAAAATAGTTTCTTTACAGGTTTGACTGCAACAGAATTCTTTTTTCATACAATGGGAGGTCGAGAGGGGTTGATAGATACGGCAGTGAAAACTGCAGATACTGGATATATGCAAAGGAGATTAATGAAAAGTTTAGAAAGCTTATCAGTAAATTATGATTACAGTGTTAGAAGCACATGCGGAGAAATTGTTCAAGTAAATGATTTAATTTTATTGCTTCTTGATAAAAAACTTAAAAATTAAGTTTGTTTATGGAGAAGACGGATTGGATCCGATGATGATGGAAGAGGCTGATAGGCCTTTTAATTTAGAGAGATTGTTGAAATATACCAAAACGATATATCCTTATAATTTTGAAATAGAAAATAGCTTAACACCTTATGAAATTTTAGAATTGGTTGAAAAAAAACTCAAGAATATTGAAATTGAAAATAAGAATCTTATAACAGATTTAATGATAGAGGGGTTAAAGGATTATTTTTTGAAATTAGCAGAGAAAATAGGTTTTTATCTATTTATTTTTTATTTTTTTTCATTTCAATTTCTTTAAAAAGTTTTTTGATTTTTAACTTCAATTAATAAAAAAGCCAAAATTAGAGAAAATAATGGGCTTCATCCTCTTTTCATTGAAAGTGAAAAAATATTTCAAAAAGAAGATGAAAAAAATGATCAAATCTACATTGTGAACAATATTTTCTGCTTAACTATTCGCCAAATCAATTTATTTTTCTCAAAATTATGGAAAAAATACATTTCTGTTCATGATTTTAAAAAATTCTGAAAAAATATAAGACATTTTTTTAATAGGCTTTGATAGTACCTGGTGAAGCAGTAGGAGCTGTAACCTCCCAAAGCATAGGAGAGCCAGGCACACAAATGACTTTAAAAACGTTTCATTTTGCAGGAGTAGCTTCAATGAATATTACATTAGGAGTGCCAAGAATTAAGGAAATAATTAATGCCACAAGAGAAATAAGCACTCCTATTATAACAGCAAAACTTGTAAATGATTGTGACCCGTCTGTGGCTCGATTAGTTAAAGGAAGAATCGAAAAGACTCTATTGGGAGAAATTTGTGAATATATAAAAGAAGTTTATTCAAACGAGGGATGCAAATTGAAGATAAAGCTCAGTGAAAAGACTATTAATTCTTTGGAATTACAAATAAAAGCGAAGGATGTGAAGAATTTCATTTTGAATACTGCAAGAATTTATTTGAAAGATAATAATATTGAATTGCATCGTGTGAGTGACTATAAACTAGCTGTGATTCCTAATACTTCAGCTGGAGAAAAAGTGCATTTTGCTTTGCAAATCATTAAAAGGAAATTGGGAAACATCGTTGTCAAAGGGATCCCTTCGATTTCCAGAGCTGTCATTAACAAGGAAAAAGATCCAAAAAGCAATACTTTCAAGTATTTTTTAAAATTTTCTTAAAAAATTGTAAAATTTCACTTTAAATCAGATATCATTTATTGGTTGAGGGCAACGGTTTATTGGAAGTTATGAACGTTCCCGGAATCAAAGGCACTACAACCTATTCAAACCATATCATGGAAGTTGAGAAATGTCTGGGCATAGAGGCAGGTCGTCGAAGCATTTTGAATGAAATAAAATACATTATGAAGATGCATGGTATCACAGTAGATATAAGACATATGGGTTTGCTTTCTGAAGTAATGACATGCAAAGGTAATTTATTTAAAAAAAATTATTAAAACATTCAACAATAAAAAAAAAAATTTCTTTTCTGTTAGGAAAAATTTTGGGAATTACGAGATTTGGCTTGTCCAAAATGAAAGATGCTACATTGATGTTGGCTTCATTTGAGAAAACGAATGATATTTTATTTGAGGCTGCTTATATGAGCAAAGGAGATGTGTTAAGTGGCGTGACAGAATCAATCATTGTGGTAAATTTTTTTATTAAACTCTGTAAAAAAAAGGGAAAAAAAGGGGAAAAAAGCTAACATTGGAACAGGAATTTGCAAAGTATTGTGGAACTTTAAAGAAAACCATTCACAAGGAGAAATTATAAAAAACTTCCATCCGATTTATAAAGATTTAGAAATATAAACACAATTAAAAATTATTTGAAAAAGATTTTGAAGGTTGATGATGTGGGTTTTTGGTTTGAATTAGAAGCAGAAGTTCTTTTTCTCCAATTTTCTTGGATTTCGTTAAAATTTCTCTTGTTTTAAAGCTATTTGCAAGCGACCTTATATTGATAGCTTCTTCCTCCAACAGAAGATTCTTCTCTTTTTCTCTTAAGATTCTTTCTTTTCTCAATAATTCATTATCTCTTAATTTTAATCGTTCCTTTAATGTTTTTATTTCTATTAACAAAAGGGTTTTTTCTTCTTCATAAACTCTTTTTATTTGTAAAACTTCAGCTCGTTCTTCTTCAAAAGTTCTTTTGCTAAAGGACATTTCATATAAGCTTTGTATTTGGGGGTCCATAAACAGCTTATAATTATCGATTTTCCAATTTAATTCCCGGAATTCCTTCTCCTTTTTCTTCTCATATTGCTTTATGAATGTTTTCATAAATTCGAAATCAGTGTTATCCTTTGTATTTTTTTCAAAATTTGAGATATTTAAATTCAAACTCCTATTCATTGAATTGAAATTCTCCAGATTTCGTTTAGTTTCTACATCGTTTTTATCGAGCAAAGTCACATAATTCAAGATTTTCTTGCAGAATTCTTTTAGGGAATGATGAAGGAATAGAGGGTTTAGTTGAAGGAAATCGTTGAGGATACTATCAACTCCTAGTTTTTTGCAACATTCGTTCAAAACTTCGAGAAAAAAATCAGAAATTTTGTCAAGTTTTTTTCTGTTGAAAATTTCGTCGGAAAAATACATTTTAAAATTTGGTAAAAAATATTAAATATTTGTTTTTTATTAAAAAAATTTGAAAAGTTTCATAAATATTTAGAACAAAAAAAGCGAAAAAATTTCATCTTGATAAAAATAAGCTTTATTTGAAAAATCTTTTTTTTTTCTTTCACTTTTTCACTTTTTCTCAAGAAGCATATTTTACTTTTATTTCAAGATTTAATCAAATCACTAAAAATTTCAACAAAAATAATGAAAAAAGGAAGTGTTCCTGATGAAGAAGAATACAAGCAAGTTGACAAATTCATAGTCACCAACAAATTTCTTGGCAAAGGTTCTTTCGGCATCGTCTATCGTGGTTTTTTCGAAAAAGACCATTTAAAAATCGTTGCCGTGAAAGTAACACCTCTTGAGAAAATCTCCAATGATTTGAAATTTCTTGAATTATTGAAACGCGAAATCGAGATAATGCAATCCATAGACCATCCCAATGTGGTTCGCATGTACGCTGCCACCCGTACATCCCGTAACTTGTACATGTTTTTAGAGTATTGTCGTGATGGTGATATAAAGGAATTATTAAATACAAAAAAAGGTCATTTATCAGAATCAGAAGCCCTGCTATATTTCCGCCAGATCATTGAAGGCTTCAAAATCCTCTATCATAACCGAATCATACATCGAGATATAAAACCTGCCAATATTCTATTGCATGAAGGTGTGGCAAAAATCACTGATTTCGGCTTCGCAAGGGTTATTGAAGGAGATATGGAGAAATCAGGTCAGTTCTCGAAGGTTGGAACCCCATTATATATGTCTCCGCAGATCTTAAATGATCAGAAATTCTCTGCTAAAACTGACATCTGGTCTTTAGGGATGATGCTTTACGAGATGTTATACGGTAAAACTCCGTGGAATGCTGATTCTCCGTATGGATTGTTTATGAATATTAAGAATATTGCATTAGATTTCCCTGAGAAGCCGATTAGGAGTGAGGAAGTGAAGGAATTATTAAAATTAATGCTGATTGTTGAGGATAAAGAAAGGATATCATGGCTTGAACTTTTTTCTCATCCTTTGTGCAAACTTGATACAAAAGGCATTCAGGCCAATTTAGAGAAACTTGAACAGGAGAAAGACTGTTGGACGAAGACTGTTGCAATGAATAATTTGTATGTGCAGAATAATAGAGTTATGGGGTTTAAGAAGAACGAGGAATTGACTCAGATTTTCACGAAAGAGATGAAGAACAAAGAGAAGACAGATAATTGGAAAAAAAATCAAAAGGAAGAAGTGATTGATGCCAAAGATTATGGTAAAATCATTAATAGACAAGATAATGACCAAAATGAAAGGAAAATCATTATAAAAGTGGATTCTTTTTTCAGTCATGAAAGAAATATAGCTATATTCATTAATTACACCTCAACACTGCTTTTCAATTTCTATTCAATGAAGAAAGCGCCTATTATTGAGAATTTGTTCTTTAGAGTATTCTTCATGTTTCAGAAGCTACAAATCATGATTTTCAAGAATATTATACAAATAATGGAAGGGAAAAAAGAATTGGGTGTCTTTACAAAGCCCGAATGGAGCACTTACTGCAAAAGTCCGGAGTTCGCTTTAACACATCAAGCAATTAAAACTGATATGGATTTCATGATTCCTTATTTCGTAGAAGTAGGGAAAAGAACAAAAGAAGTTGTAGAGAAAACGTTCGCAAAGGAAGAAAGCCAGGTTCTGAAGACAGCTTTAAAGACTTTCTCTCAGTTAATTAATGACAAATTCGAAATGGGAGATAATTTCGAAATTGTTTTCAAAGAAACTTTGAATGAATTCATCTCATATTTGAAAGAGTTTTTGTTGAAGAAACAGCAGGTGGAGAAAGATTTGTTGTTGATTTTGAGGCTATCGTTAATATGTTTGAATAGGAATAGCGAGTTCCAATGGGACATCAACGAAGGAGCAGATTTCCATAAGCTGTATGAAAATTATGAGACTATGGACGAAAGAGCTTTGTACGAGGAGTTGCTTAAAATATTGAATTTGAATAAAAATAAAAATTTAAAATAAATTGGAAAAAATAATTGAAAATGAAATAATACAGTATTTAAATAAAAACCAAAATTCAAAATAAAAAAAAATTCAAAAAAACTTGAAAGAACATTTTATATCTTTTCCCAAAAACCTTCTACAAGCATCAACCTACATTCAATGACTCTATTTCTTTTTTTGCTCTTTCTAACATCCATCACCTGTCACTATTTCGACGAGGACAATATTAAATTTAACATAACTGTTGATGAAATATCTCCATATGATAATCCCGTTGAAACCTATAGGCAATAAAATATGGATTTTCTCATTTTCTTAACAAAATTTTAGATATTATTCATTACCTTTTTGCCAACCTGATTATATATATGAGGAAACTCAAACTTTGGGGGAAAATTTATCAGGGGATAGGAAGATGAATTCGCTTTATGAGATCGAATACCAAGGTTTTTATAATGGGAGGTTTAAATAAATAAATAGATATTTAGTTAATGTGACAGATCGTATGATTTGCAGCAGAAACTTTACTAATGAAGAACTTAAACAATTCAGAAATGCCATTTATTTGCATTATTTGGCAGAATTCAATATCGGTTCAAAAAAATAATTTTTAAAAAATAAAAAAAATTTAAATTATTTTAATAAGATGAATTCGATATGTTTGATGTGATTGGGATAATGAATTTTGAAAACGACAAATATTTTTTGAAAACTAAGATATCTTTTCATTTATATTACGATGAAGAAAAAAGAGTTTGGCATAAATTTTTTTTTCTTTGTCAATAATTTTTTTATTCAAAAGTTGTTGTTATTTGCAAATGTGACTAATCCAGATTCGGCTGATCTCATTGATATTTCTAACGAGGAAAGCCAACAAATAGAATTTTATTATTCAGTTACTTTCCACGCAGTTTCTCCTCTTGATCAGTTTTATTTTAAACAATTTTGATCTTTTTTTAAAATATACAAAAGAGCCAATTTATATAATAAAGACTCTTCAGAAGAAATTCATTGGTTCGCGATCACAAACTCCTTTATTTTAGTAATATTTTTGAATTAATGCTGTTATATTTGTGTTGAAGGTATTGCTCTTGACAATTTTTGTGGGGTTTATTCTCGCTAGGATCATCAAAAACGAAGTTAGTATGGTAAACGATTTAGAAAAAGATTCAAGTAAATTATGAAATACTTTATATTTTCAATTAAAAATTCTAAAAGATATTGCATGGAAACTCATTAGAAGCGAACTGTTTGTGCCACCTTCTTATACAATAATATTAAGTGCTTTTATAGGAACTGGAATTCAATTCCTTTTATTAGTATTATGAAAAAAAAAAAATTATAAGCTTTCAAAAATTCAATTTTTCATTGTTTTTAGAGCTTAAATTTGATTCTTTTTGGAATAATAGGCATATATTATGGTCACAAAGGCTCAATCAAGACAATTGCAATCGTTTTATATACCTTCACAGGCGTTTTCAATGGGTTTTATGCAGCGAAATTCTATAAATTTATGGGAGGAAAACATTGGGCTTTCAATTTATTAATCAGCGCAGGGCTGTTTCCTGTAAAATTTCTTTATTTTTTACATTTTTCTTTAAGTTTTTCATCTATTTTCAAGCTGATTTTGTTCATCGTTTGGGCTTTTTTAAATAGTATAGCATGGAGTTATGGTTCTACAGCTGCATTGCCTTTCACAACTGTGCTTTTTATCTTAGTATTATGTTTATTGGTGTATTTGCCATTGACTTTGATCGGGGGTCTTACTGGAAGAATGAGATCCAAAGATACGGTGCCTTACAGCGAAGAGAAATTTGCAAAGATTCCTAAAGAAATTCCGCAGATATTATGGTTTTTATCTAATATTTGATTGAAATTAAATGAAAATTTAAAGGTATAAATCTATTTATATGCATATTTTCTTGTCTGGATTGCTTCCTTTCAGGTTTATTTCTGAAATTTTCTAAATATTATATTTTTTGATTAGTTCAATTTATTTGGAATTGAGCTATATATTCAATAGTGTTTGGGGACATAAACTATATCATTTTTATGGTGTTTTGTTCTTGGCTTTTTTCCTATCATTGATTGTTGTTGGTAATCGTTTTTTCTTCTTTTCAAGAAATAAAACTTTTTTACAGGATGTGTTACTGTTGTATTTTGTTATTTTACTTTAAATAATCAGGATTATAAATGGTGGTGGAAGTCCTTTATCTTTGGAGGATCGCCTGCTGTTTTCATGCTTGCTTATTCATTTTATTTCTATTATTCACAATCAAACATGTTTGGAATCATGCAGGTAAGATATATTAATCTTTAAATTAGGTTTTTAATTGTTTTTTTTCAAAAGTTTTCATTTTTTTTCGGGTACAGCTCAATTTTTTGCTTTTTAGCTTTTATGGTAACAATTTTTTAATTGGAATATTTAAATTAATGCTTCTTTATAGATGTTTGGAACTGTTGGGTTTTTGGCTGCTAAACAATTTGTCAGCTATGTCTTTGATCAATCTAAAATCGATTAAAATCATTGTTAAATTTAAAAATACAATTTTAATAAGAGCTTTTTTGTTATCAATCAAATCTATGAGTTTTTTATTTTTTTTGACAATCATTTGTAAATATCATAGAGCCCTTATACCCACATATAATCAAAATCAAGCATATATAACAATATATATTTGAAATTTTTAAATAAAACAAATTTTTCCATGCAATTAACAATTAACAATTAAATACTATTTAATGATAATCAAGTAAAAACTTTTTTGTCATAAAACTTTAAGAAAAATTTGAATTTTATCCAATTCACGATAAATGCATTCAAACGAGATAATAGACAATATTGAGTTAGAAATCAAAAAATTCATCGACATAAGCACCATTTTCAAAAAATTGAAGGATCAAGGCTGTATTCAATTAGTTTTCAACTCAATCTATGAGGTGTTTTCCTCTGAGCATGAATTCACCAAAAAAGGTTTTTATAAAACAATCAACTTTCTTACTTAAATTCCTCAAAAGAACTACAAAAACTCGCTGTACAAAACAAAGAGTCCTTTGATTTTCTAGAACATTACAAGCTAAACAGCTCAATTTTCAAATCAAATTTTCTCTTGATTATACAAAACATTGGTTATTTAAAAAAATAAATATAAAATAAACATTTTCAGTTGAAGAAATCTGGAATACGTTCTTAAGAAAAGAAATCTCAAATCAAAACCAATACAATCTAAACATAAAACTTAATGAATTCCCCTCAAATAAAATAACTCCCTCCTCCGAAATCGAAGAATACCTCTCGAAAAACACTACTCTCAAACACAAACCACAAGAGATTCTATCAGAAAACCCTTCAAAACATCTAAAAATCAACAAATACTCAAATTTAAAGGATAATTCAAGCCCGAATCAACAAATGAAAAACGAGTTTCAGGCAACAAAAACCTTGGAACATTCAAAAAGCCGCGAAAAAATCATACAACAATCCTTTTTCAGCAATATTAATAACTCTTACGGATCTTTAACATCACAAAAAGGTCCTGTGACAAGGAATATTTCAAGTGGAGGGATAAAAACATCATCAAATGAAAAGAATATTACTGGAAATATTGGCGTTTCTTATAATGTGGGGTCAGTTAGAAGCCCAAAAATAAATAATTTCCCTGTCGGGAACCAAAAAATCATGGTAATTTATTAAATTGAAGGGAATTTAAGGTTTATTGGAAATTAGGAGAATTTTAAGGCTGGGATGAGGAGCAGATTTAATGAAAAAGTGGAGGAAAAAAAGCCTCTTCTTATAATATGATTGAGAGATATTTGCAAAATTAATATTTTGTAAAAGAAAAGAAATTATTTGTAAAATTGGTTCATTTTATTTAAAAAAAAGTTCATTTTTCTGTTATAAAAAAAATTAAAGAATTCTTCTTCATTTTTGTAAAACTGTTCATTGCACTTTTTAGAAAACCTCATTTTATCTTTTCAACTCAATGAATCAATATTTTTTAATACATATGTACAAAATGTAGTTTATTTAAATTTATGAGCTTTCCCCAACCTTAAAACACAAATAAAGGTTCTTTTTATTTTATCTAATGTTCTCTACCACCGCATTTTCTTTTGATAAAAGGACCAACTTTCACTCAAAGAGTTTAAAACAGAAGAATTATTTGAAAAAATGTAAAAGCTGCTATTTTTTTTTTAGAAAAAAAAGTTAATCAAAGAAATAAACTAATGCAAATTTAGTAGGAAAGTTTAAAATTTTAATTGAAACCACATCCTTTTCTCTCTCCATTCTTCATTTTTCAAAGGTAAAGCTAACATTCTCCCCTTCGTCCCTCTTTCTGATCTCATACCCATACGCCTTGAACCTCCCATTATCCGTGCAAGTCCCCATATACATTTCAAGAGGAGGATACCAACAATAATTCTTCACATGATATAAATGATGATCTACATGTTGGTTTTCCCCATTGCTTCCATCCATATTCCTTGTATGTGCCACTTTATTGCTCCGATAAACATAAAGAATACTGATTTTAAAACTCTTTCGAAAGACATTTGCACGCTTTTGCCGCGAGGTGTGATAAATGTGCAAATTAAACAAAGTAACTGATCAATGAAGAAAAATAAATAGATGAAATTATTTGTTATTTCTATTGTAAAATCAAAGAAATCAGGCAGAATCAACGATTTTATAAAGGAAAGAATTGGGAAAATTAGCATGCTTGACATAAATAAAGGCGGAAAAAGCTCAATTAATTTGGCAAAAGAGATAAATAATTGAATAAGGAACTAAAGGAGTTTTGATAAGCAGCAATTACACAAAAACTTCGCAGCATAAAGAATAAAATCATTTTGAAAATAAAGGTCTCAGGTCTATTGTTTTCTAAGTTTCGGAGCTTCTCGCCAAGGATCTTTATTGAGAGATTGTAATCTGTGCTGATGGAATTCGGGAAAGAAAACTCAATTCTACCATTTTTGGATAAAGTTGTTTTGATTTTATCCCATCCCCATAAATAAGGGATAGTTTTTTGAGATTTTGGAGGTAAAACTTGAAAATCATAAGATTTCCATCGAAGAGGGATTTGAGCATTTTTTAACTCGATTATTAATTAGATTATAATTTTTTATTTTATTTTTAAAAATCTTCAAAATAAAAAAAATTTTCTTTGATTTAAAAAAAAAAATCAAGTAAAATCATCAGTTTTTTGAAAAAAATTTTCTTTAAAAATCCTGAATTTAAATTTTTTTCCTCCTATTTATAAAACATTTCTGTGCCTCAATTTCAAAAAAAAATGCAAAATCTCTACAATTTCAATAATTTTGCCACCACAACAGCGCCTAAACCCAACTCAATGGCGAATTTTTCTTCCTTTTCTTCTGGTTTCTCTACCATGAACCCTTCCCAATCAATCCCGAATTTAAACAGCATAAAACTCGACGCCAATTTAGAAGTAGCTCAAGTGATTCCAAAACCTAAATTAAAGGCTATTTTAAACAATAATGAACGAGGTTATTATTCCTCTTTATTATCACAAGCAGATCCCATAAATGCTAATTCAGTGCAAGGAAAAGATGCAGTGGCTTTCTTTAAAAGATCTGGAATAAGTGTCGAAATGTTAAAGAAGATCTGGTTATTGTCCTCTTCAAATAATACATCGTTAGAAAGAGAAGAGTTCTATGTGGCATTAAAACTGATAGCTTTTGCACAGAATAATATGGATATTTCAGCAGAATCTTTAGTTAAAAACGTTCCAACCCCATTGCCCAAATTTGCAGCTGCGATTCAGGAAAAAAAAGAAGAAAAAATAGAGGAAAACTCTCAGAATCTCACAAATAATACTAATGAACTACCTAGTGATAATTCAAATCTTGTAGCGACAAACTCTTTTTCTAACATGAATTTGCCCCCTCAAATGCAGTCTTCTACAGTTATCAATGGACAATCTTTTAATAATCCAACCCCATTAAATTCATTCCCCAATCAAATGAATGCTAATAATAATATGCCTAATAATTTACCACAAGGACAAAATAAAATAGTGACGGAAGCTGATGGCAAAATAAGTTTAGAAAAAATGCATAAATATGAAAACTATTTCAAATCCATTGACCCGCAGCATACGGGATACATAGGAGGAGCCGAAGCCAAAGATATTTTTCTCAAAAGCGGTTTGCCAACACAACAACTCTTTCAAATCTGGAGACTCGTCGATACAAAAAAAGAGGGAAATCTATCAAAAGGAGAGTTCATGGTGGCTTTACATTTGATTATGTTAGCAAGACAAGGATTTATTCTCCCAGAAGAACTTCCAAAAACATTGCTTGAGATCATCTTTGAATATCAGGACCCAAATGCTAATAAATTATCAAATCCTTCAAATATGCAACATAGACCAAGTGTTGATTTAATAAACATGCCAGAACCAAAAAACGAAGATAAATGTAAATTAAAATGATATAAATTTTTTTGGGAGCTGATGGGAATTTTGAGGGAAAGTAGTGGGGGTTGGGTGATTAAGTTTTTTAAACCTTATACTTCTCAAAATTACCTAAATAAATATTTAATTTTTATGATTTTAAGATAGTGCACTTGAAAACACTGAATTCATCCAAGATAGCAATCAAAATTTAAACAGTAAAGACATATTATACATACCCTAATAAAGAAAATTAAAAATTTTAGTGATCAATAATGAAAAATCCAATGAAATGCCTCCAAAAAACTCAGCTCTTCTGAAGAGAAGCTCCCAACAAATGGAATATGGAGCCAATGACCCTCAAACTCAAACTCAGCCTCAACAACAAAACTTTTTGGATCATACGCAAAATGAATTGAACAATGAGTTACGAAAAATGAGGAATTATCACAGCAACGCCATACAAGAAAAGGTGCAAGATTTGAATAATATGAATGCAATAATTGAAAACTATCAGAAATTAATGAAAAAAATCCAAGATGAAAATCAATTTTTAATAGAAGAATCTAAGAAAATCGAAGAAAAAAAAAACACTGCTTTAAAGTCCATAATGGCATATCAAAACAACATTGATATTCTTCTCAATAAAAATTCAGAAATCAAGCAAAAAATCCTTCTTCAAACCACAAAAGCCATTGAAGAAATCAATGAAACAGCGAAAATCACTTTAGATCAAATAAATAAAAATCAAGCAACAAAGGCCAATGACAATCAAAATCTAACACTTTTCCAAAGAAAACAACTTATACAGGAAGAAAGAGAAAGAGATCGAATAAAAATCGAAGAAAATTCTTATAAACAACAACAATTCCCAAAGAATTTTGATAGTGAAAATTTCCCAGAAGTGGAAATAAAATCAAATGAAATTGTACCAAATCATGTTGATACAAATATCAATCAACCTCATATGCAAATCAACCACATAAATGCTCCTTTTAAAAATGAAATCAGTTATTCTCCACAAATGAATTATCCTCCACAAACCAATCAAGCTAATTTAGTTGAAAATTATGCTAATAGTACCATTGTAAATAGTGAACAATTCAATAAATCCAATAATGATAGCCCACAAAGGCCTTTTGATGAGCTTATGAAACCTTTATCAAATAAAATCACTGAACCGATCAAAACCTTTGGTAAAAATACAAAAATTTTCAAAAATATATTGATTTCTTTTAGATTCTGATCAAAAAGATTTTGCGAATTTCGGAGGATTTGATATGAATCAACAGGATTTCAATAACGGTGGAAATTCGGGCTGGAATGAATTTGATAATAATTTCAAAGGGCTTGAAGAGCAGAAAACCCAGCCAGAGAACATAGGTTTTGGAGGGTTTTCCGAATTCAAATTTTAAAAAAAAATATAATTTAAAAATAAATTTATTGCTATTGAGAGAGAGAAAAGAATTTTGAAATTTCTTTTAAAAAATTCGAATTTAAATTTAAAAAGACCATTAAGTCAACAAAATTTTTTTCCAAAAAGTCATTAAATTAAATTTTATTTAAAAAAAAAAAATATCACATAAAATTTTATAATTTTTTTAAATCGATCAAATGAATGTCTCAATTTTTCTTCTTTTTATTATTTTGACAAGCTTTATTTCAACAAAAACCGATGCAAGATCATCAAGATCATGCACAAAAAGTATATTTTATTTTAATAACGAACAAAATAACCGATTTGGTCCTGGAGTATGCGAAAATGAATGTGATTGTGATAGAAGAAGGAGATGCAACCCTTTTAATAAATGCGAAAACTGCGCTTATCTAAGTGAAACTTGGCCATTTAGATACCCAAAAATTCTATGTTTTTAAAAACCATAAGATTTACAAATCAAAACAAAAAAAATAGTTAAAAAACTGCATTTTTCATTTACTTAAAAATAGTTTCTTTGCTTTTTTACACCTGAGATATATAGTTTTTTTTCTTAATTTTTTTAAAATAATCTCCTATTATTATTTATTCATCTATCAATGTAAAAGAAAGGACTTAAAAGATTTAAATTTACAAAGAATGCCAAAAAAATTGTAAATTTTTTGCTTTTAGCAAAATATTTTTTTTGCTTATTAAATTCCATTTTTTGCTTTTTTATTTTATTAAAATAAATTAAATAATCATCTATTCCTTTTTCTCCTCCATTATGACTGGCGGCCTGTTCATTCCAGACATCAACGGAGTGGTGTTTGTTGAATTCTAACCAAAAAAAAAAATTTTATTAAAAACATTCATTAAATATATCAACAGGTATTTTAATGGCCTTTGGCTCCAAAAACTCTAATCGTATGTCCCCATCTTTCTCAATCAAATGAAAAACATCTTCATGAGTTTTTTCCAAAGCCGGATTCATCAAAATCTTCCTATCCTTCTTCAGTTTTTGGAAAATCTCCACAATTTCCTTTCTATTATAAAAACAGCCACCATCTTTTTCCATTTCTTTTCTATTTTCTTCAGTTTCTGGTCTCACAACACTGACTTCAATTGTTTTTCCCTCTAACGAAGAACTTTATTAAGAAAAACAAATAAAATAAGAACCTTCTTTGACGATAAGAGGCGGGAAATTTTCAGCATCATCTTTCAATTGTTTAGGCTCATAATAGTATTTCTGATTGCCAGAACCATAAGGTTTATTCTTATCTTTATAATATGGCTTTTTGGAATAATCATAAGGTTTTCTTTCCTTATAATTTTCGCCTCGGCCTTTGCTTTTATCCCCATGTTCATACCCCCTATTTTCAGTGTTATAAGGAACAGGTTTGCCATTATATCCTCCCTTTTCATGTTCTTTAACATAAGGTTTCGTTTTATAATGGTAATTATTGTATTCCTTTGGGTAATATTTATCCCTTTTGTCGTAAGGTTTTTTCTTGTAATAGCCTCCTTCAGCATAATCCTCTTCAGATTTCTCCTCATCGTTATCATTAGCTTTTCTTATGAAGAAATTCGTGTAATAAGGTGGTGGCATGAATCTATAAGGATCTTTATTTCTTATAGCAATTATCATCTTTTATAATTAAAACATACCAATGCCATAAGGCGGATATATAAAATATGGATTGGAATCCATCATTGGATACGTTTCAGACTCAGGATACACAGGAGCTGAGTAATAATACGTTGGCATTGAATATTCGCTTTTATGAGGCCTATTTTATGGTTTTTTATTTTATGCGCTATAAACTTTATATACTGTTTCTTTTCTTGTATGTTTTGCAAAAACGTTATATAGAGGTTTTCAGGCTCGAAATACGCATGGATTTTTCGCGTCTTATAAAAGAAATTCAATCAAAAAGGAAAAAATTATGAAAACTTTGAAGGTTTGGTTTGAAATCCAATTGAAGAAATTTTGTGTTTTGATTTCGTCTTTAAAAACGACTCTACAGCAATTTTTTCTGTCAAATATAAACTCACAATCCTATATTTATTAATAATGATTATGTTTTTAAAAGAAAATTCAAATAGAAACTTGATCTTCAACGCCTTGTATCAGAAATTTTTTCAATTCCTCTTCTTCCCCGATTTCTATATTACTGATGATGATTTTGTTCTTTTGAGTGGGGATTATGGGAATAACGAGTTTTTTTTCTTCATTGACCTCTAAATTTTTTGTTAGTTTTAAAGCCTAAACAAGAAAAATCATTTAATTTTAGACTTTTAAAAAAGAAAAAATTAAGAAAATTTACAGAAATAATCGTATTTCGATCCTGACAAATAGATCTGATTTTATTTTCATTGAGGATTACGTCAAAAGGCGTTTCGAGATTATTACTCATTCTATAGATCAAATAGCTATTGTTCTGAAGATTTTCTCTTTTAAACATGTTTTCTATCTAAATCACGATAAAAAACAAATAAAATATCATCAAATACTTCGAAAATCAATTGGTTTTCAATCGAAACTTTCGTTGTTTCTTCATCTTTAAAAGAAAAAAGATTAATTTGTGATGATTTACAAAGAAAACTTGATTCTTTTTGTGGGGAAACCTGTACAGCAATGTCCATTTATAAAAAAGAT
>JFJP01038032.1_pt1 | contig 20184 bp, 14 predicted proteins | sample 431651 | NCBI WGS metagenome assembly JFJP01 (sample SAMN02602958, study PRJNA72255) | Microbial mat metagenome, whole genome shotgun sequencing project. | biome: fresh water; feature: sink hole; material: water; isolation source: purple microbial (photo- and chemosynthetic) mats found in...
CTTGTTACAAGAGCCGCTGCATAGTTTGCAATATTTTCCCTTTCCCATCCGAAAGGAAATGCTTCACTTCCCATGCCGCTCTGCGAAACCCCGTCGGAACAGAAAACAATCCTGTCCTCTTTCTCCGGCATGAAGCTGCATGTCTTCAGTATTTTACCAGCATGTTTGCCCTTTTCGAGAACTACTTTTTTCCATGGAGGATCAAAAATCTGGTTTCCTCTTAGAACAACATAAGACGGGTTATCGTATTCAAGAATATTTGCCCTGCCGCTGCTTTCAATATCTACAATAGTAAAAGTTGAATAGCTGATTTTTCTTTCGCTGCAGACCGGAAGAGTATTCATTATGATCTCAGCAATCCGGTCAACTTCTTTATGCTCCTTTGTGAAGTTAATAGCCATTGTGGCTGTCAGAGTGGCGAGAATATTTGCTTTAACACCGTGACCCATTCCATCAGAGAGAACCGCTATAACTCGGTTTTCCTCCTTTATTGAGCGATAAAGAAAGACATCTCCGCAGATCCTCTCACCGTCGTGATTTCTCTGCTGACTGTTGACTTCTATGAAAAAGTTTCTGTTCACTTCAATCTTTTCAGGTTGTTTTTCCACCTTTTCTCGTCTTGTATGATTCAATTATGGAGTTAAGCATCTGCTCGGTCTCTGATGCTCCTTCACCAAGAAGAAACCCTATTTTCTGAACCATTTCAAGATTCTTTTCAATTACCTCAGTTACTCTGTTTGTAACCTCTTCACCCTGAACTTCAGGTGAGTAAAGATCGCGGATAATTGCCCCGCACATCTTGTTTTTCTTTATAGGGAAAATAGAAATATTAAGCATCTTATCCTCGAAATGGACATCCTTGCTTACTACGGGTTCATCTTCCTTGATTACAAAGGTGAACATATTGTAAACATTAAAGGGGATAAGTGTTTTTATGTCGGCACCCGCCAGTCCGGGAATTACATCAGCTATAACTTTGGCATCCTCTCCGATAATATTAATGAAGCTACGGTTTGAATGCAGTATTTTCAGATGATTGTCAACTATTACGACACCTGTTGGTAATTTCTCAAGCATATTGTTCATCATGTCGGAAGCGCTCTGGGCTATCTCCTTTTCCCTTCTGGCAAGCTCTTCAGACTCCTTCAATGCTTTTTTTGTGTCGGCAAGTTTTCTGTTCGTCTGACGAAGTGTTTCTATATATTCCTGCTTGTTCCTGAGATTGAATGTGTGGCACATCTCAGGTATTGCGAGCCCTTTTGCAACTGTTGAAGCAAAATCGCGGCATGAAAGGTAACCACAGGCACCGCAGTTAATCTCTTCATCAGGACTATCCTTTCCGACTATTTTAAGGACTTCAATTATGGCTTCTTCAGGTGGTTCCGGAATCCGTTGATCGTCGGCTGTGAAAGTTCTTGACAGGTCAAGCTTCATCCACTTGTCCATATTCATCTGCCATAATTCCTTATCTATCTGGCCGGTTCTTTTTTCGGCATATCTTCTCACCAGCGCCCTTCTTCTGAAACGTTCATTGTGTTTTTCCATTCCCGGACCAAGCATGCAACCATGACAGAAGAAAAGGTTAAAATGGTGTTTTATTGTATCGATATATTTGTCGAAGTCGTTAATGGCTTCAAGAATATCTTCTTTACCCGATGCGGTAATTACACTGCTCGACACCATGTCGCGCTTTATTCCTCCTGCCTGAATTATACCGGCAGGAAGCGGGTAGAGAGCACCCCAGTTTCCGTGCGGGGGGTCAAAATCAGACAGTTTAACAATTCTTTCCTGTATGTTGTATTCATCAAACAGAAGCCTGAGTTCGGCAAATGTCAGTACCCCGTCGACAAGTTTACCGGAATTGTAATTTAGGGCTTCATCTTTTGCATCAATACAGGGTCCTATCAGAACAGTTGCAACCTCAGGTCCGTATAACTCTTTTACAACCATTGCTGTGGCAATCATTGGCGAAACAAGAGGAGCCAGGTTTGGGACCATCTCAGGATGGAATTTCTCAACAAGTTTTACTATTGAAGGGCAGTTTGCCGTAATCATATACTTACCTTCTGCTTTCGTAAAAAGCCTGGCATATGAGGCAGCAATAAGGTCAACGCCAAATGAGACTTCATGAACATAATCAAATCCAAGTGATCTTACCATGCCAACAAACTTTCTGTAATCGGTAATGTCGTCGAACTCCGAAGCAATACTTGGCTCAATAAGTGCAGCAGTCTTTTTACCTGAAGAAAGCAGAAATTTAACCTCCTCTCTCGAATCGCGGAATTCTATTGCATGCGGAGAACATGAAACATAGCATAAACCGCAACCAATGCATCTTTCAGAAAGAATAAGCGGATGGGCTCTTTGTGGTTTAACCTCTATTGCATTTACAGGACAGACGCGAACGCAGGAATATGAGTTTCTGCATTTATCATCGTTTATGTAGAGTACTGGTTTTTTGTCTGACATAATTTCTGTTTTCCGGTTTATGTTAATCCGCCAAACTCTTTCTCAAGGATACTTTCAATTTTTGAGAGAGTTACTCCCTCAATTGTTACCCCATTGATATTAAGGTTGGGCCCGTTGCTGCAATGTCCCATGCATCGGGCACCTTTAAAGATGACTTTATCATCAAGATGGTTCTTACGCAAATACTCCCTTATATACATTACAACCTCTTTGTTTCCCCTTGAGAAACAGGAACTGCCAAGACAAATCTGCATTTCAATCCTTTGAGCCATCTTCTTTCTGTTCAAAAATAAACAACAACATCAAAAGTAGTTATTTTTTTTAAGCTGATTGTAACACCCTTTGCTCTAAAGTACACCATTTTAACCTAAGTGAGAAGTGCCTGACTTTAATTTCTCCGATGCCAATAAAGCTGTCTTCAGTAGATTTTGTGTTGTATATATCACATAGTCATTCAGATACAACAACAAGACAGTATTTGCAGGTTTTTATACCTTAGTGTTAATAAAATAACAATGTTTATTTATTAACAATAAAAACATTTATCTTTGTTATTAGTTATTTCACTTTATAATAAACGGATGGGCGCAGAACTTGATATAATTCTGAAGAAGTATAAACAGGGTAAAAGAGAAGACCTGATTCCTATTCTTCAGGAAATACAGGAAGAGCATGGTTTTCTTTCCGAAGATGCAATTGTGAAAACAGGAAGTTTCCTCGGATTAAGCACTACTAAGATTTACGGACTTGCTACATTTTACGACAGGTTCAGGTTTCTGCCTGCAGGTAAGATTCAGATTAAAATCTGTCATGGAACTTCATGCTTCCTAAATGGCTCACAGTCAATAATAAATAGAATTAAAGAAGAGACCGGCATATTACCGGGGCAGACTACCCGCGATGGAAACTTCAGTTATGAAATAGTTTCGTGCATGGGAGGATGCAACAAGGGTCCGGTTATTTATGTGAATGGTGAATATCATACACATGTAAAAGCCGAACAGTTGCCTGAACTCATAAAGAAACTGAAGTACGTTATTGAAAACGACTAGATGGAAGACTTAAAAAAATTCCTGACTGAAAAGGTTCTGCTTTTCGAATCCGATACATTAGGTCCGGACACAGAAAAAGTATTGCAGAAAATCAGGCGTGAGAAACCGGTCAGCCCGGTTATATATATTTCCTCAGGAACAAGCAGCATAATTGCCGGTTCTGAAAAGACATTCAGTGCAATTGAAGCCTATATTGAGGACAACCCCACTAGTACCTCTGTTATAAGGGTTGGGTGTAATGGTCCTGCCAACTATGAGCCTCTGGTATGCATTCATATTCCCGGAAAAAACAAGCTTTTCTTCAGAAACATTACAGAAGATAAGGTTGATTCACTTCTTAACGGGGTTTTTCATAACGATATCAATGAGGATGATCTGGTCGGACAGACCGGTACCCGTGGATTTGAAGTGTGGCCGGGAATCCCTTTCATGGACGAGCATCCTTTCTTCGCCAATCAGAAGAGGGTAGTTCTCAACAACTGCGGATGCTATAATCCCGAAAGTATTGAGGAATATATTGCACGTGGAGGTTACAGGGCTTATGTAAAGGCAATTCGGAATTATACTTATGAGGAGGTTTGTGATGTTATTGAGAAAAGCGGACTCCGTGGAAGAAGTGGCGGTGGATTCCTTACCGGCCTGAAATGGAAGCATGCATTAAACACAAGCGCCAATTCGAGATACCTTATATGTAATGCCAAGGAAAGCGATCCCGGTGCTTTTACCGACAGAACAATTCTTGAAAGTGATCCTCACCGTCTTATTGAAGGAATTGCCATAGCCTCATATGCTATTGGAGCTTCAAATGCAATTGTTTTCATCAGATCGGGATCCGACCATGCCCGCAACAGACTTCAGAAGGCAATTGACATGGCAAGAGATTATGGTCTTTTCGGACATAATATTTTTTCAAGTGGCTACAACCTCGACATAGTTATCCGCAAGGAACCCGGTGCTTTTGTATGCGGCGAAGAAACAGCCCTCATAAATACACTTGAAGGAAAAAGAGGCATGCCACAGCTTAAACCTCCATATCCTACAACAGCCGGACTTTTCGGCAAACCTACCGTAATAAATAATGTGGAAACTCTTATGAATGTTCCGCTTATAATGCAGAACGGTCCTGAATGGTTCCGCACTATTGGCACGGAAAACAGTCCGGGAACAAAAGTTTTTGCCCTCGCAGGCAAGGGACGGATGTCGGGTGTTGTTGAGGTTGAAATGGGAACAAAAGTCAGTACAATACTTGATAATATAGCTGATGGCATCAGGGAGGGAAAGGAATTCAAGGCAATACAGCTTGGAGGTGCTTCAGGTTCATTTATAACAAGTGAGAATCTGGATATCAGAATCGACTATGAGGATCTGAAGGAGAAGGGAATCGGCATGGGAGCAGGTGGTTTTGTGATAATTGACGACAATACCTGCATGGTCGATCTCGTGAGATACTACATGGAATTCATTCGTAATGAGAGTTGCGGCAAATGTATCCCATGCCGCGAAGGTACCGGCAGGATGCTCGAGATCCTTGAAAGTGTAATCAGAAAGCCTCTTAATGAAGAGTCAGGAACCACACTCGAAAGGTTTAAGGGTGTTATGCAACTCGAGACTATCGCATCGGTTATGAAAGACACTTCGCTGTGCGGACTGGGACAAACAGCTCCAAACCCATTCATAAGTGCCCTGCGAAATTTCAGGGATGAATTTGAAGAACATATTTTCGACAGGAAATGCAGGGCAAATATCTGCCGGGGACTAAGATCCTTTGCCATTGATGTTGATAAATGCACAGGCTGTACTGCCTGCGCTGCAAAGTGCCCTGTAAATGCCATATATGGTACACGGCTTCAGCCATTCTTCATAGTTGAGGAGAAATGTATCGGATGTGGTATCTGTTTTGATATATGTAAGTTCAGTGCAATAACCGTTAAATAGCCTATATGTTATTTTCAATACAGGTAAATAATAAGAAAATCAAGGCAGAGAAGGGCGAAACAATCCTTTCAGCTCTTAACAGAAACGGGATAATTATTCCGACACTATGCAGGATGAAGGATTTTACACCAACAGGAGCCTGCAGGATGTGTGTTGTTGAGGTAGAGGGACGTGAACGTCTTGTAACTGCCTGTTCACAGCCTGTTGAAGAATGGATGAAGATTAAAACTCATTCACCGCGAGTCATTCAGGCCCGCAAAACAATTGTTGAACTTCTTCTGTCGAATCACCCCGATGACTGCCTCTATTGCGACCGTAACCTGAACTGCGAATTGCAAAGACTTTCTGAAGAGCTTAATATACGTGAAAGACGTATTCGTGGCAGAAAAGTTAAACTGCGTCTCGATCAGTCAAGTCCTGCAATTGTCCGGGAACTTTCAAAATGTATTCTGTGCGGCAGATGTGTAAGGGTTTGTGAAGAGGTAATTACAGCAACTTCGATCGATTTTATTAATAAAGGCAGGAAGACTCATGTAGGTGCAGCGATGGACCGCGATTTCAACTTCTCTAGCTGCGTTCATTGCGGACAGTGTGTATTGGTTTGCCCAACAGGAGCACTTCACGAGAAACATACAATAACAGAAGTTCAGGATTACCTTAATAAGCCTGAAATTCTGAAAGTTATACAGTATTCTCCCATTGTTGCTTCAGGAATTGCTGAAGAGCTTGGTATTAAATTCAACAGGGATACCGACAGAATACTTAATGCTATTTTGAGAAAAATTGGCTTTGACAAGGTTTTCTCCACGGGTACAGGAACTGATGTTTGTATAACTGAACTGACAGGGCAACTTGATGAGAAAATAACCAATGGCATCCAAACTCCTTTATATATCTCTGCCTGTCCAGCCTGGGTAAAATATGCTGAACAATTCATACCTTCACTTCTTCCCCAACTCTCAACTGTAAAGTCACCACAGCAGATAACCGGAGTACTGGTGAAAACACTTGTTGCCACAAATCTGAAACTTAAGCCGGAAGAGATTTATTCAGTATCAGTTACTCCTTGCATCGCAATGAAATTTGAAGCACGCCGTGATGGTATGATGAGAAAGGGAATAAGCGATGTTGATTCGGTACTCACCGTTCGGGAACTTGCACGACTTATCAGAATATATGGTATTGATATTACTAATATTGAACAGGAACCTGCAGATGAACCAATGGATGGCAGAAGTTCTGCAGCAGTACTTGCTGAGGTATCGGGAGGCCTGGCAGAAGGGATAATGAGGTCGTATCATTTTATGAAACTGAAGAAAGAAGCCGATAAACAGGTTTTCAAAAAACTCCGCATGGGAGGTATATTTCGTGAACTAACAATTGTTGTTGGAGAAAAGGAGATAATGATTGCAGTAGTTGACGGACTGACAGGACTTGAGAAACTAAAAGCATCGATGGCTTCGGGGAAGAAATATGACCTCATTGAGGTTATGACATGCCCCGGAGGATGCGTAAACGGTGCAGGCTTGCCTTTCAGTTCTTCAAAAGATGAGATAAAAAGCAGGTCGAAACTTGTATATCAGGCCGACGATACTGAGGCAATTAATCTCCCGTGCAAATCACCTGCTCTTATTAATCTTTATGAAAAAAATCTGAAGGATAACAAAGAGATTTCCGATAAGAAAATATTCTATACTCATTTTGAGAAAAGAAACGTACTGTTATGACTTTCAAATTATTATAAAATGCTTGTTTATACAATAAAAGAACTTTGCCGTACATGTTACACATGTGTAAGGGAGTGCCCAGCAAAGGCTATTCGTATTGTGGGAGGTCAGGCTGAAGTTATTGATGAAAGGTGCATTGTTTGCGGGAACTGTACAAAGGTATGCAGCCAGGGTGCGAAGGTGTTTCTGAATACAACCGACAGGGTGGACAAAGTTCTTGAAACTAATACTAATGCAGCAGCAATTATTGCACCAAGTTTTCCGGCTGAATTTTCTGACATTCCTGATCATCATGTCCTTGTGGGCATGGTTCGTGCAATGGGATTCAGGTTCGTTGCCGAGGTGTCTTTTGGCGCCGACCTTGTTGCCGACAGGTATAAAAAACTCGTTTCTGAGAATAAAGACTATTATATTTCATCCGATTGCCCCTCAATTGTAAATTATGTTAAATATTATCACCCTGCTCTTGTAGATAATCTTGCCCCGATAGTTTCACCAATGGTTGCAATGAGCAGGGTAATAAGACAGAAATACGGTACAGAAACACCAATAGTTTTTATAGGGCCATGCATCGCAAAAAAGGCAGAGAGTGCCGAAATTGATGAGGCTATTACTTTTACCGAACTGAGAGAGATGATTGCCGAAAAAGGGATTTCGGCTGATTCTGTTACCCCTTCCGAATTCGATCAGCCACTTGGCGGCAGAGGAGCAATATTCCCTGTAGCAAGGGGACTCCTTCAGACTGCCAAGATCAGCGATAATGCTATAACGGGAAACATTATAGCAGCAGAAGGCAGGATTGATTTCCAGGGAGCTTTGAAAGAATTTGAAGCCGGACTGATTAAGAACCAGCATATGGAATTATTGTGCTGTGAAGGTTGTATTATGGGACCCGGGCTTTCGAAAAACGGAAGGCAGTATAACAGGCGATCACTGGTCAGTTCGTATGCCAATGCCAAGATGCAGAACATTGATACTGAAAGCTGGCAGAAATCTTTTGATGAATTTGCCGAACTTGATCTTTCAATTGTTCACAGATCTGAAGATCCTCTGGTTGAAGATCTCACTGAAAAAGATGTTGTTGACGTACTTCAGAAGATGGGCAAGTTTACTAAGAAGGATCAGCTCGATTGTGGTGCCTGTGGTTATGAGACTTGTATTGAACATGCAATAGCTATTAAGAAGGGACTTGCTGAGGTAGAGATGTGTCTTCCATATACAATTGAAAAGCTTCATAAATCAGTAACGGATCTGGCACTCTCGAATGAGAAACTTTCATCAATGAAACAGGCTCTTAAGCAATCTGAGAAACTGGCGCATATGGGACAGCTCTCTGCCGGAATAGCTCACGAACTTAATAACCCGCTTGGGGTTGTTATTATGTATAGCAATATCCTTCTTGAAGAATCGGCAGCTGACAGTCCTGTAAGGGAGGACCTTAAACTTATTGTTGAACAGGCAGGCAGATGCAAAAAGATAGTTGCAGGATTACTTAATTTTGCAAGAAAAAATCAGGTTAACCATCAGACAGTAAGCATTAAGGAGCTTGTAAATCATAGTCTGGCGAGTTTGATAATTCCGGCCAGAGTTAAAATAAGCATATCGGATAATACAACAAATCCGGAAGCTATGCTCGACTCAGAACAGATGATGCAGGTTATAACAAATCTTGTGAAGAATGCAATGGATGCAATGCCTGATGGTGGGTCAATAAATATTAAACTGGAGGACACACTTGGCGATGTTCTGATTACAATAAGTGATACCGGAACAGGCATTAAGGAGGAAGACAGGGCTAAGATCTTTGAACCCTTCTTCACGACAAAGAGTATTGGACAGGGAACCGGTCTGGGACTGGCAACAGCCTACGGTATTGTTAAGATGCATAAGGGTCAGATAACTGCAGAATCGAATAACGATCCTGCCAAAGGCCCGACAGGCACAAGTTTTAAAATAATGTTACCACGCAGAAAAGAATAAAGTATTGTTACTATTCTACTTTGTGTGCCTTAGTGAAAACCTTAGTGTACCTTTGTGGTAAAGAAAAGAAGTTTAACCACAAAGGAACACAAAGTACACACGAAGGACACAAAGGGAAGAATAGAATATTAATTATTGATATCCGGAATATTGAACCATTTCAGAGAATTAATGTTAATAAAATAACAATCATCATATTTATCATATTAACTGATTGATTTAAAGAATTTTTAGAAATTTGTGCAAAGATGAAGAAGAGTGATATTACGATTTTGGTGGCAGATGACGATCCGGATTATCTTTTTCAGACAGTTTTCAGCCTCGAAAAGGCTGGATATAAAACAATGGCAGTGGAGAGCCAGGCCGAGGCTGAATCGGTTATTGCAAAGTTTAAACCACATCTGGCAATATTCGACCTTATGATGGAGAGTGATGACAGTGGTTTTATCCTCTGTTACAAGATAAAGAGGAAGTATCCCGATGTTCCGGTTATTCTGGCAACAGCAGTTTCGCATGAAACAGGTTTGTCTTTCAGCATTGATTCTGAGCAGGAGAAATCGTGGATTCGTGCCGACAAGTATCTTGAAAAGGGAATCAGGGCTGAGCAACTTGACCAGGAGGTTATGAAACTATTAAAACTTTGAAATGGCAGTTTTAAAAGTACTTGTAATAGATGATGAACCCGGGATCAGATCCGGTGTTTCAAGGATCCTGAACAATTTTCATGTAACTTATCCATTTATGGATGAGGATTATACCTTTGAGGTAACAGAAGCGGGCACAGGGGAGGACGGGATTGCAATTCTCGAACGTGATATGCCTGATATACTTCTGCTCGACAATAAACTTCCCGGTATGCAGGGTGTTGATGTTCTTGAGTACATCAGAAAGAGGAATTATGATATAGTAGTTGCAATGATAACTTCTTATGCATCTCTCGACGTAGCAATAAGGGCCACCCGCGACGGAGCAATAGATTTTATTCCAAAACCATTCACGCCTCAGGAGCTTAAATCAAGCATTGAGAATATTACCAAGCAGCAATATCTTAAGAGGATTACTCATAAGATGAAGCAGGAAGGTAAAAAAATCAGATACCAGTTTCTGTCTGTTCTTTCACATGAGCTTAAGGCCCCGCTTAATGCCCTTGAAGGCTACCTGAGGATGATGCAGGAAAAGCAGGCAGGTGAACGCATTGAGGATTATGCGACTCATATTGAAAGGTCTCTTCAGCGTATTCAGGGCATGAGAAACCTGATTATGGATCTTCTTGATTTTACAAAGATAAGACTCGAGAGAAAAGAGGAGAAAATACAGGAAGTAAACCTTTCTGAAGTTGCTTCTGGTGCAATAATTACTGTACAGCCTTATGCTATTCAGATGGATGTTACAATCAAGCTTGATGTAAGAACAGATGTAGTAATAATGGCTGATCCGGACGATATGGATATTGTTTTTAATAACCTGATATCCAATGCTGTAAAGTACAATAAGGTTGGAGGACAGGCAGAGATTACAATCGACTCTTCAGATAGTGAGGCTATCCTTATTTTTTCAGATACAGGCATCGGAATAACTAAAAATGATACAGAGAATCTGTTCGCTGAATTTGTCAGAATTAAAAATGAAAAGACAAGAAACATTTCAGGAAGCGGTCTTGGATTGTCGATTGTTAAAAAAGTAGTTGAATTATATCATGGAACAATAAATGTCGACAGTACACCTGATATCGGCACAGTTTTTACAATCAGATTACCAAAAAAACAAGTAACAATAACCTGAAATCTTATGATGAAATTACCAGGAAAAACAGTTGAAAGGCTAAGTGAATACAGAAGAACTCTTCTGGGGTGCCTTGATGAAAAAAGAAATTTTATTTTTTCTCACGATCTTGCCGCGCGGTTGCATATAACTGCTGTACAGGTCCGGCGCGACCTTATGCTTATCGGTTACTCAAGCGTTCTCCGCAAGGGGTACGATGTAAGGGAACTCATTGATACTATTGGTAAAATAATCGACTCTGAAGAGAGTATGAATGTCGCAGTTATCGGAATCGGTAACCTGGGAAGAGCTGTTGCCGGTTATTTCAAGGGCAAAAGGTCAAAACTGAATCTTGTTGCTTCATTCGACAACGATCCTCAGAAAGTCAACAAAGTAATATCAGGTGTTAAGTGCTATCCATATAGCGACATCGAAAAGATGATCAGGGAACTCGATATAAAAATTGCTATTCTTACAGTACCCCCTGAATTTGCAAAGGAGATCTCTGAGGAGGCTGTAAGGTTCGGTTTCAAGGGGATACTTAATTTTACAACAATTCCTCTCAATGTTCCTTCCGGAGTTTACCTTGAAGAATATGATATGATAACTTCGATTGAAAAGGTTGCATATTTTGTAAAGGAGAATAAAATATAGGCATCCTTTGGCAAAATGAAAATCTTCAGAAGTTTTGAAGAAGCACGTTCTATCAGAAACCCCGTAGTTACTACCGGATCCTTTGATGGAGTTCATATCGGACACAAGACGATTCTTAACAGGTTAAGGATGCTTGCTGAAAAGCACGATGGAGAATCTGTTCTAATTACTTTTGATCCGCACCCACGCAAAGTCCTTTACCCTGAAAGTGCAGGGAAAGATCTGAAGCTAATAAACTCTCAGGAAGAAAAACTGTTGCTTCTCGAAAAGGCAGGTCTTGATAATGTCATTATAATTGAATTTACAAAAGAGTTCTCAAGAATTACAAGCGAAGAATTTGTACGTGACCTGCTTCATGGCATCTTAAAAGCTAAAGTTGTTGTTGTCGGTTTCAATCACCATTTCGGCTACAATAAAGAGGGGGACTACAGGCAACTATGGGACTGGCAGCAGAAGTACAACTTTGAAGCAGAGGAGATTCCCGAACAGGAGGTTCAGCATGAAACTGTAAGTTCCACAAAAATTAGGCAGGCAATTACCGATGGCTATATTCAGAGGGCAAATGCATATCTCGATCATTACTATATTATTATGGGACAGATAAATGAATATGTTCCCGAAGGCAGCAATGATCTTCCGGCTTTTGGGGAAATTTGCCTGACGGAAGAGTGTAAACTTATACCTTCAGCAGGGATTTTTGCTATATCCGCTGAAACCGGAAACAGGTATTCAAGGGGTATGTCTGTTATCCAGAAAAACAGTGAAGGAATTCCTGAAATCCTTGTAAACCTCTTTGATGACCCGGTTTTTGTGAAAAATGCTGAATATACAATTGCATTTCATAAAAAAATACATGGTGCTGTAACACTGTCCGATAGCCGTTTTACAGGCAAAATTCTCCAGGCAAGGGATGAAATATTTGACCTTATTTACTGACGGAAATCACCTTCCTGAGGGCGTTTATTGATTATCTTTACAATTATTTTCTAATTTTAATATTCATGAAATTCTCACCTGAGAAATTGTCCATCCCTGATCAGAGGATGAAATCGTTTATTGACCCTGAGGAGTTGTGGAATCTGATAAATAATACAAGACCTGAAAAACAGAGAGTTAGGGATGTCATTGCCAAATCTCTCGATAAGCAGAGACTAACACTTGAGGAAACTGCCGTCCTTATTAATGCTGTTGGCACTGACCTGGCAGATGAAATAAAAGAGGGCGCGCGGGAACTGAAACAGAGAGTATACGGAAACAGGATTGTTTTGTTCGCGCCATTATATGTAGGAAACAGATGCGTTAACAATTGCAAGTATTGCGGTTTCAGGGCATCAAACGCCGATGCAATCCGTAAAACATTAAGCGATTCTGAGATTGTTCAGGAGGTTGAGGCACTTGAGGATAACGGACAAAAACGACTTATTCTTGTTTATGGCGAGCATCCTGACTATTCACCTGAATTTATTGCTCACACAGTAAAACTTGTTTACGGAGTTAAAAAAGGTCACGGAGAAATAAGAAGAGTAAATATTAATGCAGCCCCACTCGATATTGAAGGATTCAGAACAGTGGGAGAATCGGGCATCGGAACCTATCAGGTCTTTCAGGAAACATATCATCCTGAAGCTTATAAATGGTACCATCTTGGTGGAAAAAAGAAGGATTTTGACTACAGACTTACATCCCTCGACAGGGCGCAGGAAGCCGGCATAGACGATGTTGGCATAGGAGCACTCTTCGGATTGTATGACTGGAGATATGAAGTTATGGGACTCGTCAGGCATACAAACCACCTTGAGGCATGCTATAATGTCGGTCCTCATACAATCTCTTTTCCAAGAATTAAAGATGCTGTTAGTCTGAATCTCGATAAAAAATATGAAACTTCTGATGACGATTTCAAAAAGCTTGTTGCAATTCTTCGTCTCGCAGTACCATATACCGGATTGATCCTTACAGCCCGTGAATCTGCCGATGTGCGCAGAGAGGTTCTTCAATATGGTGTTTCACAGATAGATGGAGGAACTAAGCTTGAGCTTGGGTCTTATTCTGAGTCAAAAAATGAAGAGCAGAACCTGAATAAGGAACAGTTTAAGATAAATGATAACCGCTCTTTGGCTGAGGTTATAGATGATCTTCTGACAAATGATTATCTGCCTTCCTTCTGTACCTCATGTTACAGGATGGGAAGAACGGGTGAGCATTTTATGGAGTTTTCAGTACCCGGATTTATTAAGAGGTTCTGTACACCAAACGCAATACTTACCTTGGCTGAATATATTTGCGATTACGCACAGGGTGAGACAATTGACAAAGGCTGGAGAGTTATCGAGAAGAATCTTGAGAAGCTTGAACCTGCAGTTATTGCAAGTACCAGAGAAAAATTAGAGAGGATTAAGAAAGGGGAGAGGGACCTTTATTTTTGAGGCACAGGGCACAGAGCTAAGGGCACAGGGCAAAGTATAACTATTTCGAAAAACTTAATGATATGATAATAGTTTTGGGGATTAAGATTATCGACAGGATAAAAGAAGCCGGGCTGACACAGGAAATATTATCACGGCATGCGACTGTTATTACTACAAGGCTTGGATTTCATGAAGTAACAGATTCTGTATGCAGTCGTGAGGCATATATTATTTTACATATCAACGGTGATCCTTCTGAAGCCGATAAACTTAAATCAGATCTCGAAGAAATCGGAGGAATTGAGATTGCTGAATTCTCCTTTTCACACGAGGAGGAAGCACAGAACACATTATGCGCAAACTGCAGTGTGGAGATAATCGGGATACTCGTTGAAAGGAATCAGCAGGTTATTAAATCTGTGCAGAAGATACTCACAGCCTATGGATGCAATATCCGGACACGTCTGGGTGTAAATGAAGTATTTTTCGGTGAACCTGCCGGCCTCATCATCCTCGAATTAAAAGGTGATGAGAGCCAGCGGAACCTGCTTGAAAAAGACCTCAAGGCACTTCAACATGTGCACGTGAGGACAATGGTTTTTTAAATCTTTTTCACTCAAACTATTACCGGAGCTATTGGTTAAAATGCATTAAACTATTTGGATCTCCGGATAGAATAGTGTTTTGAATCACCCCATTCATCATAAATGACTTCTGCATCGGCTAGTGTTACTCTGGCTTCGAGACAGCTCTGGCAATCCTCTGCTGAATCGTCTGTGCATGGCTTGTTATCATATAGTTTATAACTGTCGCGATATCTGCCGGGAGTTATATTCGGCATAAGTATATTCGCTCCGATCTTCACTGCTTTCTCCCGTCCTATCGGATCTATTGCCTGAAGAGCAGTTGCAGCAACGATGTTTATATCTTTCATCATAATCCTAAGAACAGCTATCATTTTCAGGGTCAGATCAAACCTCTCTTTCCTGGGAAGAAGTTCTCCGGAGTGTTCAATCAGAGGAGTGTCAACATGTTCAATATAAGGACCCATGCCGCACATGTCAATATTAAAATCCTTCATAAAAAGAAGGTCTCCAGCCAGATCATCCAAGGTCTGGAATGGAAGGCCAATCATCACTCCGGTTCCTGTCTGGTAACCAATTTTCTGAAGGCTTTTAAGACAGTCGAGCCGTCGCTGAAAGCTGTGAGTTGAATCGTCGGGATGAATTTTATTGTATAGCTGCCTGTTTGTAGCCTCAATGCGGAGCAGATACCTGTGAGCACCGGCATCAAACCATCGTTCATATACTTCAGGAGTCTGTTCTCCAACCGACAGGGTAATACCAAGCTTTCCGTCGGAGAGATCTTTTATCTTATGCAGAAGATTTTCAATTCTTCCTGTAACACTCTTGCTTTCAAGTTCTCCTGACTGCAGGGCTATTGATCCATAATGGTTTACATAAGCAAACCTTGCGGCATCCAGAATCTCATCATCCGTAAGACTGTACCTTACCAGATTACGGTTTCCCTTTCTAATCCCGCAGTAAAGACAGTCCTTTCCGCAGACATTTGAGAATTCAATAAGTCCACGGAACCACACCTTTTTACCAATGTATTTTTCTTTTATTTCAGCAGACCTTGCAAAAAGAAGTGTCCTGTCTTCTCCTTTGGACTTAAGAAGAGAAACCAGATTGTCTTTAGTAAATGCTTCGTTATCGAGTATGTTTTTGATTGTCATTTTTTCTTCAGTTTCCTTCTTTAATCCTGCTTTTTAAGCTACGTTTTTTTTAATTTGCTTTTTAAATATGTTTCAGTATCATAACTATTGGGCGGTCGAAAAATAGAAATCCATTAACCGCAAAGGTCGCAAAGCTTCTAAGCAAAGATCGCAAAGGTACGACATATATAAATTTAACTTTGTGTCCTTTGCTTCTACTTTGCGCCCTCTGCGGTTAAAAAGAACTTTTCAGAATCCCCTGCCAAACATCCCCCACAACGTAACTTTCATCTCTTCCCATTTCCCGATTGCCGAATAAGCAAAGCTGTTTGTGTATGCTGTAACATATTTTTTTGCTTCATCATTTTTTCCGTCTTTGACAAGTTCGACAACCTTTTTTTCTATTTCAGGAAGCTCTGCAAAGCCTTTATCCTCAAACTCTTTCACTGCAGGTTCGATAAGCAGTCTGCCTTTTGACCAGTTTACAGTTGAAAGCCTGTTAGCTTCACGGAATGACCATATTGCGGCATCTGTCCTGTAGCCGGGCTGACCGCAGATTAGGAACGATGCAGGCAGTGACAGTGTTCCGGAAAATATCGGAATCCTTGGACTCTGACCCGGATTATCGAATGAGAACCATGCAACAGCTCCTACTTCATCGGGCAGCCAGTCGCGGCACTGAATAACATGTGAATAGGAGCAACCCGAGATTGCTACAGTCCTTTGTCTTTCAGCAACTCCGGGTTTCAGTTCATTAAGCAGATTACGAAGATCATTGCTCATCCAGTTATTTGCAATAGGCGATTTCACCTGTTTTTCAGTTTCTTTTCCGTCTTTGTCTTTTTCTTTTACTGTAATAATCAGGTTTTTAGTCATATCCCACTGTGTACCCTCGTAAGTTTCCCTGAAGTATTTCATAACATCGCGTGGCGATAATTTCTTCTCAGGCTTCACGGAGAAGGGCAGTTCTTCAGCCTCGAATGAAAGATTTAATGATGGTGCAAGTGTGCTAAGGATATAATATTCACGTATAGCAAAAGGTTTCTTGTCATTTATTACTTTCCAGAATTTAAGTGGCTCATTACCATCCCAGTATCCGAGTTTTTTTGCAGTCTTCTGCAGATCGGTACTGTACATGAAGTTGGCATCATCGTTGAAGTTTATTACAGAGATCCTTGGAATATTGGCGCAAACACCGACATGATCATCGGGGATCCTCTGGGCACACCATAAAGCTGATGGTTTTCCTTTGCCTTTTCCCGATCCGGCAATCTCAAGCTGCCATACCTCTTTGGGGTCAGCTATTGTTATGCATTCTGCCAGGTCGGCGTAACCATGCTCCTCGGCAAGTTTTCCGATAAGTGCTATTGCCTCCCTTGCAGTTCTGCAACGCTGAAGAGCAATCTTCTGAAGTTCTTCGATATAGAACATTCCCTCTTCGTTTATAAGCTCCTCTCTCCCGTATATTGTTGTTTCTCCTATAGCAAGCTGCTTTTCATTAAGACATGGATAGGCTGTGTTCAGGAAAGCGTATGTTTCTGCAACCTCAGGGATTTCTCCTTTTTTTGTAACCTTTGTCATATCCTTTGATGACTCGGAATGGAGCATGTTCATATAAACCTGATGCATAACACCTTTTTCAAATTTTGCTGATGGGAAGATCTCAAGCCATGTTCTGTAGTTTCCGTCGCATGAGTGGGATGTCATTACTGAACCATCTGTTGAAGCAAGTTTTCCAACCATAATTGTTGTGCAGTTCTCTCCATAGCCTGGTCCGTCGGTATCAATATCACGATACTGGGCATTAAGAGGGAGTGCTGCTGTTATACAAATTAAAAGGGTAAATAGTCCGGGGAAAAACAATTTTTTCATAGATCTGAATTTGAGTTCAAAGTATATTATGATAATTGCAAAAGTATCTTTTTAAGCTGTTTCCTGAATATAATTTGTAAGAATCTTTAACCACAAAGGAACACAAAGGTTAACACTAAGGAACACCAAGTAAAGGATTCTTAAACAGGTACTCAATGACTCTACATGATAATTGTTATGTATTATACTCTGAATTTTTATTATCTTGCTTCAAATATATCAGTAGGTTAAAGGGCTGTAATGTATTATATATCAGAGATTTATTTATTAGTTGTGGCTCAAAATGCTGGCTAGTGTAAAAGATGATAAATGACAAACTGATTAATCCCCGCAGCATAGTAGTTGTCGGAGGTTCGGATGATATCCTGAAACCGGGAGGGAAGGTTCTTAAAAATCTCCTCAACGGAAATTTCAATGGAGAAATATGTGTTGTAAATCCAAGGCAGGATGTAGTGCAGGGCGTTAAGTCGTACCGCGATGTTTCAATGATTCCACAGACGGATCTGGCAATACTTGCTATCCCGGCAAAGATGTGTCTTCCAGCAGTTGATACTTTATGCCGTGACAAGAACACGCGGGCTTTTATAATCCTTTCAGCCGGTTTTAGTGAGGAGGGTCATGATGGAAAACTTCTTGAATTGCAATTAACTGATATTATCGAGAGGCATGAAGCCACTCTGATAGGTCCAAACTGTATAGGATTCCTTAATTACAATTATAATGGAGTTTTCACTACACCTCTGCCTAAGCTCAACCGTCATGGTATAGATTTTATATCCGGTTCCGGCGCAACAGCTGTATTCATAATGGAAGCTGCTATTCCTAACGGATTGACATTCTCCTCAATTTATTCGGTGGGTAACAGTGCCCAGACAGGGGTTGAGGATGTTCTGGAATTCCTTGACGAGACTTTTGATCCAGTTAATTCATCTAAAATAAAGCTTCTCTATATTGAAACTATAGGTAAGCCGGGAAAGCTGCTTAAACATGCCTCTTCCCTAATTGCAAAAGGCTGCAGGATAGCTGCAATTAAATCAGGAACTTCTGAGGCAGGAAGCCGGGCTGCATCATCACATACAGGGGCATTGGCTTCTCCCGATAGTGCAGTAGATGCCCTTTTCAGAAAAGCGGGAATTGTAAGATGTTCAGGCAGGTCAGAGCTTGTAGCTGTTGCTTCAGTTTTTATGCGTCCACGTCTAAATGGCAGGAGAATTGCAATAATAACTCATGCGGGGGGGCCGGCAGTAATGCTTACAGATGCTCTGTCAAAAGGAGGCCTCGAGGTTCCGACGATTTCAGGTCAAAAGGCCGATGAATTGCGCGGAAAGTTATTCCCCGGATCGTCTGTTGCCAATCCTGTTGATTTTCTTGCTACAGGAACTGCAGAACAACTTGGACATATTATTGACGCATGTGAAAATGATTTTGACAACATAGATGGAATTGCAGTTATTTTCGGAAGTCCCGGACTCTTTCCCGTTTATGATGTTTATGATCTTCTCGATAAAAAGATGAGAAGTTGCAGCAAGCCGATATTCCCTGTTCTTCCTTCAGTAATGAACGTAAAGGAAGAGATCGAGGCGTTTATCGCAAAAGGCAATATGTATTTTCCCGATGAGGTCGTTTTTGGTAAAGCACTCTGCAAAGTTGTTGATAGTCAATATGTTAAAGAGGTTGATTGTCAGCAGTTTACCATAGATGCAGGCAATATAAAGTCTATTATAAAAAAATCCTCCGACGGTTACCTTTCACCTGATAATGTAGGCAGTATACTTAAGTCTGCGGGTATTCCTGTTGCAGCGGAGTATGTTGTGAATGATGCAGATGAAGCTGTTACGCGTGCTTCAGAAATTGGTTTCCCGGTTGCCATGAAGGTAGTCGGCCCGATTCATAAATCAGATGTAGGAGGTGTTGCACTCAACATAAAAAGTCCCGAATCGGTTAAGTCGGAATTTGACAGGATGATGAAGATAAAAGGGGCAAAGGCAGTTCTTATCCAGCAGATGGTGAAAGGAATAGAGCTGTTTGCCGGCATAAAGGCAGAAGGCGCTTTCGGACATCTTCTTCTGGCAGGTGCCGGGGGCATCTTTATTGAGATACTCAATGATGTCTCATCCACACTTGTTCCTGTAAATTATGATGAAGCTCAGCGCATGGTTAAATCGTTGAAGAGCTATCAGGTTATAAAGGGAGCCAGAGGACAGAGTGGAACTGATGAAGCTTTGTTTGCCGAAATAATCTGCAGGCTATCATTGCTAGTTGAATCTGCACCCGAAATTATTGAACTTGACCTCAATCCGCTAATTGGAACAGAAAAGTCCGTAATTGCTGTTGATGCCAGAATCAGAATTGAAAAAGGAAGAAAAGCCTGACCGGCTGAATTTTTATCTTAAGAAATGAAAAGAACTGATATATTTTTCGCACTTTTTATTGTTCTGCTTTTTCTGCCGTTTTTTATATTCGACTCTGTTTATTCTGTATATGAGTCGTTTAACAGGGATCATGGGTTTATTACTGCATTCGTCAAGTTTGCAGTCCTTGCCACCTCCGGCGAACTTCTGGGACAAAGGATCAGGACAGGGAAATATATAGTAAAAAACTTCGGAATA
>JFJP01038033.1_pt1 | contig 20179 bp, 12 predicted proteins | sample 431651 | NCBI WGS metagenome assembly JFJP01 (sample SAMN02602958, study PRJNA72255) | Microbial mat metagenome, whole genome shotgun sequencing project. | biome: fresh water; feature: sink hole; material: water; isolation source: purple microbial (photo- and chemosynthetic) mats found in...
CTAGCGTATTTTTTCCTTCGATTTAGCTATTAAACAATGTCAATTTCGGGGTGTGGCGCATCCCGATAGCTATCGAGGAGGCTAGCGTATTTGTTTCCTACGATTTAGCTATTAAACAATGTCGATTTCGGGGTGTGGCGCATCCCGATAGCTATCGCGGAGGCTAGCGTATTTGTTTCCTACGATTTAGCTATTAAACAATGTCGATTTCGGGGTGTGGCGCAGTTGGCTAGCGTACTTGCATGGGGTGCAAGTGGTCGCCCGTTCGAGTCGGGCCACCCCGACAAAATGGGTAACAACCCAAAATAAAAGCTCGTAAATCATAAGATTTACGAGCTTTTTTTACTTTCTGATACAAAATCGAAAACAATTATTTTCAACCAAAATGTGACCTATTCGGATACCAAAATTAAATTTTACTTTTGGGTCATCAACTAGTCCCTAACTTACCATCAAATGAATGAGTTATTTAAAAACTCTGACGATTTTACATCAAGTACCTAAAAACAGGAAATTATGGCAAAGCATACTCCCAAGATATTGCAACAACCAATATTTTTTTAATATTTACGATCGATTAAAATTTTTCAAATTCAGAATCGTCCATGGAACTTAGTTTAATGTTTACACCTTTACCTGTTGGCTTAGGAATGGTTTTATTGCGTTGAAAATTTGTTATTGGAGCTTTTCTAATTTCCGGTTTCGAAGTTTTATTCTGAACTTTTGTTTTAAACCGATCGTCGTTCACTTTAATCGAATCAACTTTAAAATAAAGAATAAGGTCTTTTAGCTGCTCGGCCTGGCTTGCTAACTCCTCGGCTCCTGTGGCTAATTCTTCACTGGCAGCAGCGTTTTGCTGGGTAACATCGTTTAATTGTTGAATAGCACTATTTACCTGATCCGTTCCATTGCTTTGTTCTAAGCTGGCGGCAGCAATTTCCTGAACGAGCTTGGTTGTTTTGTTTACTTCCGGCAGTATCTCGTTGAGTTTTAATCCTGCACCTTCTACTAAATCAACACTTTTATGGGCTATGCTCACAATTTCGTCGGCAGCAATTTTACTTCGTTCTGCTAATTTTCGAACCTCGGCGGCTACAACAGCAAATCCACGGCCATGCTCTCCGGCACGGGCTGCTTCAACGGCAGCATTTAAAGCCAGAATATTGGTTTGGAAAGCGATATCGTTGATGATCATTATTTTTTCGGAAATAATGCGTGTCGCATCTACAGCTTTTGCAGAGCGTTCTGATACATCCTGAATACCCTGGAGCGCAGATGTAGAAATCGATTCGGTTTGCCGTGCATTATCCGTATTTTGATTAATGTTCCCGGCAATCTGTTCCATAGTGGATGATACTTCTTCTACCGACGATGCCTGCTCGTTAGCACCCTGAGATAATTGCTGCGAAGTGCTGCTTATCTCCTGACTTGCCGAGGCAATGCTGTTTGCTCCAGTTATAATATCACCCACAATTTCACGGAGTTTAACTACCATGTTGTTTAATGCAGTTACTAATTCTCCAACTTCATCTTTTTGGTCCAGATCAATAGTCGTATTTAAATCACCATCCGAAATCTGTTTAGCCAGAGCAACTCCTTTTTGAAGGGCTTTGCTGATAGATTTACTTATTAGTGAGGTTATCAGAACGAATAATCCGATTCCAAGCAAAATTGCAATAAGAATGATTGTACGAACACGATTGATTATATCAAAAAGCTCCTGTTCATAAATTGATACTGATACGTAACTTTGTATGCTTTCGATGAACTTAAAATATTGATATTTTGTTTTCCCCTGCCACTCATACTTAGTTTTTCCTTCGTTCGCTCCGTAGGATTTTAATTGTTTGAAAAATTCATCGTTAGCAGAGTTCTTTCCTTCGCTGGTTGGGTGTATTATAAAGTTGCCTTCATTGTCAATCACAAAGGGATATCCTGATTCGAAATACTTTTTTGAGTGGAAAAGTTCCTTTAAAGCGCTTAAATCTTTTTCAGGAACTCCCATACCCAGCATTCCAATAACTTTGTCGTCAAACTTTATTGCTGAGTACGATGTTAGGAACCAATCATCTATAACAATTGATCTTCCGTTGAATTGAGCTCCACTTTCAATTGTTTTTACCACTTCTGAACTGTTTTCAACTAAAGTGCCTATCTGTCTATTCCCATTTTTATCTTTAACTGAGGTTGATATTCGCAGGTAACCATTGCTTGTTTTCGTAAAAATTGATACAGCTGCTCCGGTTAACCTATTAATATCATCAACAAAATCGCTATTATTCGAAAGAAGATTGCCATTAATCATCCAATTTGACGTATTAGCATCCTGCGAATTCGAAAATTGAATTCCTCCTTGTCTGGATAAAAGGGCTTCCGTAATTCCAAGTGATTTTTTTACATCGCCAGAATTGTCTTTAAGCTCAGATTCAATTATTCTCGATAAGTCATCCACCTGTTCTTTCATGCGAAGATCAGTATCTTCCTGAATCTTTTTCTTTTGAAGATTAATGGTGATTACTCCTATGGTGCCAATAATTACAATCATTACCAGGCTTAACACCAGGTTTAGCCTCATCCCGATTTTCATGTTGTTCAAAAATTTCATAGCATCTTTCTATTTAAATATATTAATATCTATATATACTTATTATTAAATACAAAGTTTGATTATTTTTAATCTTTTTAAAAAAATATTAAACAATAAGGCAAAAATTTGGAAATAATATAATTTCATCCCTCCTGAAAGTTCAAGCTGGCAATCCATGATGACTTGAGCTCCCGCATTTTCAATGCTGCTTAGTTAAATATAAGCTTTTGTTTAAAACGATAGCGCGCATTTGCATTATATGCAATACTATGTGCCACGCGTTGAAAACTCACTCCAATTATTCGATAACTAAAAAGCCTTGTTAAAACATACCTAAAATCAGCTATATTTTATATTAAGATACGGAGAAATTCGCATTTTTCCAAAAAATAAAAATAATATAATGGGTTTAGAAATAATACTATTAAATTCATTATCTATATCATATAACAAATAAGTGTACTATTATTACTGAATAATTATTTTTCTGGAGACCATCATTCCGTCTTTCATAATTAACTTTAAAAAATACAATCCTTTAAAAGTGGCCGGAAATTTAATAGTCACGTTAGATTCATTGGTATTAGAATGGTAGCCCGATAGTTCTTTTCCATCAACCGAAAACAAAGCAATTTTAACCGGCAGGTAAGCACCTGGCAGTTCGATATAGATTGTTTCTTCCGTTGGATTCGGATAAATCCGAACTTCTGCGGCCGCATCGTTTATCCCCGTCGATAATGCCCATTGGGTTTTTAACTTTTCAATCTGCGGAACTGAAATTTCTTTGTCCCATACTTTTACTTCATCAATATTTCCGCGGAGGGCATACAACGTTTCAACATTGTCCATCCTACCTATTGTAAATGGTTTTTCAGATGATTGAAGGGTTCCGGAGAATGATTTAAATGTATCCAGTATCCCATCTACATATAGTTCCATAGAATAACCGGTATAAAGGGCTGTAATGTGGTAATAACGATTAAGTTCAATTGGAAAGGAACCATCAAGGTCGGCAACACCGGCGCTGGTTTTGACTGTCCACCGCAACAGTCCTTCGGGAGTAATAGAAAGTTTGTACCGTTGCTGCCACGATCCATGCGAAATAATAAACCTTTCTGAACCCAATTGTTCGCATTTTACCCAACAGCTTAGGCTAACTGCATCGATAAAGTTTAAATCGTTGTTATTTTCGGTATAAATAATGTTTTGTCCTGCTGTAAATTTATAAGCAAGAGAGGGCAAACCTCTGGCATCATCGGTTTTACTGACCCCGGTTGCAGTTGCATGAAACCTGTCGCTTATGGCATTTTGATTATTTGAATCAAAAGGATACCAGATTAAAGGTGCTTGCTCGGCATCACTGGTGTCTTTAACTAACACATTCGCCGTAACTGTTGTTGAAAGTTTATATTGACCGGTTACTTTTACTGTAATAGAACCTACCGAAGCAGTTGCGGGAGCATTCCAGGTTACTGAACTCCCGGTAGGCTGGTTTAAAGTACCGCTGGAAGCACTCCATACATATTGTAACGTATCGCCAGGCGCAGGTTCAACAATGGCTGTAAATAAGTTTTGGGCGCTAATTGTAGTGTATTTTGATTCAGCCTGAATGCCTTTTACTGCAGGGGGAACCGGGAGATTTTCCCGTATTTGAAGATGAAGTGTATCTTCTGTAGCTAGTCCGTTTACAGTAACCCTGCATTTTAGTACCGATTCGAATTGACTACCCGGGGCAGTCAGTTGCACTTGCGATGCAATTTTATCTGCAATCAAAATATCGTTTAAAAACCACTCAAACTTTATTTGGTCGCCAACCTTACTGTTACCTGGTTCGCAATAAGCTGTGAAAAGTGAATTTATGAGTATGGGGTTACTGTCTACCGATAGCGCTTTTATATAGGTATTTTCAGAATAAACATATTGATAATGGTAATCAAGAATATCATCCCCGGCATATAGTTTTCCGGTGTTTGAGGAAGGAATGAGAGTAGAGGAATACAGACGAACCAGTCGGACTTCTCCGGCGGGAATTGTTAACTGGAAAGTTCCGGAAGCTCCGGAGGATAAAATGGTTTCGGTAATAGCATCGTAAACACCGAAATTTCCTGACGGAAGATTTAGGCTAACTTGTTTAGATAATGTTGTAGGATTTAAGTACAGATAAGTTGGCAACGAATTATCGCCATAAAAATCTGTTTTATTAAGGTCGATCTGAAGTATTTCAGGAACATTGGTTTTTTGCGATACTGCTGCCAGGTACCCCACACTGGAGCCGCTGTAAAGCGACAAATTCGTTGCAGCCCAGCCTCCGCTAATGGCATCCCCTGTTATAAAAGGAGTCTTACTTTGCCACGACTGTTTCATCGATTCATAAGGGACACAAGCCGAAGGATCATTTGCCGAAGCCCAGGTATATGAATCCTGATTTGCTTGAGGTAGTGCATTCCAGTAAAATAGCCGGCTGGCATTGGTAACATTTAAAATCCATTTGGCAATTGCTTTTGCATAACGTTTATCGTATTTGGGTAAAGGAGCCAGTGCGGCTGCCTGCTGAAAACCGTTCATAACAAAGGCGTAGTCGTTTCCTGCATCATTAGCCTCGCCGATTAATCCCGATACATCATACCCACCCCACGAACCTTTTATTGCACCCCAATCTCTTAAGGAGCCTTTATTGAAACACCAATCGAGCAGTTTTTGCAAAGGGTAATTTGTACCATCAACAGCATTCATTCGCGCAGCGGAAAGTGTACCATAGGGTAACTGAAGTTCGTAAGAAGGATTTGTACCAAAACCCGCTAAAAAATCCATGGCGAGCTGAGCTCCTTCAAAGTATTTTCTATTGCCGGTTTCCAGGTAAGCATTATAAAGTAACCAGGCAATACTACCTGCCGATTCTGGCTCCGGAACGCTGGTTGCAAGCGGCAACCCGGTGGACAGGTTAAAAGCCCGGTAATTCATATTCGGCAATTTCCAGGGTTTTGTGCTGCCACCTAATTGGTTAACGCAATATAACCAACGATCGGCAATGGTTGTAAACTGCCAGGAATATTCGGGTGCTGCATCTGAATAAATTGATCGGAGCTGGTAGAAATAAACATTGGGCATTATATCGTACCACCAATCGTTGCCCGATTTTGTGGAATAATTGTTCAGGTAAACGTTTTGACCATTTTTAAGGTTAAAGAAATCTTTGGTCATTATCGCCCAGTTTTTACCATTTTGATTGCTTTTATCGACTCCCACAATACTTGCCCCCACAATTGCCGGTAGAATATTAATGGCTTCGGCCTGGTTTAGGTGGTCGTCTCCCCCAACATACGTGTCGAGAAAGAGAGGAGTGTTATCGGCATAGTTAAATTGTCCTGTTGTTCCAAGGCGTGATAAGGGTAAATATTGCCCGGTTTTGTTGAGATCAAATACCAGGCTGTCATAATTAAGGGCCACCGTTTTCCAATCCCTGATTTGCAAAGGTTGCGGCAAATCGGGCATCAGATCAATCCTCGAAATACTAAGTTGTCCCTGTTGCGGGAAAATTTGGATTGTAAAGAGACAAAGCAGAAGAGGAAGGATGAAACGGTTCATTTATGTTTGGTGTAAAGGTTTTGAATAGTATTCAATACTAAAAAAAGGTAAATAGTCGGGGGCCTCATCACTGAGCAAGCATAATGATGGCGCATATATGCAAAAGCGATTACCCTAACAGAAGGTTTCAAAGCTCATAATCAAAAAAAAGGCCCAATGTGCTGCCAACTTGTTTGCCGGAACCATTGAGCCTAATCTTTCATTATTAACTAACTAACCAAACTTTTCATTTAAGGCTTTTCATCCACATAAAGTTTCGAAACCTGTCCATCAGCTAAAGCGATGTTGTAAATTTTTAACTCATCAATGGCTCCTTTGAAATAACCAAGATTATCTGCTGTAGTCCAATCCATAAAATTTGCAGCAAGCTCTGCATCAGTTGCAACACCACCAATGATAAATGGCTGTGGAGCAGGAGAAGCCAACGTTTGTGTAAGTGGTCCAATACTTTTACTGGATTCTGTCCATGTTTTTGTGAGTGTACCATTTACGTAAAACTTCAATTCCTTGGAAGTTGCATTTACAGAAACCACAATATGATTCCACTGGGCAACTTTAACAGAATTATCCGTTTCATTATCGGCATCGGTAATTCCACCATCTACTTTTTTATAAGTAAAAAATGGTTTTCCACCGCCTTGTGTTTGGAGCTTGTAACCAGTCCAATAGTTTTGTGAAACAATATAATTGTGTTCATACAACTCATCAGGTTTTACCCATACTGATATAGTTAAATTGGCAGGAAGAAAAGCCGTTGTATATGGTACTTCAAGGTGAGCACCTTTATTTACATAAATAGCTTTTCCACCTTTAACACCATCAACCCAGGTTGGAGATAAGGCCGCAGCACCCAAAATAACAGAATTACCAGCTTTAAAAGTCCCTACATGCTTCACTGTTGAATAAGCTGTTGCAGTGGTTCCGGTTCCTTCGTCGAAGTGCCAGCCGGCGTTCAGATACACTGCTTCGTCAATGTAACCATACGCTTTTAGGCTAAATGCAGTAGATGCTTCGGTTAATTGGGTAACCAGGTTATTAATTTGTTCCTGGGTAAGGGCTTTTGCAGCGGCAGTTTTAACGGTGAGTAGAACAGCTTTTACATCGTCTATCGCTGTTTGAGGATAATCGGCTGTAGTTGCAGCTGTTGTCATTGGTTCTACCGCTGCAATTAATGCGGTGAGCGCGGTTTTGTCGCCTTCAACAATTTTGTCGTCTTCTGTACATGATCCAAGGATCATCGCTGAACTTACGGCAAGCATAAGCAGCATAGTACGTGGTTTCATCAGATTTTTCATTTTCATTCTTTTTAAAATTAAATTGATGATTGATATATTAACATTGATTATTATTCTTAAGGATTAATTGCCTGATTTGCATCAACCTCGGCCTGTGGGATAGGAAAGTAACGTTTGGTATCGTAAATAAAATCTTTACCAAGCGCTGCTTCTGCAACCTCTTTTCCCCAGCGCATCAGGTCAAAATACCGATGAAATTCCTGGGCAAGCTCTACCCGTCGTTCTTTTTGGAGGACTGTTCGGAGCAAGGTCTGATCAGGTGTGGAGATATCTGCGAGCAGATCGGCAGGAGGAGTTCCGTTATAACTTGCCCTGGCGCGTTGTCTCACTTTATTGAGGTTCGATAGGGCCGAATCAGCATTGCCAATTTCATTAAAAGCTTCGGCCTTCATAAGTAAAAGGTCAGCATAGCGCAAGTAAATGTAGTTCAGGTTACCATCGCCTTTTAGCGACGAAGAAACTTCGGAAAGTGGCTGCAGGTGCTTTTTAGTGAGATAACCGGTGGCGGTAGACCAGGAGGAGCTATAGATGTCGCCATTTAGCCAGGGTTGACCATCGCGGCCAATGGAAGCGTCGAGGCGAGGATCAACTTCACTGGTAGCGCTTTTTTCAAAAGCATCTACCAGACTTTGGGTAGGAGCATTAAAATAATATCCACCTTCGGATGCAGGTGCAAACCATTGGTTTAAACCGTTCCCGGTAAAAGGGTTCTTTCCGGTAAGTTGTTGAATCTCGAAAATAGACTCGCTACTGTTTTCGTTTGCCAGCGCAAAGTTATCGGCATAATTTGGCAAAAGCTTGTATATTCCCAATGCTTCTGCTTGTTGAAAATAGTCAATTGCTACTGCCCATTTTTGTTGGTATAAACTTGCTTTTCCAAGCATCGCCAAGGCTGCACCACGGGTAGCGCGTCCTATATCCGATGAACTATAGGATACCGGTAAAACCGAAGAAGCATCTGTCAGATCCTTCTCAATTTGGGCATAAATGTCGGATACTTCGCTTAAAGGAACTTGAATAGTTGCCGAAGTAAGCTGAGGAAGCAGCTTAAGAGGTACTTTCCCGAAAATATTTACCAGGTTGAAGTAACTGTAGGCCCGTATGAATTTGGCTTCTCCAATAATACGGTTCTTCAGTCCTTCTTCCATGGTCACAGCAGGAACGTTCGCGATAACATTATTGGCGCGGGCAATAGACTCATACACAAAACTCCAGTAATTATTAGTAATTCCGTTTGTAGCATTGGTAGTGAATTCATCAATGTACGTTATCTCTGCCTGATCGCCCGGATTACCCCCTTTTACGGCATCGTCGGACGCAACATCTCCAAAAACCCATATTAAATTATTAGCACTGCTGAAACTAATGGCATTGTATACTCCATTACCAGCCTGAATAGCCTGTTTATCATTTTTATAAAAAGTACCCGACGAAAACTCCCCTTTGAGGTCTTCGGTTAGAAAATCGTTACAGGAGTTTAATACGATCGTTAAAAATGCCAAAAGCGCTATTGGTGGATAAAGCTTAAGATTCAAATTTTTTGAAGCCACTGTAGCCTTTAACTGGTTTCTGAAAGTGTTCGATATAGTATTGAATTTTCTTTTCATAGTCGATAGAATTAAAAAGTGATGTCGATTCCAAACATTACAGTCATAGCCGAAGGATATGTTCCCCAATCAATACCGGCGGCATTGTCGCCATCGTTTTTGGAGTTATCGCTTACCGTCATTTCAGGATCAAGACCAGGGAATCGTGTTAGGGTATATAGATTTGAACCCGATACATAAATTCTGGCTTTTGAAATACCTGTAATTTTGAGTGTTTTATCAGGAATGGTAAAGCCTACCTGTAAGTTTTTCAACCTCAGGTACGAACCATCCTCCAGAAATCGCGATGACGGCATAGCGTTGTTTGATTTAGCTGTCCACGATGGCCTTGGCTGTGTATTGGAAGTGCCATCTCCTGTCCACCGTTCGTCGAAATACCGCTGTGTTACAGTAAAACCGCGGTAAAACCCTTCAATGTCCTGGTTTATTTGCATATAAATTTTGTTGCCATAGGTACCCTGGAAAAACATGCTCATATCGAAATTTTTATAATTGGCAGCAAAGTTTAAACCTGCGCTCAGCATTGGGATAGCACTTCCCAGATGGACTTTGTCTTTGTTGTCGATACGCCCATCGCCGTTTTGATCTTTGAATTTTACATCGCCCGGCTTAATGTTGTTGCTCTGAAAGGCTGATAATAAAATATCGGTTGTATTTTGGAATATTCCATCCATTTCGAGCAGGTAAAAGGATCCAATTGGTTGGCCAACTTCTCCCTGTGTAGCATATTGACCGGTTTCTATTACTCCTCTTCCAATAGGAGCATCTAAACTGGCAATTTCGTTTTGCAGGAAGGCCAGGTTACCACTTAAAGTGTAACCCCAATCCTTTTTCGTTTTATGATATGCAGCTTCAAGTTCAACCCCCGTATTGGTAACTGATCCGTTATTTATCCAGGGAGGATTTGCATAGCCTACCGATGGTGGATTTGTTGCTTTTACAAGCATTCCTTCGGTAACTTTATAAAAGTAATCAAGCGATAGTGCAAATGCACCTTTCCAAAATTCGGCATCTATCCCTCCATTATATTGGAAACTGGTTTCCCATTTGAGGTTTTCATTTCCCAGGGAGCTTTGAGCATAACCGCTATAAGAAACTTCGCCAAAGGGATAGTTATAATAAGGTGAAATCCTGTCGTTGTTAGCATAGAGGCCAATATCCTGGTTTCCAACAGCACCATACCCAACACGAAGTTTAAGATTTTCGAGCCAGGAAACATCGGTAAGGAAGTTTTCCTGTTTCAGGAGCCAACCGGCAGAAAATGAATAGAATGTTCCCCATTTATTATTTTTGATAAACCGCGATGAACCGTCGCGACGAAGGGTTCCCGATAAATAATATTTCCCTTTATAATCGTAATTTAACCTACCAAAAAAAGATGCCAATGTAGAAGCCCAGGCACCTTGACTGCTGATTTTATTTCCGATACCATTTCCTATATAGATTAGCTCTTCCTGCTCAATGGGGAAATTCATATCGCTGGCATATAAAGCTTTTCCGCTGTTACTGATAGCCTCAAATCCCAGCATGGCAGTAATAGTATGGTCTTCCCCAATCTTGGTTTCGTAGTTCAGGACGTTGTTCACTGTCCAGTTAAAAATGCGTTCGTTGCTGATATTTAAACCGTTTACAGCATCTATTCGGTTTAGGGTTCCCCAGGTACGGTTGAAACGGCGGCTATTGGAATTGCGGTAATCCATCCCGAAATTGGTTGTGAAGCTAAGATTTTTAGCTAGTTTAGCCGTAAAATATGCCTTTCCAAGGTAGCTGTCGTCTTTCCGGTTATTGTCGTTATAAGCACTCATGCCAATGGGGTTATATCCATCGCCGAGGAATGAGTCAAATTTTTGGTTTCCAAAGTATTCTGCAGGCCGGTCTACAAAGGTTCCATCGTCGAACTTTATTGGAATAGCAGGATTGCGGAAAAATGCATATCTTACTACGCTGCCACCATTGCCACCAGCGCCGTCACCGGAACTTCCAATGATATCATTGCTCGAAAAACCTGCCAGCATACTAAGTCCTACAGTAAGCCATTTACTTACGTCCGTATTTACATCAATCTTCGCAGTTCCTCGCGTATAACCAGAACCCTTAATAATTCCTTTTTGGTCGAAAAGGGACGTGGAAATCATGTAATTCGTCGTTTCGTTCCCCCCTGAAATTGATAGTTCATGCGAATTCACCGGTGCTGTTTGCAGCAGCTCTTTTACATAATTAACATTGTCAAATCCTGCAGCATCTTCGGTTGTAATAAGACCGCGATGCAGGCTTTCAGGAAGGTACCCATTGTCGTTTGTTGCGGCTTCGTTATAAACAGTAATATAATCGGCTGTATTTACCATTTTGGTGAGACGTGTCGCTTTTTGGAAACCAGTTTGTCCACGATAGGTAACTTTGGTTTTACCATTTTTGCCTTTTTTTGTAGTTATAAGAACTACGCCGTTGTTGGCACGGGAGCCATATATTGCAGCAGCAGATGCATCTTTGAGAACAGTAATATTTTCGATATCGCCGGGCGAGAGAATGCTAAGCGCATCGGCAGTGGGGATATCGTCTACGATATAAAGTGGTTCGTTTCCCGAGTTGATTGATCCAACCCCCCGGATACGAACTTTTACCCCTTCGCCGGGAGCACCTGTATTTTGTGTTACCTGCACGCCAGCCGCACGGCCTTGCAATGCCTGAGCTACTCCTGCCACGGGCAAACTGGTAATCTCTTTGCTGTTTACTTTGGTTACTGCCCCCAATACATTCCGCTTTTTGGAAGTTCCATAGCCAATCACCACCAATTCGTCGAGCATTACTTGCTCGGGAACCAGCTTAACATCAATAGTTGTAAGATTTCCAGGGACTTGCTCTATTGCAGCATACCCAATGTAAGAATATACCAGTGTAGATGAATCTGCGAGTTGAGCAGAGGTTAAGCGATATTTACCATCGACATCGGTAATGGTACCCACCGTGGTCCCTTTTATTTGGATAGTAACTCCAATAAGGGTTTCTCCGGATTTGGAATCGCTTACAATTCCTTCTACTGTGCGCTGTGCAAATAGCGACAGGGAAGCTGTCGTCAGCAATATCAGTAATATCAGACTTTTCATTTTAGTTTTATTGAAAGATTTCATAGTTCTGTTTCATTTCAGGTTATTTATAGGCAATTATTGTATTTCCAGCTTTAATTATGGTTCCATCAGCTTTCAGAGAAGTTCCCGTTGGAAGCACCACAACAATAGCAGCTTCTCCGGCAGGTAATTTGATGGAAACCTTACCGCGTTGACCTTTGGCGAGATATTTTTTTGAGACGATGTCGAACAGATCGATGTTTTGTTCAGAAGCATACTTAACTGTTTTCTCATCTTTATAAGGATTATAATAGAGGTAGACAGGGTATTTATTCCCGGCATAAAAATCGGTGGCGTTGCAATCTAGCGCCAAAATTCCTTCTACCTCGGTGGTATTGACAATTGCTCCGAATACTCCTGCAATAGATGTGCTGTAAAGGCTGAACATCGATTCCTTTGGCTGACCCGGAGCCCATTTGGGGCCATCGCCTGTCGAAACCGGTGATTTATCTTTCAGGGCTGGATTATTGTAATCGTCAGTCTTTCGAATACCTTCATATCCAATGATTCCATTGGTTAGATTTTTTATTTCAGGAAGAAACTGATGGGCATTATCTACCTGATCGGGATAAAATAAGCGCGATGCATTTACCACATTCAGCATATATTTTCCAATGGCTTTAGCATATTGGGGTTCGTATTTCACCATGGGTACCAGCGGCCAGGCCATTGCGACTGAATTCATGAAAAATGCATATCCCCCACCATCGGTAATACTACCCTGTAAGCCAGATACATCGTAATCGCCCCATTTTTCGGCAATCACGCCCCAGCCATAACGGCCATCTTTCATTTGACAGCCATCAAATGTCTGATTGATTAGTTGTGTAACATCGTAATCCGTGCCTTGCTCCGCATTCAAACGCGCCGCGGTATAAACTCCAAAAGGCATAAATATTTCGTAAAAGCGGCTTTCTTTCTGGTTCACCAAGGCTTGTGCGGCACTTTTTGCTGCTTTCAGATAGCGCTCGTCTCCAAATTTCTGATAAGCGGAATACAATACATAAGCGTGTCCTCCTGCCGCATCTTGTTGCCAGGGAACATTGTTACGCATCCCTTTCATTTGGGCATAATCGAAATAGGAATAATCGTAGTTGCCCTTCAACACCGAGTCGGCTTTGTAAAACTGCTCGGCAATGGTATGTTGAATATATTCTGTATTATCAACCTGGGGAAAGAGTGCAGCAACTCCATAATATAACACATTGGGATAAAGATCGTACCACCAGTCGCGGCCATATCCACCACCGGCCATGGCAACTTCCGGATTGGTGTTGTTCATTATAATATTCCATTTGGTATCGCTGTTGAAATAGCTTTGCGCCATTTTTACATAGTTGTACCCATGCTGATTTGTTTTGTCGATTCCGATTAAACCTGCACTTAGCAGAGAATTCAACGAAGTAAGTGCTTCATGAAACTCCCCATTATTTTTATTTGGCCCCTGGCGTACATCGCCAATAACGGTATAGAGGCCATATGTAACCTGATTGATATTTCTTCGGGAACTATCGTGCCAGATGAGTGGGCCAAACGATGCGGAACTGTTGAAGTTGTATACCAAACTATCGAATTGCTTTGTTTTTTTCTTCCAATCGATAATCTTCAGTGGCTGAGGAACGCCAGGCATCTGATCAATGCGGGGTATGGACGTTTGAGCTACCGACAAACCAGTTTGTGGAATGCAGGAATAAATTCCGGCGGATAGAATCAGTGTGAGTAATAAGAATAATCGTTTTATCATTTTTCTTCGGAATATGAGTGTTTCATAATGTTTTTTGCCAATGGTATAGAGATCATCTGCAGCACAGCTACAATAATTAGGGAATAGCGTAAAGCAAAGGTTTCGGAAACATAGAATGCCAGGAAGATAAATAATCCCAAGCCTGCTACCCTGCCAGCATACAGACCGAACTCGTGGTTAAGTATATAAGCGTATTGATTCCGGTTTTCGCGTTTCGAAACGACATCGATCACCTTCATCATTATTGGATAATATGCGAGGTCGTGCAACGGTTGAAAGAATACTTTGCATAAAACAAACACCATTACGCCGATCATGGAAAGTTCGATACCGTTAACAATAGTGCCAATTAAGAATAGGGTAATTCCAAAACCAAAAATGAGTATGCGGTGCTTGGGTTTTGCAAAACGGCCGAGTAAGTAAATGAGAATAGCTGTTAATCCGCCACTTATTCCCTGAATAAGCCCAAGAGAGCCTTCTTTCCCCACATATTTCATTATGAGCATAGCGGGTGCTGTTACCAGGAAACCCTGGACCAGACCTTTTAGTGCCGCTAAAAGTATTTGTTTGTTCCAAAGCTTGTCGAACCGAAAGAACAAAAAATCTTTCTGAACAGGATTTGTAAACTTGCCACGGGCCAATGAGAAACAGGCTAATATGGTAATAATAAATACGATAATGGTAACAATGCGGTAACCTTTATAAACATTGAATTCTATTCCGAATAGCTGCATGCCATCCATCGAGGCCAATAAAGCGCCAATAGCTAACGGTATGGTGATATTAGCAATGGTAAAGAAGAACGATTCGAGTCCGAAAAAGTAATTACGGTTTTCGTCCTGGGTGGTATTTAAAGCCATTAGGTAGCGGTTGGTCCAGAAGAATCCGGAAGCAGCGCCTATTAATGTTCCCGAAGCGATTAATCCTACCAGGGTGATGTCTTTTACAAACATCATCCCAACCATAGAAAGTCCGCTGAGCAAAATCCCAAAACTATAAAGGTGTGCAACTTTGAATTTTTTTAGTAAAAAACCATTCGTAAGGGAGGTTATGATAATGCCGGTATACATGGCAACCTGAAAAATGGCTACATAGCTGGTATCGGCAAAATAACGCATAATGTATGCTGCCATAAAAATCTCCACTACCGGCAATACAAGCGCGTAGAGCATATTGGTGATAAGCAACACCCGCATGTTGTGAGGCATCGATTGAAAAAAGCGGAATTCGGTAGTCAATTTTGCAATCATTTTATTTTAAAGTTTTAGGTAAAGCATGTCGCTATAATTCTTTTTTATAATCGGGATCCATATCAGGAGTGCGAAGGCCTGCAACTTCATTGGCCATCAGTATAAAAACATTCCAGCACAACCCTCGTGTTGAAGGCCACCAGCTATCGGTGGTAATCCATTTTGTAGGAATAAATTCTTTGCTAAATGGCCATTTGGGGTTTTGGTAAATTTCGGCCCAAACCCGGTTTTCCATCAATAAGGTTGCTTTTTCCCAGCCGTGTTTTAAGCCGGTTACATACGCACAATACTCGGGTCTGAACCAACTGCCACCGTTGTAATAATACCCGTCGCTTTTACCGTTGCTGTAATTGTCTTCGCCAAATTTTTCAAATGGCTGATAATCTCCGGTGAGGTAAGAAAAGCCCTTTGCATTGTTTGTTAACCGCACGCAAATAGGCGCAGTAGTGCCATATTCGGGGTGTGGTGAGTTGGGAACTTTGTTTAGAATTGGAATTTGATTCAAATGATTGACTACCATTTCGTCCGTTAAGATGGGGCGGTTAAATAACCATAAGGAAAAGAATTCTGGTTCCAGATCGGTAAGCGTAATGATATCAGGAAAATTCCGGTCGAACATCATATGCTTTCGTTCTGTATCATAAAAATTCCGGTATGCTTGTTCGGCCTTTTGAATATAGGTTTCGGAAATATCAAAACCCAATTCTTTGATTGTTCGTAATGCGATGGCCAGCATACCTTGGTTAACACCCAGCCGGTCAGTTTTTGGGTTAAAATCGACAATATCTACCTGACTTAACGAAAAGTGCGCTTTGCATTTCCCATCACCGTCGTCATCAAATTCGTTCAAAACATACGCTACCGCTTTTTTAATTTTTTCCTGTGGCAGGGTAACGCCGAAACGCCGTTTGTTCATCATCGCCCAGATAAGCCATGTAATGGTAGCCTCGTTATCCTTAGCCTCCACGGAACCCATAAGTGGTGTGATAATAGTGCCAATTCCTCCTTTGGAAGTTTGTGTTTTACCCCATTGTTCCCAGATGGCAATGTTCAATGCTTTGTTGTATGATGCTACCGTTGCGAAAAATGAATCGCGATTGTACATATCCGGTGCATAATTCATATTGGGCACATTAAACGGCGTAAAATTGTTTATATCGGTGATCCATGTGAGCATATTGAAATTTGCATACAGCATTTTTTCTATTTGCGTTCCGTTGAATCCTTTCCCTTCGGCAAGGCGTGACTGGGAAGAGATCATGAATTGCTGGTGCGATTTCCAGGGCTCCACAAAAACATACGTTGTTTTCGTTACTGTATCGCCTATGGGAAGGACGTTGTATGGTTCCTGCTGAGGTTTGTGTTCTGTAAATTGAAGGTCTTTAATCTGAAGGTTACATTCCTTCCCTGATTGTGTACCAATAAACATTGACACTGAATCATTTTCAATATATGGGACTAATATGCTACCAACAAAAAGCGTCCAATCGTTTTCTATTGCCGGAAAATTATCAATGTACTTTACCCCATCTTCCAATTCGATGGTCTTTTTCCTATTCTTCATTCTGAAAAGCTTTAATGCCACCGGCACATTCCCTTTGCACAAAAACGAAATGGTATATACCTTCTGATCCTTTAGGGGAGTGATGAATTCAATTCCTGCCCTTCCTCCCGGATGACCGGTTATTGAAATTACTCCATTCTCTTCCTTTATTTCGGCATTGCCTTCCTTTTGAAAGTCATTTGTCGTTTTTAAAAGCTTGACTTCACCGGCATCGAGGTTATACATTTCACCAAATGTTTGTTTGACGAAATGATAGTTTTGTGTTCTATCGGATAAACTGGCAACGGAAAATAAATTAGGATCTGGCAATCGGCGCATCCCTACAAATCCACCGCCACGCCCGCTAAACCGGCGACGTGTATTTCGGGTGAACTGATTTTTGTACCCGGCATCGGTCAAAAAACCGACTACATAGTTGTCGGGAGTAATAAACCCGGCAGCAGGAAACATTTCGTGAACAAAACCGCCCGGAAAGCTATCGTACTCAAACGTTACATAGCGCAATGGGATTTGTGTCGGCCTTGCCGTTTGTTCCAATATATAGAGCATATCGGGCATGGAAGGCTGAAACAACTCTAAAGTCTTTTTTATTATATTGGCATTGATTACCTCGTATGTTACTGCAACGGTTATATTGGCATCGAACTCTTTGATATAGGAATCGCTTTTTAAGGTAATCGTTTTTTCATTGCCTGACCAGGTTTGGCCATTCCATCGGATATCTGCATACGTACTCAGATCGTGATTATAAAGTTGCAGGGAGAATTCTTCGGAATTTGTTACGATTGCTTTGCCTCCGTTGTAAATATCCACATGAAATCCAATCTGATCATTTCCGGCAACTTTAAGTGAAAGCTGCTGAGCGAAGGCGCCTGAGTTGGTTAGGAATGAAACCAGGCAAAGGAAAAAGATTGATAATATGTTTTTATGTAGTAGCATTTTCTATTTATCTAAAGAGCAGTTAAATGAGGGTAGCAAGTATTTCGCGAATGGAGAACCGGGCGCCACAAATCACCTCATCGCTGGCTCCGTAATACATAAATATGTCGTCGCCTTTCACATAGTGACCATTGGTAAATACTACATTTCCAAAGAAGCCGGTTTGTTCGTAGGTCTGAACAGGTTCCATAATTGGTTCAATACTGCGGGCGAGTACTTTAGATGGATCATTGATGTCGAGCAGCAAGGCCCCCAGGCAATAGCGATGGTCGCTATTTGCTCCATGGTAAATTTCGAGCCAGCCTTTGTCTGTCCGAATAGGTGCTCCACCGGCACCCACGCGTTTCGAATCCCACATTTGTGGACGCACAGTGGCGATACATTTATGTTGCCCCCAATGAATCAGGTCGGGCGATTGAGCCAGCCAGATATAATTACCACCTAATTCAGGACTGCTGGGGCGGTGCAGGGCATAATATTTTCCATTTATCTTTTCTTCGAAAATAGCACAATCCTTATTATGCGGCGGGAAAATCATTCCTTCGCGACTAAAGTTTTTCCAGTCCCTGGTTCGTATCAGTCCAACGCCTACACCAAATTCGGATACTTCGGTAAACGACAGGCAAAACTCGTTGGCCATGGTGGCAACCCGGCAGTCCTCGATACCAAAAGTCTCCAGTTCCCCTTTTCCGAAAATTGGAAGATACCCTTCGGCTTCGTGAAAATGAATACCATCGTCGCTGCAAACAAGGCGAAGGTAGGAAAGAGTAGTCAGGTAATCTTTTTTCTTATAATTAATGACGCGGGGATCGGTAGCATCTAAATCGGGATCGTTTTTATCGAAGCTCAGAATTTCGATTTCGCCTTTATTATTATAGACCGGGAAACTAATTTTATTTTCGATTTGTTTGGGCCGTTCAGCTACTCGTAAAAGGAGCCATATTTTTCCGTCGAATTGAAATACGCCCGGGTTAAGCAGGCAAACTATTTCCATGCCATCAATTCCGGGTTTTAAATCGGCCGGTCGAAGGAGAGGATTCTGTGTGAATCGTTTTGCGATATCCATAAGATAGGTAGTTTAATCGGAAACAAAGCTACGTTCGTTTGCAGAAAATGGCTGGCCGCTCCGTTCCCGATCTTGTCCGGCAGAGTGCAAAATGAGTGGTTTTTGGGAAGATTCTCAACAATGTCCAGGTTAAATTTGGTATGTAGTCGCTCTTTTCATCAATAATTATTCTTAAATCTTCACAAAGAGCTCGTGCGCGTTTATAGAGAATACCAGCTCTTTCTAAACATAACAACGTTGGATTTTTAGCATTCCTGTTAGAGAACAAAACCGGCATATTTCTGTTTTTTAAAAATGATAAAACTCGAAGTCTAACTGAATTTAATAATTCGCAAAATGCAAACTATATTAGGCGCCAACGGAACCATTGGATCGGTGCTGGCCAGAGAACTTACTGCTTATACCAGCAAAATACGATTAGTGAGCCGAAATCCTAAAAAAGTAAATGAAACAGATGAATTATTCCCTGCCGATTTATCTGATGTAAATCAGGTTGAAAAGGCCATAGCCGGATCAGAGGTAGTTTACCTGTTAGTTGGTTTTGACTACAGCGTAAAAGTATGGCAGGAAAAGTGGCCAAAACTAATGCGCGCCTCAATTGATGCTTGTATAAAACATAATGCCAGGCTCGTATTTTTCGACAATGTTTATATGTACGACAAAAGTGCCATTCCGCATATGACAGAGGAATCTCCGATTAACCCTCCAAGCCAAAAAGGGAAGGTTCGAAAGGAAATAGCCGAAATGCTTTTAAATGAAGTAAAAAGTGGAAAATTAACAGCTTTAATTGCGCGATCCGCCGATTTTTACGGACCCAATAACGATAAAAGCTTTTTAATTGAAGTAGTATTCAAAAACCTAAAAAAAGGGAAAAAGCCAAATTGGTTTATGGATGGAAACAAAAAGCATTCGTTTACCTACACTCCTGATGCCGCCAAAGCAACTGCTCTTTTGGGAAATACTGCCGATGCTTACAACCAGGTTTGGCATTTACCAACCGATAAAAACGCCCTTACCGGAAATGAAATGATAGCGTTGTTTTCGAAAGAAATGAATGTTGAAGGGAAACCTTTTGTTTTGCCTATGTGGTTCATAAAAGTCTTAGGTGTATTTATACCCTTTATGAGAGAAATGCCCGAAATGATGTATCAATACGACCGGGATTACTATTTTGATTCTTCCAAATTCGATAATAGGTTTAATTTTCAAACAACGTCCTATGCCGAAGGGGTCAAAAAAACAGTTGAACTTATGAAATGATATTATTGAAAGAAGATTCTACTCCGAAAAGTCTTTTACCCCCTAATCCCCAAATGGGGGACTTTAAAATTCAATGATTTTCAGATGGTTCCCTGGAGGGGTTAGGGGTAAAAAAGATGAAAATCATTGAATTTTGACTTTTCGGAGTGGACTCAAG
>JFJP01002079.1_pt1 | contig 20178 bp, 24 predicted proteins | sample 431651 | NCBI WGS metagenome assembly JFJP01 (sample SAMN02602958, study PRJNA72255) | Microbial mat metagenome, whole genome shotgun sequencing project. | biome: fresh water; feature: sink hole; material: water; isolation source: purple microbial (photo- and chemosynthetic) mats found in...
ATTGGTAGAAAATCGTGGCACCAAGATCAGATTTATTCAATCCGGAAAGACGTAACAAAATGCTTATTTCGAGCGTTACAACCGAACGGTTGAGCCTGTAAATAGATTTGTGTAGGTATGCACGATCCAATCTAGTATTTCAAGTATATCAATACTGAGGAAGACTTCAATGCTTTATTCGGAGAGCTGTTGAAGCTGACCGTAGGAACCACGCTCAATGCGGGGTAGAAATACTGACGCCACGAGACCGCGATACCAGTTTCTAGCCACAACTGGCGCGTAAGCATCAGACTAGACTTACCCGCAGGGATGACCAAATCCTGACGTTGTATGGCAAAGGCTTATCCACGCGTTAAATCGTAAAAATCTTCAATAAAATGTAAGATTATGATGTGTATGCCACCCTCATTTCCAGGGTAACAGGCGGGTTTATTTATGATCGAATCGGCATGGTTTATTCCTATTTTTTATTTAGATAAAGCGATTACTAGCCACTTAGCATGTGGCTTTTCGATTACTAGGTCCGGAATAAATTATTGAGTATGGCGTTATTGAGTATGGCGTCAGCTTGTTACACGCTACATTGCAATACATGCGTGGCCGCGAGCGACGACAGCATCGAGCGCAACGCATAGTCGAGCGCCAGCATGTGTGACTGGCTATCGCCGATTTTCAGCGTCAATAACACCTTGTCGGTCAAATCGAACTGCGGCAGTAAATCCAAAAATGCTTTATAAGGCCGGCTGTAAGCCGCCTTATAAACAGGCGTCGCTGCCACTATTGCCGTGGCTTGTACAATTTTCTCCAGTGCCGCCTGAATCGCAGCATTCTTGAAATATCCCCCCACTCCCCGCAGCAATGCATCACCGGGCAAATCTCGCACATCCAGTTTGCTGCAGTGATGGTTAAGCAGAACCAACTTTTCACCGACATGATGCAACACCTTGGTGGACCTATGACAATCTTGAAACTTGACGCAGCATCACCATCATCGGCAATGCCGCAGTTAAACAGTGACGCGAATTATTTCGTGCCCGGCAGATAAATCTTGTCAAACACGCCGCTATCACTAAAGTGCATTTTCTATACCTTGCGCCAGCCACTGAAGTATCGTCGATGGTGAATGGGATCAGCTTCGGGAACTTCGGCGCATACTTGGCTGCCACTTTAGGATCGATAGGATGGTAATAATTGCGTGCGTCGATTTCCTGACCCTCCGGCGAGTACAGCTATTCCCCAGGTAGGCTTGCGTAATCTTGCGGGGTACCGCGCGCTTGTCGATCACTTGATCAACCACCGCAACCTGCGGTTCAGCCAGGATCCTCAACTAAGAAAACACCGTATCGAACTGGCTTTTACCGAATTTATCCTCCACCAGATATGCTTTGTTTTCCCATGACAGTAACACATCGCCAACGCCACGATCGTCAATCATGACGTTGTTACCGCTCTCTTTTCCTTCCAGTATTTTGAAAAGGCTTTGTTGTAGTCTTGATACAACTCGCGTATCGGATCGTAGGAGATATTGAGCAGCGAAAAGTCGGCCAGCCACATGGACCATCTGCGCACTCTGCTCGACCAGTGCAATAGCAATCACCAAACGAATGATTTTCCGCAACATTTGCTTCTCCCATCGAGAACGTTTTTGTTTTGGAAAACACCGCTTAATCAGCGGCCTTTAAAAATAGAAGGAATTCTTTCTTCTCCAGTTATACGAAAAAGATATGGATGGCTAATTCCTCCATCCCCCATTCCGCCACTATCTGGATCTCTCTAAATCGCGACTTTTTCATGCCAATCCTTTTGTCGTTTAATATTGCAAACAACAGAAAATTCCGTATCCAAAATGTCTTAATTTAAAGGGAGACTAATGGAGGTTTCCAGCTTGCCGACCAGATAGAGATATCGACCCAATCAACGGTGCCTTCAACTAGCGCCGGCCTGATGGCCGTATTGCCTCGGTACCGAATAGTCGTGAGTGCGGTAACGGACCAGCGCTTGTGAGGATACCCGGCTGCTTTGCTTGCGAATGACGCCATATAATATTACCGGCAAAGGCATCAGCGCCGCCCTGTCGCTGACCAGGCACTGGGCGATGGTGTCGGATTGACCGCGCAGCCACGGCACGCTGACGTTTGAGGTAGTCGTCCAGTAACTGGACATTCAAGGCGTCAAAGTCGTCTGCCACCGGCAATGGCACCATGAAGCGACGCCGACCAAAGTACGCTTTCCGGTATATTAGTCACGTGATATTTATAGTAAAACTTCCTCAAAATCACATTTAAAAAGATCTACCTTTAACTGATAGACTAGCCGCCATGTCGTACTTCGGTGCCTGCTCCACACGCTTGGTGTTGGCGTCGAGGTCTGACGGGTACTTGCGCATGCGCAGACCTACGAAACGGATTGGAGTACGAGGGTAGTTATGAAGTAACGGAGGATCTGACAGTAGCTCCGACGATGCCAGGGTGGTGGCAACGACCTGGTTGAATTGCGAAGCATGTTAATAAATGTGGAGCAAAAGAAATAGGCCGCATTTACATGCAGCCTATCTGAATCCTGGCTCCCCGACCTGGACTCGAACCAGGGACCTGCGGATTAACAGTCCGTCGCTCTACCAACTGAGCTATCAGGGAATTAAAATAAAAAAATTATAGTCTTGAATTGGTCGCGTTGTCAAAGCCTTTTCTAAATTTTTCCACATCTCTTCGGGACCAGGATACTACAGCACTTTTGCGATTGCTGCGGCAACACTATCAATATTTTTTGTGTTGAGCGCAGCGACACAGATGCGGCCAGTATCAACAGCGTAAATCGAGAATTCGTCGCGCAGGCGTTCTACCTGAACTTTGCTAAGGCCGGAATAAGAAAACATGCCGCGTTGCTTGATGACGAAATTGAAATCGTGGGCTGGAGCTTGTTCCTTCAATTTCGCAACCAGCATTTGGCGCATTTGGCGAATGCGAATGCGCATGCCGGCCAGCTCTTCTTGCCACAGTTTGCGCAACTCCGGCGATGCTAGGGTGGTGGCAACAACCTGGCCGCCGTGAATCGGCGGGTTCGAGTAGTTGGTGCGAACCACGCGCTTGAGTTGCGACAGCACGCGGCCGGCTTCTTCTTTGCTGGCGGCAACGACGCTCAGTGCGCCAACACGTTCGCCGTACAGCGAGAACGATTTGGAGAACGAGTTCGAGACGAACAGTGGTCCGCCGGCATTGGCGAAACGACGAACGACTTCGCCATCGGCGTCGATGCCGTCATCGAAACCTTGGTAGGCCATGTCGAGGAAGGGAATCAGGCCGCGCTGGGTGACTACTTCAATGACTTGCGTCCACTGGTCGCTGCTCAGGTCAGCGCCAGTCGGGTTGTGGCAGCAGGCGTGCAGCACCACTACCGAGCCGCTGACCATGGTTTTCAGGACGTTGAGCATGCCGCTAAAATTAACGCCGCGGGTTGCCGCGTCGTAGTACGTATAATTGTTGACGGTGAAGCCGGCCGATTCAAACAGCGCGCGGTGGTTTTCCCAGCTTGGATCGCTGATCCAGACTTGCGTATTGTCGGCAGCAAAACGCTTCAGGAAATCGGCGCCAAGTTTCAATGCGCCGGTGCCGCCGATGGCTTGCACGGTAATGACGCGGTTCTCTTGTGCGACGGCGCTATCGGCGCCAAATACGAGTTCTTGAACAGCCTTGTTGTACGCTGCCAGACCTTCGATCGGCAGGTAGGTGCGCGGCGCCAGTTTTTCAATCAGCAATGCCTCAGCTTTTTGTACGCATGCCAGCAGTGGCACCTTGCCGTTGTCGTCGTAGTAGACGCCGACACCGAGGTTGGTCTTGTCTGGATTTTTGTCCGCATTGAAGCCTTCGGTAATGCCGAGGATCGGATCGCGTGGCGCCATTTCGATGGCGGTCAAGAGGGAGGCTGAAAGAGGTACGTTCATCGTGATAACATAAAAATTAGCTACAAGTTGAAGGTTGCAGTCGGGTTGAATACTGTGCCGGGTCACGATATAAATTGCTGCTCGGCATGGATTTACTACGGTTTATTTTACCAAAGATTGAGGCTCATGACTGACATATCACCGGTTTCCAGCGTTGTTGACGAGTCAAAAATCGTCACGTTTCTCAATTCGTCATATAAGCTGTTTCAGCCGTTTTTGCCAGCCGGCGACCAGCCTGCGGCGATCGCTAAGTTGGCCGAAGGGATCGAGGACGGGTTGTTTTACCAGACACTGCTTGGCGTTACCGGCTCTGGCAAGACTTATACGATGGCTAACGTGATCGCTCGGATGGGGCGCCCGGCCATTATTTTTGCTCCGAACAAGACGCTGGCCGCCCAGCTGTATAGCGAGTTCCGCGAATTTTTTCCGTACAACGCGGTGGAATACTTCGTCAGCTACTACGATTATTACCAGCCGGAAGCCTATGTGCCACAGCGCGACTTATTCATCGAGAAAGATTCGTCGATCAACGAGCATATCGAGCAGATGCGGCTGTCCTGTACCAAATCGCTGATGGAGCGGCGCGACGTGGTCATTGTGGCAACGGTGTCGGCGATCTACGGTATCGGTAATCCGAATGAATATCATCAGATGATCCTTACCTTGCGCGCCAAGGACAAGGTCAGCCAGCGTGATGTGATCGTGCGCCTGATCCAGATGCAATACACGCGCAACGAAATCGATTTTGGCCGCGGCACGTTCCGCGTACGTGGCGATACCATCGATGTGTTTCCGGCCGAGCATGCCGAGCTGGCGGTGCGCATCGAGATGTTCGACGATGAAATCGACAGCCTGCAACTGTTCGATCCATTGACCGGCCGCGTGCGGCAGAAGATACCGCGTTTCACGGTGTATCCCGGCTCGCACTACGTGACGCCGCGCGCCACCGTATTGCGAGCCATCGAGACCATCAAGGATGAGCTGCGCGATCGCCTTGAATTCTTTCGTAAGGAAAATAAATTAATTGAAAAACAACGCATCGAGCAGCGTACCCGTTTCGATCTGGAGATGATGCAGGAAATTGGCTTTACCAAGGGCATCGAAAACTACTCTCGCCATCTGAGTGGCGCGCTGCCGGGCGAGCCGCCGCCGACATTGGTCGATTATTTGCCGTCGGATGCGTTGATGTTTCTAGACGAATCGCATGTGCTGATCGGCCAATTGAACGGCATGTACAACGGCGACCGTGCGCGCAAGACCAACCTGGTAGATTATGGCTTCCGTTTGCCCTCGGCGCTGGATAACCGACCTCTGCGTTTCGATGAGTTCGAGGGCAAGATGCGGCAGACGATTTTCGTCTCTGCGACGCCGGCTGATTATGAAAACCAGCATGCCGACCAGGTGGTGGAGCAAGTGGTGCGGCCGACGGGCCTGATCGATCCCGTGATTGAGGTACGGCCGGCCTCGAGCCAGGTTGATGACTTGATGACCGAGGTCAATGCCCGCATCAAGAAAAACGAGCGCGTGCTAGTGACGACATTGACCAAGCGCATGGCCGAGCAACTGACGGAATTCTTGAGCGACAACGGCATCAAGGTGCGCTATCTGCACAGCGATATCGAAACGGTCGAGCGGGTCGAAATCATTCGCGATCTGCGCCTCGGCACTTTCGATGTGCTGGTCGGCATCAATCTGCTACGCGAAGGTTTGGATATTCCAGAAGTCTCTGTGGTGGCGATTCTGGACGCTGATAAAGAAGGCTTCCTGCGTTCCGAAAGGAGCTTAATTCAGACCATCGGCCGCGCCGCTCGTAATCTGAACGGCACCGCGATCCTCTACGCTGACCGCATGACCGATTCGATGCGCCGCGCAATCGACGAAACTGAGCGCCGCCGCAACAAGCAGATCGCTTTCAATGCCGCCAACGGCATCACGCCGGTCGGCATTAACAAGCAAATCAGGGCATTGATCGACGGTGTTTACAGCGCGCAGGAAGCGGCAGAAGAACTACATACGGCCCAGGACCAGACCAAGTACGAGTCGATGAGTGAAAAGCAGGTCAGTAGAGAAATCAAACGCCTGGAAAAGCTGATGATCGCTCACGCCAAGAATCTGGAGTTTGAAAAGGCGGCGCAAGTGCGCGACAAGTTGCATGTGTTCAAGCAGCAGTTGTTTGGTTCGCCAAGGATCGACAATATTGCTTTGTAGGTATGGAGTTTCCGGCGGGCGCATTTTCCGGTTGATCTCATATGCGCGATGAAACCGCGACCACGTCGTCCTGCCGAACGTGGAGAATCCATTTTAGGTGCCGCAAAATAGGCGTTGCAACATGGATTCCTGCGTTCGCGGAAATGACGGCGATGAGTGCTGATTGCTTGGCTACCGCTATTTTTATTTATACGATTTACGCTTTTTGATGGCTTATGACTGATTTTCTTCCTGTTCCAATTCGCGCTGCTTTAGATTGCGTACATGCCTCATGGTTACCGCTCCTCGAGCGCGATCTGCAAGCTATGGTGCAAGCCAATCCGGCTTATCTGTCTGATCTGGCGGCTAGCGATTACCTGCCCACCGAAGGCCGTTTGTTCGCCGCTTTTAGCCAACCGCTGGATGCGGTGCGTTACGTGCTTGTGGGTGAGGGGCCGTATCCGCGCGCGGCCAGCGCCACCGGTGTTTGTTTCATGGATGGCGCGGTCGGCTCGCTATGGTCAGAGAAGGGTTTGTCGAAGCAGGTCAATCGCGCCACGTCGCTGCGCAATTTTATGAAAATGTTATTGGTGGCTGATGGTCAGCTGACGGTCGAGAATACCACCGGCGACGCGATGTTAGGTGTGGCTCAACAAGCGCAAATGCAAGGTTCTGCGGCGATTCAGAAGCTTGCCGATTTGCAGGCGAATATAGTGAAGCAGGGTTTCTTGCTATTGAATGCGTCGCTGGTGTTTCGTAGCAATGTAGCGCCGGTCAAGGATGCGAAGGCGTGGCAACCGTTCATGCAGGCCGTGCTGGTCCGTATGGCTGAAGCGACCGAAGGCCGTGGCCAGAGATTGCCGATGTTGGTGCTGTGGGGGAAAATCGCCGAGAAATTGAATGCATATCCGGTCACCGCGCGTTTCCCTAAGGCGGTGGCGGAGCATCCTTATAATTTGAGTTTTATCGCTAATGCCGACATGCAGGAATTGTTTGGGCCGATGCAGTTGTTGAAACGCGTCGTCTAAGTCCGCTTGACCGCGCGCTTATATCAAACTCATCTGGAGTAGGTCCATTTTTATCTGAGGTGTTATGTTGTCTATCACAGGCAATGCCTGTGTGTAGGCTTGGCGGGTCACCAGGCCATCTCACATTACAGCCAGCAGCAGTGCCCCCTCTGTTGTGAATCCGGCGCTAGATTGATCTGCCCGCACTCATGCGCCGTACTCAGCATCTCAGCCAAGTCATCCACTCAATCCGTTGCGGCTGTATTGATCGCCGCGCCAACACGCTTATTGCATAAATCTTCGGTATAGATTTCGGTCATCATGCCGGCGGCGTTGATTGCCGCATCGCGAGCAGCAAAGGCGCGGGTGGCGGTCGATAGTGCCCTCGACAGATCGTCGGTATTATGGAATTTCGCCAGCATGGTGCGGGTTTGGCGTTGTTCGTCCTCGGCCATTGCAGCAATGATTGCGTCCTTGCTGCTGAAGTAACGATACACAGCGCTCGGTCCAAGCCTAACTTCGGCAAAGATTTCTTGCATGGCAATCTGATGAAAACCTGTCTTGCGGAAACACTTTGCTGCCGATTTCAGGATGTTGGTCCGCTTCTGGTCGGCTCTCTGAGTAGGTGACTGCGGCATCTTTGATTTACGTATGGCCATGCTGTGCTGCTCAAAAGAGGGCTGTTCATGAGAAGCAATACTGTAAGTTTTAATCATCGCTCACTTGAGCAAATTTTTTACATTACAGGATCGGTTCTGGTTCTTTTATTGCATACAGACTGCAATTTTTTGTCGAATATGCGATGTTTGTGGAAAACCCTTGCGTGTTGCTGTTGGCCAAGTGTCAACTTCTGTTGGGGCCATAGCTGGTGGGGCAATCCGGGAATTAGGTAATACCTGACAGATTCACTCAAGTTTGTTATACTGTTGCAAAATAATCGAATTTCCGAATCAGGATTTAATAGAGACATCAAAAAGACTTAAAAAGCCGTAGCGGTTTTTTGCGGCTCTTAAGGTTCTTAAAGCAAGTGGAGATTACATGCGTCTGACTACCAAAGGCCGATTTGCAGTAACCGCGATGATCGATTTGGCATTGCGCCAGGGTAAAGGTCCGGTGACTTTGTCGGCTATCAGCGCGCGGCAAGAGATTTCTCTTTCATATCTGGAGCAGTTGTTCGGTAAGTTGCGTCGTCACCAGATTGTTGAATCCGTGCGCGGGCCAGGTGGCGGATATAACTTGGCGCGCAAGGCAGAAAACGTAACCGTGGCCGACATCATCCTTGCGGTCGATGAGCCGCTCGATGCGACCCAGTGCAGCGGCAAGGAAAATTGCCGTAGCCCAGACCACGAAGGTGGCGGACGTTGCATGACGCATGATTTGTGGTCGACCCTGAATGCCAAGATGGTTGAGTATCTGGATTCAGTGTCGCTGAAGGATTTGGTGGAGCAAAAACATGCTCAGCAGCTCGCGCAGCAGAAGAAGACCCTGGAACAAAATGTGGTGGTGATACATCGGTCTCACCTGATTGCTTGATTGGAGCTACGAAAATAGTATGATCACACCCTTGGAAAAAAGCCTGATAGACACATTGAAGGCACCTCACTTCCCGATCTACATGGACTATTCGGCAACCACACCGATCGATCCGCGTGTTGCCGACAAGATGATTCCTTATCTACGCGAGCAGTTTGGTAATTCTGCGTCACGCAGCCACATGTATGGTTGGTCCGCTGAAAAATCCGTGGAAGACGCGCGTGAGCAAGTTGCCAAACTGGTTAATGCTGATTCGCGCGAGATCATCTGGACTTCCGGCGCCACCGAAGGCAATAACCTGGCCATCAAGGGCGCTTCCAATTTCTACAAGACCAAAGGCAAGCACATCATCACGGTCAAGACCGAGCACAGGGCGGTGCTGGATGTGGTCCGTGGGCTGGAGCGCCAGGGCTTTGAGGCGACCTACCTACAACCGCAAGATAACGGCCTGATCACGCTGGAACAGCTGGAGGCAGCGATGCGTCCGGATACGATCCTGGTGTCGGTGATGTTGGTCAACAATGAAATTGGCGTGATCCAGCCGATCGCCGAAATCGGCGAGCTGTGCCGTCAGAAGGGCATCATTTTCCATTGCGACGCTGCGCAGGCCACCGGTAAGGTGGTGATCGACCTGAGGAAATGGAAAATCGACCTGATGACTTTTACCGCGCACAAGACTTATGGCCCGAAAGGCATTGGCGCTCTGTACGTGCGGCGCAAGCCACGCGTGCGTCTGGAGGCGCAGATGCACGGAGGTGGTCACGAGCGCGGCCTGCGTTCTGGCACATTGCCTACGCATCAGATCGTTGGCATGGGCGCCGCGTTTGAAATCGCACGTGAAGAAATGGATGAAGAGATCGGTCGCATCAAAGCGCTGCGCGACCGCCTGGCGACTGGCTTGCAAACCATCGAAGAAGCATATATCAATGGCGACATGGCGCATCGCGTACCGCATAACCTGAACGTCAGTTTCAATTATATCGAAGGCGAATCGCTGATCATGGCAATCAAGGATATCGCGGTATCGTCCGGTTCGGCATGTACTTCTGCCAGCCTCGAGCCTTCTTACGTATTGCGCGCGCTGGGCCGCAGCGACGAGCTGGCGCATAGTTCAATCCGCTTTACCCTCGGCCGTTTCACGACCGAAGAGGATATCGATTTCACGATTGGACTGATCAAGACCAAGGTTGCGAAACTGCGCGATCTGTCGCCGCTGTGGGATATGTACAAGGATGGAATTGACATCAGTACCATTCAGTGGGCCGCCCACTAAGTTGCAGATTGAAGGCCACATCGGAAAATTTTTCTGCGGCGTGACCGCAGCGTCAAGTTAAGGAGCAGCAATATGTCTTATTCAGAAAAAGTTTTAGACCACTATGAAAATCCACGCAACGTCGGCTCTTTTGCAAAGAGCGATGAGACTGTAGGTACAGGCATGGTCGGCGCGCCTGCTTGTGGCGACGTCATGAAGTTGCAGATCAAGGTCAGCGCCGACGGCATCATCCAGGATGCCAAGTTCAAGACCTACGGTTGCGGTTCGGCGATTGCTTCGTCCTCACTGGTGACCGAATGGGTCAAGGGCAAGACCTTGGAACAAGCTATGTCGATCAATAACACCAAGATCGCTGAAGAACTGGCTCTGCCACCAGTGAAAATCCACTGCTCGATCCTGGCTGAAGATGCGATCAAGGCTGCGGTTGAGGACTATAAAGCCAAGCATGATGAACAGAAGCAGGAAACCTAATTTCGGGACAAAGGTTAGGGGTCGGAGTGGTGTGGCGAATTACACTACTCGTGCAGCCCTGTCCCCAACCGATTAAATAAAACGGTTAAATATACAAAAATATACAAAAAAGCCGGTTTATCGAAATTACTGGAAGGGATCGACGGTTTATGGCAATCACACTGACAAAAAAAGCGGCAAAGCATATCAACCGCTATATTGAGCGACGTGGCAAGGGAATCGGACTGCGCTTTGGTGTGCGCACCACCGGTTGCTCAGGCTTGGCTTACAAGCTGGAGTATGTGGACGAGAAGACTGACGAAGACGCGGTGTTCGAGTCGCATAGCATTCAGGTCTTTGTGGATCCGAAAAGCTTGCCTTATGTCGACGGCACTGAACTCGATTTCGCGCGCGAAGGTTTGAACGAAGGTTTTAAGTTTTACAATCCTAACGTCAAAGACGAGTGCGGTTGCGGCGAGAGTTTCCGAATTTGATTTCTTCCGAGATATTGGTCGGATTGTCTGATTAGCTGCTAAAGCTTGCGTCAAGACAGATGAGAGATGGACGACCAAAGCTTGTTGCAGTTCAACAGAATCCTATTCTAATTTTAATTCAATATGCGAAATCACTTCGAACTATTTCAGTTGTCGCAGCGTTTCACGCTTGACACCTTAGCGCTGGAGCAGGCTTATCACGAAGTGCAGAATCAGACTCACCCAGATCGTTTCGTCAATGCCACCAGCACTGAAAAGCGCGTGGCGATGCAGTGGACAACGCGAGCAAACGAGGCCTACCAGATTCTCAAGAGCCCCTTCAAGCGTGCGGCATATCTGTGCGAATTGAATGGCGTGGCGTTAGAGGATGGGTCGAATACGGCGATGCCGACGGCTTTCCTGATGCAGCAGATGGCATGGCGCGAAACGCTGGACGATGCCAGAACGGAAAAAAATTTGACAGCATTGGAACAACTGGACGACGAGTTGCGCACCGCCCGTAAGGACGAGCTGCAGCGCATCGGCATGTTGCTGGATGTTGAGGATTTTCAGCAGGCCGGGCAATATGTGCGGCAGTTGATGTTCCTGGAAAAATTTGGGGAAGAGATCGGTAATGCATTCACCGTTCTTGAATCGTAAAGCACCGCACTAAATTGATGAGCCGAGTACGAGCATGTCTGAAGTCTGGTTATTCCTGATTGCTGCAATGACGCTGACCCTTGCGCTGGAGCTGGACAATATTTATGTGCTGATGTGTGGCATTACACGAGGCCGCAAGGCCGGTCTGGTGGCGGCACTAGGTTTCAGTTTTGGTGTGATTTTCCATGCGATGCTGGCACTCCTCGATTTTGTCGCGCCGATCAAAGGCTTCGCTTCTGGCCTACTAGCTATTATGTTACGCCGACGCCGCCTACCTGATTTATATTGGTTTGCGCACCTTGCGTTCGCATGCTGTTGTGTACTTGCAAGGCAATGCCGTGCCGCAGAGGCTGACGCGTATCTAATGACAAAGCGTGATTGCCAACATGTTGAATCTGAAAGTGACGCTGTTCTTAATCGAATTTTTACTGCAGTTCGTTAACGCCAGCGTCGTCATATTCCGGCACAGATATTGCTGCTGGTAGCCGTATTTATCCTGCAGGCGCTAACAATATTCAGCGCAGTTGCCCTGTTTCCTGGTATGGTCGATGCGTTATTCCAGCGCAAAAAATCGGCCGCCACCATCATTAACCGCTTGGCTGGTTGTGAATTTATCGGACTCGGTATCCGCATCACCATGCTGCAATAAAGCAATCAACGAAAAGTAAGATAGTATCTATATGGCACTTCTACAAATTTCTGAACCCGGCATGTCCACCGAACCACGCCAGCATCGGTTGGCGGTGGGGATCGATCTGGGCACCACCAATTCGCTGGTCGCTACTGTGCGCAACGGCATTCCCGAGGTGCTCAGTGATGAGGCTGGCCGGGCATTGTTACCGTCGATCGTGCGCTATCTCCCAAATGGCAATACGCACATCGGCTACAAGGCGCAGGCGGCACAAATCACCGATCCGAAGAACACGATTCTATCGGTCAAGCGTTTCATGGGTCGCGGCTTGGAAGACATCGCTTACGCAAAAAATTTGCCCTACGATTTTCTCGATGCGCCAGGTATGGTGCAATTGAAAACGGTTGCCGGGATCAAAAGCCCGGTCGAAATTTCCGCTGAAATCCTGGCAATGTTGCGTCAGCAAGCCGAAGACGCGCTGGGCAACGACCTGGTCGACGCAGTGATTACGGTGCCTGCCTATTTCGACGATACACAGCGTCAGGCTACCAAGGATGCGGCCAAGCTGGCAGGATTGAATGTCCTGCGCCTGTTGAATGAGCCGACCGCAGCGGCGATCGCTTACGGTCTGGATAATGCCTCGGAAGGCGTGTACGTAGTCTACGATCTGGGCGGCGGCACTTTCGACATTTCGATCCTTAAGCTGACCAAGGGCGTGTTCGAAGTGCTGGCCACAGGCGGCGATTCGGCGCTCGGCGGCGACGATTTCGATCATTGCTTGTTTTGCTGGATCAGTCAGGAAGCGCAACTACCACCATTGTCAGAGGAGGATACCCGAATGTTGAGGGTCAAAGCGCGTAAAGCCAAGGAATTACTGTCGACCAGATCCAAGGTGATTATCGATGCTGCCTTGAGTGTGGTCGAACGCGTGCATCTGCTGCTGACTTCCGAAATTTTTGACGAGATTACCAAGCACCTGGTGACCAGGACCCTAACGCGAACTCGCAAGGCGCTGCGCGATGCTGATTTGAGCATCATCGATGTTGATGGCGTGGTGTTAGTCGGCGGCGCTACGCGCATGCCAAGCATCCGCAAGGCAGTGGGCGAATATTTCCAAACAACGCCTTTGGAGAATATTGATCCAGATAAAGTGGTCGCGTTGGGTGCTGCGATTCAGGCCAATCTGCTGGCCGGTAATCGCGCTCCCGGAGACGATTGGCTGCTGCTCGACGTGATCCCGTTGTCGCTCGGTATTGAAACCATGGGCGGCTTGGTAGAAAAAATTATCCCGCGTAATTCGACCATTCCCTGCGCACACGCACAGGAATTTACTACCTTCAGTGATGGCCAAACCGCGATGGCAATTCAGGTCTTGCAGGGTGAGCGCGAGCTGGTCTGCGATTGCCGTTCATTGGCTAAATTCGAGCTGCGTGGAATTCCGCCGATGGCGGCTGGCGCGGCACGCATTCGCGTGACGTATCAGGTTGATTCAGATGGTTTGCTGTCAGTCTCGGCGCGTGAATTGCGTTCCGGCGTCGAGGCGTCGATCAGCGTCAAGCCGTCTTATGGATTGGCCGATGACGATATCTCCCGCATGCTGCAGGAAGCTTTTGCCTCGGCCAATGTCGATATGCAGCAGCGTGCGTTACGTGAAGAACGGGTAGAAGCAGAGCGCATCGTTCTGGCCACTGAGTCTGCATTGCAGGCTGATGCTGCATTGCTATCGGAACAAGAGCGTACGTCGATTGCGGCGTTGATTACGGCCGTGCGCACTACAGCGCTGGGCAACGATAATCAAGCGATCAAGGCTGCGGTCGATGCGCTGGCGCATGGCACCGAGGAGTTTGCTGCGCGACGCATGGATCGTAGCGTACACGATGCGCTGACCGGCAAGGCGCTGGATCAAATATCCTGAATATTCTATAAATTCAAAAAAAATCTACCTAGCCTGAGGTAAACAAAGTGCCCCAAATCGTTGTACTACCCCATTCAACATATTGCCCAGAGGGTGTTGTAATCGAAGCGCCACGCGGCCAATCCATCTGTGAAGCGCTGCTCAACCACGATATCGAGATCGAACACGCTTGTGAAAAATCCTGCGCTTGTACCACATGCCATGTTGTGGTACGCGAGGGCTTTGCCTCGCTCAACGAGCTTGATGACAAGGAAGAAGATTTGTTGGATATGGCATGGGGCCTGGAGGCCACCTCGCGGCTGTCCTGCCAAGCGCTTGTCGGCGGAGAAGATCTGGTGGTCGAGATCCCGAAATATACGATCAACCACGCCAGAGAAAATCATTAATCATTCGCTATCGCAGCAATTTTTATAGGGAGCCGCATAATGAAGTGGACCGACACTTCGCTGATTGCAGAAATATTGTACGACAAATTCCCGGATATCGCCCCGGCGACGATTCGTTTCACCGATCTACATAAATGGGTACTGGAGCTCGAAGGTTTCGATGACGATCCGAAACGTTCCGGCGAAAAAATCTTAGAGTCTATTCAAGCAGCCTGGATCGACGAGGCAAAGTAAGCGCATGTCACTTGTACAAAAAACTGCTGCCCAGATAGTGCTTAACCGTGCCTACGAGTATGAGAATGTAAGTGCTGACTGCGCTGGCGATGCCGAGCCTGCACAAATTCCTTGTACTGGAGTTGGCAGGCTGTGAATGAATTGATAAGCGCGAGAACGTCATCGTGTTAGGGACTTCTGGATTCGGCAAGACGCATACCGCACTGGTACTAGGATTAGTTGCTTGTTATAAAAGACACAGCGGCGCCTTCATAACGGCGGCAGCCCTGGTACCATGAACTGATGGAAGCGCATGACGAGAAACGATTGCGTGCCTTGCAAAAGCAACTGACTAACGTCAAGTTGCTGATTGTCGATGAACTGGACGCTGGTGACAGCAAACTTGCCGATTGACGAGTGGACTAATATCCGCGGTTCGGAGCGGTTGAGCAGCTCACCCATCACGTCCACATCCTGGAGATGAACGGCGAATCGTATAGATCTGCTATTAGCAAGAAACAGCAACAACGCAATGCCAAATCGAACATCTCCTCTGAAAAAGGAGGGGTAACCTGTAACAATAAAAACAACATCTTGAAAGAACGGGCTGCGCTACCCTGCGCCGTCATCTCAATCCTGCACCCGCAGTGCAATGTGGAGTAAAAGTAGAAAAATCTAGGACCTGAACAGCTCTATTTGTTAATCCGAATTGGTACACGTTTAACTCGTCATTTGGTACATCTTCATTTCGGCATTGGCAGGCTAGTCATTGCCGCCTTGCCCATCAGGCTGGTCAGCATGACTACAACGACCGCAGTAACGATTAGAGGATGAATACGGTTATTGGCTTTTAGGTTATCCATTATTGCGTTCGGAGAGTCTTTGTTTGTTGAGTAAAGTTATTATTAGGGAGCGCACCGACTGCACATCAGATTAATGCGTACCGTACGTCAACATGTATTCTTATGTAACGAATTCACTGTTTATATAAATATTTTACTTGAGAAGAAATGAATTTGTCGGATGGGAAGAAAAATCTGCTAATCCAGACCGTATCGTATTGACATAGTGTGGACCGGGTTGCAAGACCGGGTTAAAATGTATGGCTCATACCGAGCGCATGAGTCAGTCGTGTTGGCTTTGATTTTTCCCTGGTACAGAAGTCGCGATGTAAAATTGTTCGCTTCGATAGCAGGTGGCTGTCGCCGAAGCTGACCTTATGGTTGCCCCTGTCCTGGTTAGGTCCGTAGCCAGCCTTGATGGTGATGCCAGCTGCTGTGTTGACGCTGACCAGTTTGGTATGAATATAGAAACCCATCAGTACCAGCCCGCTGAGATCGTAGGATCCGCCCAGGAAGTAGATATTGTCGTTATTCTCATTGTGTTCATAAGATGCCATTGCGCCAGTCGGGACCTTGTCGTAGTTGAGTTAAATGCCGACATTGCTGTCAGATAAGTCGTTAGCGCTGGATTGAACGCGTGTCGCATATCCAGATGCCTTCCTCTTTTTGCGAATAACCTGGCGGTGCCGATCCTATGCGAATTCAGGAATATTTTTTTGGATGTGATGCTGGACCTGGTGATTCCGAACAAGATCGGCATGCCGGATGTCAACAGCGATATCGCGGTGGTGTATTCCAAGCCCGAAGTCATCGACCTGATCTCCGATTTGCTATGGCATGTGCGTCTGATTTCACTGTTATTTTGGGATGAGCTGCGTAGCGGTGGCGGGTGTAGCCGTTCGACGCCTGGGTCTATGACGGCTACGGTTATTATCTGCTGATGCATTCAGTATGATTTGTTGGGCAATACATTTGCTTTATTCCATTTCTGGATGATTTAGCATTCCGCCAATTACTCGCTCGAATGGCAGGATTTGGTGCGGTGTGCTGGTCTACCCGCCTTGGCAGTGCAGGCCTGATTCAGGTTAATTCGGTTGACTGCTGCAGCTGGAATGCCGCTCCACAAAACGTTTGACGTAATCGCTCGATCCTCGGCGTTCCCAAGAATGCGATCGATCATGCCTCGCGGCCTTATGGCAAAAATGCCTCGGCAGACAAGCCCACTAGTGTGTTGGGCTTCTTCTTCGATGCTGTATGCACTTCGATGGCGCAGCAGCATTTACGTAACGTCTTGGCGTATCTGGATATGCCGACGCTCAATCAGCTAGAGGTTTTCATTTAAGCTAAGGGCGGCTTGTTTGATGAATCCAGCGATGTCGGCGAAGCCAGAAAAATTCCCGCAAGGCAGGCAGGATCAACACGTACGTTGCCTGAATAAAAAAAGCATGCGGTTTAGGTCGCCGTACTACAATAAGGCAAGGAACCTGCACACCTCGATAGTCAAGCTCGCCTGTTGCAGCGGCGCCAACGTGGTATCATGGTATCGTGGTAAACGTTGCTACTTATCCAAGTATTTTATCGAGAGTGATCGGTAGCGATCGGTAGCGATCGTACCCGAGTTCCGGTTGCGTGATATACTGTGTTCGTAATGACTGCAGCCACTCCGCTAGTACCGATTTCACCAATGCCCCTGGCGCCCAAGAAATTGATGTGCGGGTCATTTCATAAACAACGATGGGTTTCTATAATTCGAACGTCAGCCTGAGCTGACACATGGTATACGGCGAGATTATTGTTGACGGTACTTCCATAAAGCAAATCAATGTCTGCTCTTTCGAGCAGCCTCAGGCCGATACTCCAGACAATCCAGCCCAACGCCGCATTCAAGGACACCACGGCCCAGCTCCCCCCCCCGCAGGCCACTTCACGACCTGAGTTTTCAGACATTTGTGACGAGTGAAGGAATGATCATTAACGCTACAACCTCCACCGGTGTCGGCATCAGTGCCAGCAAGGCGATGAAATGGTCGGTAGCCCAAGGTCGACCGTACATTTAATGGTGTTGGCAAGCACGAACACGAGCGCGATCAACAGCGGTAATGTTGTGCTTGGGGCAGGGTTACGGTAGCTAGCATGGCATGCAATCGAAGTCAGAGACTCTATTCTGATAAAGAACAGCCAACTTGAAAATCCGGTATTTGCGTACAATGCTTCAAGTTCTTCCTAAGTCCGAATGTGCTACGCTTCAACATATGTATTTCGACCTGACCGATCTTCGACTACTCTTGAGCGTCCATGAGGCGGGTACTATCACGGACGGTGCCGAATTTGTCCACACGACACTGGCATGGGCCGGCGGGCGCATCCGCGGCATGGAAGAAGTCCTTGGCGTCTCACTCCTGTCGTGCGTGATCGGTGCAGCGTACAGATGACGCCTGTCGGACGCACATTGCTGCACAATGCCAGCTTGGTGCTACAGCAGACGAAATGCCTGCGAGGCGGACTCGGCGACTATGCCAGCGGGTTCAAAGGGATCGTTCGCTTGCTGTGCAATATCTCGACCTTGAGCGAGCGCCTGCGGCAAATTCCAAGCGGTTTCTTCGCGGACCATCCGGCTATTTCGGTTGACGCCAGAAGAGCGTACCAGTGAGGAGATTGTTGATGCGGTGCGCAATCATGTAGGCGACATCGGCATGGTGTCTGACTTGATGAACCTTGATGGTCTGTAGACCTTCGCTTACGCTTCGCCGGCAGCATCTTCTTCACCGTAAAATTTAACGCCAAGCTGGATACGTTCGCGGCCGCTTCCTACCCGGTGCTGGTTGGTATCGCGCAAGGAATAGACGCAACCACAGTATTCCTGCTGATAGAAATTTTCGCGCTTGCTGATTTCAATCATTCGCGCTGAGCCGCCGCCTTTGCGCCAGTTGTAGTCCCAGTAAATCATGTCAGGATAATGCAACGCAGCCAGTTTACCGCTGTCATTAATTTGCTGCATGTTCTTCCAGCGCGATATGCCGAGAGAACTGGTGATTACTGGAAAACCGTGCTCGTGGGCGTATAGTGCCGTGCGCTGGAAACGCATGTCGAAGCACATGGTACAACGGATACCCCGTTCAGGCTCATTCTCCATGCCTTTTGCACGTGCAAACCAGTTATCACGATCGTAGTCGGCGTCGATGAAAGGAATGCCGAACTGCTCGGCAAAACGGATATTCTCGTTCTTGCGCAGTTCGTATTCTGTCTGCGGATGAATGTTCGGATTGTAAAAAAATATCGTGAAATCGATTCCGGATGCTTGCATCGCCTCCATCACTTCGCCGGAGCAAGGGGCACAGCACGAGTGCAGCAACACTTTGCTGTGACCCTCGGGGAAAGCAATCGGCTTACGTTCGAAAGAAGATGTCATGAGAAATTTTCCATACTGAGGGTGACGGCCAGTTTTCTGGCGAGTTCAATGAGGGCCTGAAGGTAATCAATTTCCGAATCTATCTTGCATGCGCCCAGAAAAATTTGTTTGGCAATGCCACCAATTCATAAACGCATCGGGATAACATCGGCCTTGTTACGGTATTCCCCTACCAGCCAGTGTAGCAACGCCACCATGCCACGGACACTAGTGACCAGCTGTATCGGCATGATGTCGGTGGCCTCAATTGTCTTGTGACGTTTGGACGCCACCCCTGCAGGCATCAAGAATTAATTGTAAATATCCGATCGATCCGTAGCAATCTGATGGGTGAGTGATCAGAACTTCACTCATGAGCTGCTGCGGTTTGATGTATTTGACTGTCGCAAGAAAGTGATCGCGCGTAAAACACCAACATTTGCTCATAATCGAACACTGGTATGAATTTCAAGCCTGTTTTATACAGCGGGTCCGGCGTGACCAGAAAATCGGCCTCACAGCCGCACAGCGCACCGATGTCGCCACATTGGATCTGTTTGACGTCTGCATGATAACAGGGATGGCACTCCATGCTAATACGCAGCGTACCACGCTCGCCTTGTGCAAATTGGTGCAGCCGCTCCTCCGCCAGCCCCGATTGCGTCACGCACAGAACGTTTGCGGCTGCCGTCAGAGAGCCTTGCTTTTTTACTGCTTGGATCAATGCCAGATAGATACGTTCTAATATTTTAGATGAGATAAATTTATATATTACTGAACGTAATATTATTATATTTAATTAAATTTAGTCCTTACCATCCACTTATTATCCATTATTGGGGGCCGATAGATCATGGCCACCATCCACAATCTAGATTTTCCTCGGATTGGCGCCAAGCGTGAATTGAAATTCGTGCTAGAGTCCTACTGGAAAAGCGAATCCTCGCGCGATGCGTTTAAAGATCTCGGCGTCCAGCTACGCAAGCGTCACTGTGACTATCAGGCTGGATTCGACCTAGTTCCCGTCGGCGATTTTGCGTTCTCTACGACCAGATACTAGGCATGAGCTTTACTCTGGGTAATCTGCCGCCGCGCGTACGCGATTTCCACAGCAATATTCTCAACAACTACTTCCGCGTGGCGCGTGGCCGTGGGCGAAATGACTAAATAGTTCGATGCCAACTATCACTCCACAAGTGGCGGAGCAAATAAGGTGGCATGGATGCGTTGGTGGTGATGCGGATGAAAGAGTTGAAAGATGAGAGCCGTTGGTTCAAAAA
>JFJP01020395.1_pt1 | contig 20178 bp, 19 predicted proteins | sample 431651 | NCBI WGS metagenome assembly JFJP01 (sample SAMN02602958, study PRJNA72255) | Microbial mat metagenome, whole genome shotgun sequencing project. | biome: fresh water; feature: sink hole; material: water; isolation source: purple microbial (photo- and chemosynthetic) mats found in...
AATGGCTGGCGATGAGGTCGGGCGGCCGCACCGCGGCGGCGGCGAGGGCGGCGGCGATGTCGCCGTCGGCGATCGCATTGCCGTCCTCCTGCGGCCGGTCGGCGTGCAGGGCGCCGCCGGCGAACAGCACGGTGCAGCGGCCAAGCCGGACGAGCGAACCGCGCGGCTGGTGCACCAGGCCGTGTCGGGCCCAGTGTCCGGCCAGGCCGGAGGTGTGCGCCCAGGCGAGGAACTCGTGGTCTTCGTGGTTGCCGTCCACCGCCAGGACCGGGATGGGGAAGCGCGGCCAGGCCTGGCCGGCGCCGAGCAGGTCCTCGCGGAAGCCGAGGTCGCCGAGTTGGATCGCGGTGCCGGCCCCGGCGGCTGCGGCCGCCTGCACGCAGGCGGCGAGGCGGTCGAGATCGCCATGCACGTCACCGATGAAAGCGATATTCATGCGCCGAGCTTGGCCAGATCGCCGCGCAGGCGCTCGCGCAGCGTGTCGATCGTCGCCAGGGCACGCTTGAGCTGGGCGCGATCCCAGGGGCTCAGCGCCGCGGGGTCGAGGTGGTCGCCGCCGCCAGGGGCGGTGCGGATGCCGAGGCGCAGGCCGAGCAGGAAGCGCCAGGCGTCGAGGGCGTCGCCGACCGTGTCGGTCGGGGCGTGGCCACCCTCGGCCAAGGTGCGCAGGCGCACGCCGGTGCCGGTGGCGAGGACGCCGTGCTTCAGCGCCTGGAAGCGGGCGAAGCCGGCGATGTGCAGCATCGCCAGCTTGAGGTCGGTGGTGCCCTGGCGCTCATCGTCCGGGCGGATGCCGCCGAACAGGCCTCGTGGGCTGCGCACCTTCAGCGTCTCCTGGGCCAGTTGGACCAGGAACACCGGGCGTGCGGCGACATCGCGGCGGATCGACGCAGCCAACTCGCCGGCCAGGGCGGCATCGCCCCACACCGTGCGGGCATCGAAGAACACGGCCGCCTCCAGCAGCGCCTGCGGCTCGGCCTCGCGAATCCAGCCGCCGTAGGTCGCCTGCCAGCGGGCTAGCGGCAGGCACCAGCGCGGATCCGCCGCGTGGCAGCCGCCGTGGCAGCGCGGCCATCCCGCGGCGTGATAGCGCGCCACGACGTCGGTGGCGAAGGCGTGGAACCAGCGCGGATCCGCGCCATCAGCGAAAACCAGGGTGTTGTCCTGGTCGCCACCTGGCAGCAGTTCGTTGCGGCCCTGGCTGCCCACCGCGAGCAGGGCGCAGGGCGCAGGCGGCTGGCCGAGCCCCTCCAGCGCCAGGGAGATGCAGCGGTTGAGCACCGCGTCGGCCACGCGTGAACCCTCGGCGGCGGCCAGTTCGAGGTCGAGGCGCACGCGGGACAGCGACGCCATCCAAGCGTCGAGCCGGCGGCGGATACCGGCCAGCTCGCCCTGGCTGGCGTTGGCGGTGGCGGCGACCAGCTGGCCCGGCCCTTGGCGCAGGGCGTCGAGCAGATGCGCCGCGGTCAGCAGGCGCGGTTGACCGTCAGCGCCGGTGACCACCAGCCGCCCGACCCGCGACGAGGTCATGGCGTCGGCGGCCTCGGCAAGGCTGGCGTCGGCGGGCAGGGTGCGCACCGGGGCGCTCATCGCGGCATAGGCGGTGGCGCCGCCGCGCCGGGCGAGGTCTCCGGCAGTGACCACACCGACGATGCCGCCGTCCGGTGCGGTCAGCAGGGCGGCGCTGCCGCCTGCGGCGGCGAGGCTGGCGATGACTTCTGCCGGGGCGGCGGTCAGCGGCAGCACCGGCACCGGCACGGCGAGCGGTGCGGCGCGGGTCAGCAATCCGGCCTGGGCGATTGCGGCGCGGTCGTTGAGCGCTTCGGCGGCGGCGCGGCGGTCGCGCTCGTCCGGGGTCGGGGCGCCGTCGGCGAGGTCGCGTGCGGTCAGCACCAGGGCTGGCTGGCCCTGGACCGTCACCGGCCCGGCCTCGACCAGGGCCGGCACCGGGCCATGCAGCCCCGCCAGCATCGCCTGGCGTGGTCCAGCGGCACCGCCGGCCACCAGCATGCGGTCGGCGGGGTCGACGAAGATCGCGTCTGGTGTCGCTGGCGTCGTCCCGAGCAGCTCTGCCGCCCGGCGGTTGGCGCCGACGATGCGGCCATCAGCCACCAGCCAGACTGCCTCACTGCTGGCGTGGGCGAGGGCCTCGAAGCGGGCGTGCGAACGCGCCAGTTCCGCCTCGGCAGCGCGGCGGGCGCGCTCGCTGGTCCAGCCCTGGCGCAGGCCGATGGCGACCAGCGCCGTGATGAGCAGGCCGATGCCGGCCGCGATCCACGACAGCTGGCGGGTGGTGCGCGCGGTCTCGGCCTCGACGTCATGCAGGTAGAGGCCGCTGCCGACCACCCAGCCCCACGGCGCGAAACCGCGCACGAAGGACAGCTTCGGTTCGATCCGCGCCGCATCGTCCTTCCATTGCCAGCGGTAGCGGATGAATCCTTCGCCGGCCTTGGCGACCAGGGTGTTGCTGGCGGCGAACAGGCGCACGCCGTCCGGATCGGCGTAGGCGGTCAGGTCCTGGCCCTCGAGGTCCGGGCGGTACGGATGCGCGATCATCCGGCAGCCGAGGTCGATGACCCAGAGGTAGTCCTTGCTGGCATCGCCGTAGCGCAGCGCCCGCAGGTCGGCGGCGGCCTGCGCCTGGGCGGTGGCGCGGTCGATGGTGCCGGCGGTCTCGGCGGCATGGTGGCGCTCGCACAGGCTGAGGGCCGAGGCGACGATGGCGCGCAGTGTCTCGCGCTTGCGCTCCAGCAGCGCCTCGGTGGTGGCCGGGATGATCAGCAGCCAGACGGCGGCGGCGAACAGACCGATGGCCAGCAGCGGCGGGGCGACCAGCCGGAGTACGGCGAAGCGGTGGCTGGGCGGGGTGACGGTCGGCACCCCGGCAGCCTATCAGTGCGCCGGCGGTTGGGGATGGGTCAGGCGCCGGCAGAGCAGGAATCCGCTGATCCCGGCGACCAGGGAGGCTGTGAGGATCGCTGCTTTAGCGATCGCCTGGTGGGCCGGATCCGCCTCGCCGAAGGCCAAGCCGGAGATGAAGATCGCCATGGTGAAGCCGACGCCCGCTAGCACGCCCGCAGCGAGCAGACCGCGGCGATCAAGACCGTCAGGCAGGGCGGCCAGGCCCAGGCGGACCGCCAGCAGGCTGGAGCCTACCACTCCGAGCGGCTTGCCGAGGATCAGTCCCAGGGAGGTGCCCCAGAACACCGGATCAGCGGCGGCGGCAAGCATCGAGCGGTCGAGGACGACGCCGGCGTTGGCCAGGGCGAAGATCGGGACGATGACGAAGTTCACCCACGGGCCGAGAGTGTGCTCCCAGGCGACCAGCGGACTGCGGCCGTGGCCGACGCCCTGGGCCAGCTTCTCGATGGTATCGCCGGTGTTGGGCGTCTTCAACTCGGCTTCAGCGAACCCGGCCGTCCAGGCAATGGTGCGGTCGGGATCCACCGAACCATGCAGGGGGATGGACACGGCCAGCAGCACTCCGGCAACGGTGGCGTGGATGCCGGAATTGAGGATGCCCAGCCACAGGACGATGCCGCCGAGGACGAAGGGCAGCGGGTGGCGCACCCCGGCGCGGCCGAGGATGAGGAGTGCGGCGAACGCGCCCAGCGCCGTCAGCAGCGCCGGCACCGCGATCTGGGCGGTGTAGAACAGGGCGATGACGAGCACGGCGCCGAGATCGTCGATGATCGCCAGGGCGGCGAGGAACACGAGCAACGACGGCGGCACCCGTCCCGACAGGCGCATGATGCCCAGGGCGAAGGCGATGTCGGTCGCCATGGGTATGCCCCAGCCGGATGCGCCGGGGCCGCCGTGGTTGAGGGCGGCGTAGATAGCTGCCGGCACCGCCATGCCGCCGATGGCGGCGAACAGCGGCAGGGCCGCCTTGCGCGGCTCGCGCAGTTCGCCGATCAGCAGTTCTCGTTTGATCTCCAGGCCGACCATGAGGAAGAAGACCGCCATCAGGCCGTCGTTGATCAGGTGCCAGAGTGACTTCTCATAGGTGGAGCCGGCGAGATGCAGGCCGACCGGCGTGTGCAGCAGGTGCTCGAAGGCGGCGTGCCAGGGGCTGTTGGCGATGATCAGGGCCGCCGCGGTGCAGCCGAGGACCAGCAGGCTGCCGGCACTGGACAGTTGGAGGAAGCGGGCGAACGGAGCGATGATGCGCTGGATCGGCTGCGGCGTCCCGGGAGAAGGGGGGATCTGGTGCGACAGCTGTGGATCGGGGCCCATGTCCGCGTGGTACGCGTCGTTCGCGGCAAGGCCAGCGGTCCTGCCTTGAGCCTGTTCGCGTTGACAGCGGCGCCTGCTTGCGCCAGCGTGTCGGCATGACCATCCTCCTGGCCATCGGCGCGGTCGTGGCCGGCCTCGCCCTGCTCACCCTCGGAGCCGACCGCCTCATCGCCGCCGCCTGTGCCGTCGCCCGACGCCTCCGCTTGTCGGAGGCGGTTATCGGCGCGACCATCGTGGCTGGGGGTACCAGCATGCCGGAGCTGGTCGCCAGCCTGTCTGGTGCGCTCACCGACCAATACGGCTTGGCGGTGGGCAACGTCGTCGGCTCCAACAGCTTCAACGTCGGGGCCATCCTCGGCCTGGTCGCGCTGATCGCTCCGATGGTGGTTGCTCCGGCGATCGCCCGTCGCGACTTCTGGGTCATGCTGCTGGTGACGGTGGCCTGCTGCGCCGTTTGCGCCGGGCTGGGGGAGTTGCCGCGTTGGGCCGCTGCCGTGTTCCTCATCGGTTGGCTGGGCTATGCCGTGTGGTCCGTCCGCAGCGGACATGGAGCCGATGAGGCGCCGGAGCAGGCCGCGCCGATGGGCGTGCCGACCGCCATCACATGGCTGCTTGTCGGGGTGGCTTTGCTTACCGGCGGCGGTTGGATCATGGTCTGGGGATCTGTGGAACTGGCGCGAGCGGCCGGCATCAGCGATGCGATCATCGGGCTGACCATCGTCGCCGCAGGCACCAGCATGCCCGAACTGGTCACCAGCCTGCTGGCTGCCCGGCGCGGCCAGCACCAGATCGCGGTCGCCAACATCGTCGGCTCCAACACCTTCAACATCCTGCTCATCCTGGGTGTCACCGGCCTCTTCGGCGCCCTACCGGTGGCCGAGGAGATCGCCCGGCGCGACCTGTGGTGGATGCTCGGCTTCGCCCTCGTTCTGCCCCTGGCGTGGGGACGGCGCCTGGTGATCAGCCGCTTGGCCGGCGGCCTGCTGCTTGCCGCCTACCTGATCTATCTCGGCCTGCTGATCGCTTCCGCCCTCAATGCCGGCGGTTCGGCCGCTTGATCGGTGTGGCGCCGGGCTGGTCCGTCTCCTCGCCCAGCTCCTGCGTACCGACCGCGTCCATGGTGGCGAAGGCGCGCTCGGTCTTGACCTTCTCGTCGCTCTTGAGTTTCGGCGTCACCAGGATGACCGCGTCGGGATCTGGTCCGAGGCCGAGGGCCTGGCGCAGGGCGGCGATCTCGGCGTCGAGGCGGACGAGGCGCTGGCGGTCCTCGCGCCAGCGCGACAGGTGCGGCGCTTGCTCCGGTCGGATGGTGATGCTCTGGCCGCGGCCGAGGGCGCTGATGGCGTCGGCGGGCAGGCCGAAGGCGGAACCGTCGGCAAGGCTGCGTCGACCGGCCTCGATCAGGGCCGTGCGGCGCTCGGCCTCCAGTTCCTCCAGGCGCTGCTTCTCGGCCCGGCCGCTGAAGGCGGCGGAGACGCGCTTGAGCAGGCCGCTGGCCGAGGGCTGCGGCTCGACCGCGGCCATGCGGCTGGCGCTGATGCGCCGCTGCTGGCGTTGGCGGTCGCTGTCGCTGGCGGGGGCCGAAGCCGGCGGATTGGCGGACGGTTCGACCACATCCAGGCCGAGGGCGACAACGCGGAAGCGCAGAGCGCCGAGCTGCAGGTGGTCGCCGGCGGCCAGCATCGAGGCGGCCCGGTCGATATCGTTGACCAGGCACTGGGCGGTGCTGCGGTTGTCGAGGAAGGGCGTACCGTCCTTGATCCCGACCGCGATCTCGCCGCCAGGCTGGTCGCCGCGCTTGACCTTGAGGATCAGCGGCTTGGCCGGATCGATCCGCACCTGCTTGCCATCGCTTTCTGACTCCAGGGCGAATTCCATCGACCAGGGATTCTCGCCTCCGCGTCCAGGGGTCAACCACTGCGCCCTGGCGGGAGCGGCGGGTCCGTCGAGCATGGTCAGCCATGCCGGAACTGCCCGAGGTCGAGACGGTACGGGCCGGGTTGGAGCACCTGCTGGTCGGCTCACGCATCCGTCGCGCCCGCGCCCTGCGCAAGGATCTGCGCACGGATATCCCTGATCTCGCCGGACTTGCGGGGGTCGAGCTCACGGCGGTGCGGCGCCGCGCCAAGTACCTGCTGATCGACACCTCAGGACCAACCATCCTCAACCACCTCGGCATGACCGGGCAGTGGCGGGAGGGGGCTGAGGTCCGACCGCACGACCATGTCGAACTCCACCTTGCTGATGGTCGGCGCCTCGCGTTCAACGATGCGCGGCGCTTCGGCCTGTTCGAACTCTGCCGTCCGGACGGCGGGCACACGGCGCTGGACGGACTCGGTCCTGAACCGCTTGGCGACGGCTTCGCTGGCGCGGTGCTGCGCGCCGCGTCGCGTCGCCATCGCCGCAGTGCGCTCAAGGCGATGATCATGGACCAGCGGATCGTGGTCGGAGTGGGCAACATCTACGCCAGCGAGGCCTGTTTCCGCGCCGGCATCCGACCCGGACTCGCGGCGGGACGGATCGCCGGTCCGCGGCTCGACCGTCTGGCGGTGGAGATCCGCGGCATCCTGGCCGAGGCCATCGCCAAGGGCGGCTCGACGATCGGCGACTATCGCCAGGTCAATGGGTTGTCAGGCCTGTTCCAGAACGAGTTCGCCGTCTACGGCCGGGCAGGCGAGCCGTGTCGCCGTTGCGGATCGGTCATCAGGCAGGGTGCGATCGGGGGGCGTTCCAGCTTCTGGTGCCCGCGCTGCCAGCGCTGATAGCTGACGAGGTTTTCTTCGACGCGTAGCGCTAGCGGGGCTCCGCCCCAGCCCAGGGCTGATTCTTGGCGTCGCCCCGCTAGCCGGCTGTTGCTGCAGGGGCTGCGCCCTCGCACCCCCGAGTCCTTTCGTCCTCGACTTTGACTCGGCGAGTCAAAGTCCACGTCCTCAAGGACTCTAGGGCGCGATGCGCAGCAGTCCGTGCGCGTTGCGTCCAGCCCAGGCCATGACGTCCTCGCCGCGTTCGCCCCGAAGATCGGCGACCGCCGAGGCGGTGACCGCGGCATGCGCCATCTCGCATCGTTTCCCACGATGCGGGACCGGGGCCAGGTACGGAGCGTCGGTCTCGACCAGCAGACGATCGGCTGGGATGGTCCGGACTGCAGCGCGCAGGGCGTCGTTGCCCTTGAATGTCACCATTCCGTTGAGCGCGATGTGGAAGCCGGCGTCGAGCCAACTGCGCGCCTGCACCGCGTCGCCGTCGAAGCTGTGGATGATGCCACGCACCCCTGGATGAGCCCGGACCAGGGCGAGGGCTGTCGCATGCGCGTCGCCGCCGCGCGGACCGCTGCGGGCGTGCACGACCAGGGGCAGATCGAGTTCGCGCGCGAGGGCGATCTGGGCGGAGAACTGCTCGCGTTGCACCGCATCGGGGGCGAGCGCATGGTGGTATTCGATGCCACATTCCCCGAGCGCGCTGAAGCCTCCGGCGGCCAGCAGGGTGCGCAGGCCAGCCAGTTCGGCGGTGAAGCCGTCGCCTGCCTCATGGGCCGAGAAGGGATCGAGTCCGGCCGAGGCCCAGACCCGGCCTTGATGGAGGCGGGCGAGCGCCAGGGCGGCCCGGGCGTCCACCAGGCCGGTGCCGATGGTCAGGCAGCCGGAGATGCCGGCTTCGGCCATGCGCGCCAACGCCAACGCGCGGTCCGCATCGAACCGCGCGTTGGTGAGGTGGCAGTGGGAATCGAACATGTCCGCTTACGGACTCGGAGTTCGAGGCTTGAGGGTCTACTTCTTGGCTGGGGCCTTGGCATCCGCCTTGGCGCCGGCGGCCGGGGCCTTGGCATCGCCCGGCTTGGCGCCGGCGGCGGGAGCCTTGGCGTCGCCTGGCTTGGCAGCGGCGGCAGCGCCTTCGGCCGGGGCAGCGCCCTCGGCGCCGGCGGCGGCCTCGGCCTCGTCCTTCTTCATCCAGCGCGGGATGACGATCGACAGGACGGTCAGATCCTTGCGGGTCGCCAGGGTGATGCCCTTGGGCAGCACGATGTCCTTGACGTAGAGCGAGGCCATGACTTCGACCTTGGACAGATCGACTTCGATGACGTCAGGAATGGCGTTGGCCGGGCAGCGGACCTTCACCGTGCGCAGGCGCTGCTCGATGATGCCTCCGGACTTGACGCCCGGGCAGTCGTCGGACTTGAGCAGCAGGGCGACCTCGACGGCGATCTCGGACTTGGCGTCGACCTCCTGCAGGTCGATGTGCTCGACGTAGTCTTCGAGGCAGTGGGTGGCGACCGCGCCCTTGAGGGCGGTGATCTCCTCCGTGCCGAGCTTGACCTTGCACAGGTGGACCACGTTCTTGATCAGGTGGGCGGCCTGGTCCTTGGCGATGGTCGCGTGCCGGCTGGGGGCGCCGCGCTTGTTGATGGTGACCGGCACCCGGCCGGCCTTGCGCTGCTTGATGGCGGCGGTGGTGCCGACGGCGGTGCGGGCTTCGGCTTCGTAGGTGTGCATGGCGCTCATGGTGCTGATACCTTCTTCGCGTCGGAGAACAGGGCGCTGACCGACTGGTTGGTGTGGATGCGCTTCATCGCCTCGCCGAGCAGGTTCGCGACCGTGAGGACGCGGATCGGAAGGTCGGCGAAGCGCCGCTTGAGGGGGATGGTGTCGGTGATGACCAACTCGTCGAGTTTGACCTCGGTGAGGCGGTCGAAGGCGTCGCCGCAGAGCACCCCGTGGGTGCTGGCGGGGATGACGCGGACGGCGCCGAACTGGCGCGCGGTCTTGATCGCGTTGGTCATCGAGCCGGCGGTGGTGATCATGTCATCGACGATGATGCACGGGCGGGGGCCGATCTCGCCGATGACGTTGGCGACCTCGGTCTTGGTGTCGGAGAGGCGGCGCTTGTGGATGATGGCGAGACGCGCGCCGACCGCCTTGGCGATCTTCTCGGCCAGCTTGATCGAGCCGGTGTCGGGGCTGGCCACCACCGGGTCGTCGAGCTTGAGCGAGCGCAGGTAGTCGATCAGCACCGGGCGGGCGGTGAGGTGGTCCACCGGGATGTCGAAGAAGCCCTGCAGCTGCTCGGCGTGCAGGTCGACGGTGAGCACCCGGTCGATGCCGGCGGTGGTGATGAGGTTCGCCACCAGCTTGGCGGTGATCGGGACGCGCCCCTCGTGCTTGCGGTCCTGGCGGGCGTAGCCGAAGTAGGGGATCACCGCGGTGATACGCTTGGCCGAAGCCCGGCGCATGCAGTCGGCGATGACCAGCAGTTCCATCAGGAAGTCGTTGCTGGTGGTCGGCTGGACGATGAACACGTCCGAGCCGCGCACATCCTCCATGATCTGGACCTTGACCTCGCCGTCCGGGAAGCGCCCGACGTTGAGCTCACCCAGCTTGCAGCCGATGGCCGCCGCTATCGCTTCCGCCAATGGGCGGTTCGCATTGCCGCTGAATATGCGCATGAGGGGGTGCCGTTGGGGGGCGGAACCATAGGGGGACTGGCCGATGGGGCAAGGGAAAGGCGTTGCACGCCGCTCGCCTCTCCGATGTGGCGGGGTGGCGGCGCTTGCATTTGTGTATATCGATCCATCGTGATGAAGCGATGCAACTTCACGACCTGTTCGCACGTCAAAGCCGGACCCTGAGTTTCGAGTTCTTCCCGCCGAAGAACGAGCGGGCCTGGTACACGCTCGAGGACACCATCGAGCAACTGGCCCAGCTCGGACCGGATTTCGTCTCGGTCACCTATGGCGCAGGCGGCAGCACTCGGGCCAAGACCAGGGAAGTGGTCGAGCACATCCAGGCCCGGACCGGGGTGACGGCGATGGCCCATCTCACCTGCGTGAACGCCACCCGCGCCGAACTGCTCGCGCTGCTGGACGAGTACGCCGGAGCCGGCATCGGCAATCTCCTGGCCCTGCGCGGCGATCCCCCCAAGGGCGAGGCGCGTTTCACGCCGACCGACGGCGGTTGCGCCCATGCGGTCGACCTCATCGACCTGATCCGCGACCATGGCGGTTTCAGCACGCTGTGCGCGGCCTTCCCCGAGCGCCACCCCGAAGCCGCCAGCCGCGAGGCGGACTGGACTCATCTGGCGGAGAAGCTGAGCCGCGGCGCCTGCGGGGCGATCACGCAGTGCTTCTTCGATGTCCAGGCCTACGCCGACATGCTTGCGCATCTCGCCAGCGCCACCGGGCGCACACCGCGCGTCATCCCCGGCATCCTGCCGATCACCGACTGGCATGCCCTGGTGCGATTCTGCGAGCGCTGCGGCGCCGAGGTGCCTGCCGGATTGCGCGATCAGCTCGCTCCGCTTGCCGATGACAAGCTCGCCGTGCGCAAGGCCGGCATGGCATGGACGATCCGCTTCTGCCAGAGCCTGCTCCGCGCCGGTGCCCCTGGCCTGCACGTCTATGCGCTGAACCGCTCGACAGCGGCCGCCGAACTGGTCACCGCCCTGCGCCAGTCGGGCAACATCGACTGAGAAGCGGGTGCCTTTCGGGCGCGATGTCGATCCGTCGTGCCAGCGTGGCGGATCACAACGTCCACGTCCTCAAGGAAACTAGAGCTCCCGCCCGATCGCCTCGGTCAGTGTCCCGATGCGGTGGCGGTTGAGGCGTTCGATCAACCCGTCGACGATCGTCCGCACCAGCCACGGCCCCTTCATGATCAGGCCGGTGTAGACCTGCACCAGGCTGGCGCCGTGGCCGATCTTCTCCCATGCCGCTTCGGCGGAGTCGATGCCGCCGACCCCGATCAGGGGAAGCCGGCGGTCGAGCCGGCGGGCGACCCGCGCCAGGACGGCAGTCGAACGTGCGCGGACCGGCGCCCCGGACAGGCCGCCGGCGCCGCGCTCGGCGATCCATTGGTCGTCGTAGGACAGGCCGCCGCGTCCGATCGTCGTGTTGGTGCAGATGATGCCGTCGAGTCGCGCCTCGAGCGCCGCGTCGACGGCGGCGTCGATGCCGGCGTCGGCGAGGTCGGGGGCGATCTTGACCAGCAGCGGCTTGCCCGGAGCCACCGCGTCGAGTTCGGCGCGGATGCCGGTGAGCAACTTGCGTAGCACCCCCTCCGCCTGCAGGTCGCGCAGGCCCGGGGTGTTGGGCGAACTGACGTTGACGACGATGTAGTCTCCACGCGCGCCGAGCAGCCGCACCGAGGCGCGGTAATCGTCGAGCGCCTGGTCGTTCGGGACGATCTTGGACTTGCCCAGGTTGACGCCGAGGACGCAGGGGCGCTGGCCGAGGGCGTCGAGGCGCCGCGCCATCGCGGCTGCGCCGTGGTTGTTGAAGCCGAAGCGGTTGATCAGGCCGCCGTCGGCCGGCAGGCGGTAGCAGCGCGGCTTGGGGTTGCCGGGTTGCGGGCGGGCGGTGACCGTGCCGACTTCGACATGGCTGAATCCGAGTCGGGCGAATCCCCGCACCGCTTCAGCCTCCTTGTCCATGCCGGCGGCGAGGCCGACGGGGTGGACGAACTCGAGGCTGCCCAGTCGCACGCGCAGGCGCGGATCAGCCGGGATGGCGACGCGCGGTCCAAGCCCGGCCCCGAGCATGCTCACCGTGGCGTGATGCGCGGTTTCCGGTGGTAGCTGGAAGAGGATGGGTTTGGCGAGGGCGTACCAGTCCATGACTGGGCAGCATTGCGTGCTTCCCTGGCGCGCCAGCCCGGCCAGCCTGGGGGCATGTCGCATATCCGGATCGCATGGATCAGCGCCGAAGGCGAAGAGAGCGAGGAGGCGTGGCCCTCGGTGGAGCGCTTTCGCGCCTGGGCGCAGGCGGAGGGCCTCCGCTGCCAGTGGCGGGCCTACGAGGAGGACGGGGAGGGCGAGTGGGTGCTGATCGATGAAGGACGGATCTGATGTCCGGTCCGGTCTGCGGTCGCCCACGACAGGATGTGGGTGGCCACGCTCGGCTATCCAGGCAACCTGCTGGCATGGCAGTCCGCTGGCCGCTCGGGTTCGTGCTGCTCGTCCTCCTGTGCGGTTGCAGCGAACCGCCGCGGCCGGCCGGTCCCGACGCAGCCGCCCTGCGTGCCCGCCTCGGCTCAGCCGAGGTGCTCAGCGCCAGCCTGCTGGTGCAGCTCACCCCGGCCACGGGCGAGGGCGAGCTGTTCACCCTGCGGCTGTGGCGCTCCGGCGACGGCGCGGTTCGGCTGCGGGCGCAGAAGCTCGACGTCGACTTCCTCGACGCCCTGGTGCGGCCCGATGGCGGCTACGAGGCGGTGCTGCCGCGCGAACGCGTCGCCACCAGCGGGAAGCTGGGTGCGGCCGATGATCCGCTGCTGCTGCGGGACCTCCAGCTGCTGGTCTCTGATCTGCGGGATGGGCCGCTGCCGCGCACCGCGGCACCCGGCGGCGATGCCAGGCACCTGGTGTGGAGCGAGGCCGGCTGGACCGCCGAGCTCGACCTCGCCGCCGACGGGCTGCCCAGCGCCAAGCGGCTGGGCCTCGAGGGCGCCGTGCAGCGCGAAGTGACCTACGCCCGCTGGCAGGCCTACGAGGGCCTGACCCGGCCCAGCCAGGTGCGTCTGCGCATCCCCGGCGACGACGGCGTGACCACGATCCGCCTGAAGTCGCTCGACACCCCGCCGGTGATCAGCCCCGAGCGCATGGCGCTGCGCGTGCCCGAGGGCGTCGAGCGCGTCGAGCCGGCGGAGTTCAGCCGGCGGATGCTCGGTCCGGCGCCAGAGTGAGCACGGCGCAGGCGCCAATCCGGATCCATCCCCTCACGCCTTGGCAGCAGCCGCCAGCGTCGCGCCCTGGCGCTCCTTCCAGTAGGCGTCGGTCTTCAGCCAGGCCTCGTGGATCTGCTGCGCCAGTTCGGCGAAGGTGATCTGCTGGTAGCCGATCAGGTTGGGTTTGACCGTGTCGTTCAGCCGTCCGGCGAGGTCCATGCGGAAGCGCGACCGTCCGGCTGCGGCGCCGACGATCGAGCCGACGGTCGCCCCGTTGCAGTCGGTGTCGAGTGCGCCCATCACCGAGATCGCGGTGGCCTGCACCGTGTCCATCCTGCCGTAGAACAGGCTCATCACGCAGATCAGCGCGTTGTTGATGGTGTGCACGGCATGCATGTCGGCGAAGGCGGCATCGATCCGGTCCATGCACGACTCCCAGTCGGGCGAGGCGGCGATCCAGCCCAGGCAGGTCCGCACCGCCTGGGCGAGGCGGCATTCGGCCGGGATCTCCGACAGGCCGATCGCGACCAGCTTGGCCGGGTCGCTCTCGACGAAGGCGGCGGCCTGCATCGCGGCGCAGAACATCTCGCCGTAGATGCCGTTGCGTTCGTGCGTCCACGAGGCGTCGCGCCAGGCGAACTCGGCGGCCAGTTCCGGCTTGCCGGCGCAGCACCAGGCGAAACCGTCGCTGCGGATCTGGGCGCCGATCCACTCGCGGTAGGGGTTCCAGTTGCGCCGGGTGAAGGCCGGGGTCGCGGCCAGATTGATGCCGGTCTGGCTCCAGCCGCCAGGGCCGTGCCTGGAGCTGCGGTTGACGTAGTTGAGGTAGGCCTGGGTCTCGGCGGTGCAGATGGCGCCGAAGGGGATGTGGTGCAGCCAGGCCTGGGCGATGTCGACCCAGGTGAAGCCGGGCCCCTTGCTGCGTACGACGTGCACGCCGATCAGCGAGTAGTGGATGTCGTCGTCCGCCTCCATGAAGGCGATGCGCTCGCGCTGGCTGAGTTCGCAGCCGATCTTCAGGCCGTCGCCGGCGTCGCGGCCGGAGAAGTAGTCGGTGAGCGGCCAATCGCCGCGGTTGACCAGGTAGCGCTTGATGTCGCCGCGACCGCACAGCTTGCCGTCGCGGCGGCCCATGCCCATGCCTTCGACCGGCTTGCCCAGCGCGCAACCGCTGGCGCGTCCGAGCCAGGCGCCATGGAAGCGGTCGATCGCCTCATCCTTCGTCGGACTCCACTTCAAGTCGCGCGGACCGGCCGGGCGCAGGGCGCGGATGGCGTCGAGGTCGTTGGGTTCGCGGGCGGCCAGTGCGGCATCCGGCTCGAGGGCGGCCAGCGCCTCGTAGATCGGCTGCAGAGCCGCCTGATTCCATGCGTCGGCCAGCGGATTGAGCTGGGCGAACCGCTCGCGCAGGGCGGTGGGGATGGTGCAGCCCTCGTCGCGGCGCTGGACGAACTCCTCATGGAGCAGTTGGTAGGGGGTGGCCCATTGGCTCATGGTCGGTCTCCGACGGCCAGGTTATGCCCGGGGTGCCGATGTCAGTTGGCTTGCTGTCCAGATCGATAGACTATTCGTCCGATGTCAGAAGCGCCTTTGGCCTGGAGTGCACCCTATTCCCCATTCATCCAGTTCTGCGACGACGCACCACGTCGGCGTGATTGGCGCATTCCACAGCGTCGCCTGGAGTATTGGCTGCTGGTCACGTCGGTCGACGGCGAGGAGCAGATTCGCGTCGATGGCGATCGATTCCACATCCGATCCGGCGAGACCTATCTGATCCAACCCGGCGCTCTGCACGATCTCGGTTCGCAGCGCGGCAACACTCCGGTGTGGATCCATTTCGACGTGCTGTTCGACCCGCGCCGGGCCGAGCCCGGCCGCTACCACGCCGGCCCGTTCGATGCGGAACTCGGTCCGCGTGCGGCGCTGCTGCAGCCGGCAGCGCTGGCGACCTGGGGTGTCGAACTGCCGGTGGTGGTGCCGCCTCCCCTCGCGGCGCGCTTCCGGGCGGAGGTGCCGGCCCTGGTTGCGCGGCACAAGGCGAGCACGCCGCCGGCCCGGTTGGAGGCGACCGCGCGTCTGGCGACGCTGCTCGCCCTGCTGGTCGACGAGGCGTGGCGGAGCGGCGGCGGTGGACGCGGTCCGACGGACGAGGACCGCATCACGCGCGCCGAGGCGGCGGCGCGCCACCGGCTCGACACCGGCTTCGGCCTGGAGGCCTTCGCAGCCGCGGCCGGACTCGGCCGTTCCCGTTTCTGCCAAGTCTATCGTCAGTTGCGCGGCACCACCCCGGGCGGCTTCCTGCAGCGCGAGCGCCAGTCGCGGGCCGAAGCGCTGCTGCGTTCGACCGCCCTGCCGCTGGCGCAGGTCGCGAGTCTGGTCGGCTACCGTGACGCGACGGTGTTCGTGCGAGCCTTCCGCCGCGCCCGCGGGGTCACGCCAGGGGCTTGGCGCTCAGCACCTGGGCAGTGACCTCGGCCATGACCTGCTCGCGCACGGTGATGCCATGCCACAGCACGCCGATGCCGCCAGGCAGCTCTGGCGCCGCATGGATGGCGCCGGTGACGTAGCCCTTGGCGTCGAGGATGGCCTCGCGCAGGCTGTCGCCCTTGGCCAGCAGGGCGGTGATCGCCCCGCTGTGGGCACAGCCGGTACCGACCAGCTTGCCGCGCCGGATGGTGGGACTCTCGTAGTGGCTGACGCCATCGAGCGCCGCGAGCAGATCGACATGCTTGCCCTCGAAGCCGCCGCCGGTGACCAGGATCGGGCAGCCGTAGCGCTTGAGCAGAATGGTGGCCGCCTCCTGCATGTCGCCGACCTCCAGGCACTCATCCATGCCGGCCAGGGTGGCGGCCTCGAAGCGGTTGGGCGTGGCGAGGGTGCCGCGGGGGAGGAGGTCCTCGCAGATGGCGCGGATAACCTCGGGCTGGGTCAGGGCGACGCCCTTGTTGGTGGCGATGATCGGATCGACCACCACCGGAATGCCGGGAGCCTCGCGCAGCCAGCGGCCGACCACGCGAGCGACCTGGGCGTTGGGCAGGTAGCCGACCTTGATCGCCTTGATCGGCAGACATTCGGCGATGGCGTCGAGTTGGGCGCGGACATGGCCCTCGGGGATGGGCAACTGGCTGTGGATGCCGGTCAAGCCCTGCGCCATCACCGCGGTCAGCGCCGACGCGCCATAGCAGTTGAGCGCCATGAAGGTCTTGAGATCGGCCTGGATCCCGGCCCCGCCGGAGCTGTCCGAGTCGCCGATGGTCACGCACACGGGATGAAAGCTGCCGCCCATGCCGGCAGTATGACCTGGTGGCGGGCGGCGGGCAACCAGCGAGTGCTACATCACCTTGAAGCGGGTGATGTCATCCAGTTCGTCATCGTCGACGGTCAGCCAGGCGCCGTTGTCGAATTCGAGGTCGTAGCAGAAGCCTTCGTCGCCGTTGTCGCGCTCCTTGGCGATGCCGGTGATGCGGCCGATAGCACCGACCGGCGTCACACGCTCTTCATCATCAGCGTCGAGGTCGACGACCTGTTCGACCAGGACGATCCTGGTACCGCGCGGGAGGGGGTGCTGGATGGCCATGGATGGATGCTCAGGGCTGGCGGACGGGCGCAAGATCCTGGGATGGCCGCCTATCCGTCGCCAAAGGCGGCGATCGGCACGCCGAGCTGGCCGGCCACCAGGCGGAGCAGTTCGGCTTCGCGTGGCTGGATCCGGCCGTCCGCGGCGACGGCATGGGCGCAGGCGTCGACCAGGGCGCGCATCCCGGCGGCATCCAGGCCGCACAGGTTGTCGAGCGCCGGTCCGAGGGCGGCCGGGCCGCAGGCGGCGGCGGCCGGTCGCGGCGGTTGGCTGCCGGGGATGGGCAGACGTGACCAGCCGGCGGCGAAGGCGGATTGCTGCGCCACCGGATCGTTCCCGGCGCACAGGGCGATGGCGCCGAGGACGATCGCGGCGTCGGCAGGGCGTTCGGCCAGCCGGCAGCGGGCCGCCGCGGGTCGGATCTCGCCGAGGATGCGCCGTACCGCCCGCAGGACGCAGAACTCGCGCAGGGTGATGACCCCATCGTCGGCAGCGAGGGCCTCGCACAGGCGCAGGTGGTGCAGGCGCTGGCGCGGGCTCAGCGCGGCGAGGGCCGGGCAGGCGAGTTGCACCAGCGGCCAGCGTGCGCGGTCGGCATCGACCGACAGCCACACCGGATGGAGCCTGCGGACCTCCGCCGCCAGCCACGGGTCCCGGGCATGGATGGCGCCGATCTGGCGGTCGAGCAGCGCGGCATCGCGGTGGAGCAGCGGCAGCACGCAGATGGCCCGCGCCGTCACCGGCTCGCGCGTGGCGTCGACCAGGGGCTGCGGCAACTGGTCGAGCAGGGCGGCGCCCAGGCGCAGGCGGTCGGGCGACATGGCGCCGGCGGATTCGACCATCCGCGAGGCGCGGACGCCGCCGCCTGCGAACCCCATGGCTCCAGCCGGCGCGGCTGATGCCGCCGCGGCGGCGGGGGCCGCCGCCGGCACGGGCAGGCCCTCGAGCCGGGCGATGCGCTCGGTCAGCGGCGGATGGGTGGCGAACAAGCCGGCCATGCGGTTGAGGATGGCATCAGCGAAGAACAGATGGGCGACGTCGCTGGCACGGGCGGCCGTCACGCCGCTGCCACCGCCGGCGATGCGCTTCAACGCCCCGGCGATGCCGCCCGGGTTGCGCGTGAACTGCACCGCGCTGGCGTCGGCGAGGAACTCGCGGCGGCGCGAGAAAGCGGCCTGGATCCAGCGGCCGAGGAACCAGCCGAGCATGCCGATGGCCCACAGGGCCGCACCGATGGCGATCAACGGCAGTGGGTTGTTCTTCTTGCCGCTGCGCACCCGGCCGCTGCGCAGGGCTGCATCCAGCACCATGCGGCCGACCCCGGCGACCGCCAGCAGACCGGCGACCACCGCGATCAGGCGCATGTTCAGGCGCATGTCGCCATTGAGGATGTGGGAGTATTCGTGGGCGATGACGCCCTGGACCTCGTCGCGCGGCAGGGCCATCAGGCCGCGGGTGACGCCGATGGCAGCGTCGGCGGGCCGGAAGCCGGCGGCGAAGGCGTTGATGCCGTCGTCGTCGATGACGAAGACCGGCGGGCGCGGCACGCCGGAGGCGATGGCCATCTCCTCGACGATGTTGAGGGTGCGCCGGCCTGCCTCGTCGGCATTGGCGTGGTGGATCTCACGCCCGCCCAGGCTCTCGGCGACCGAGCGACCGCCACCGCGCAGGCCGAACCAGCTCATCAGGCCGCCGCCGCCGATCACCACCAGGGTGCCGGCGGTGACCCAGCCGATCAGGCGCCAGTCGATCGTGCCGCCGATCTCCCCCAGCATCTCCGGCTCGTAGTGCCGGCCGGTGGCGAGCGCGATGTGTAGGACGACGTTGACCGCGACCACCACCGCGATCACGGCCAGGGCCATGACCACGATCAGGCGACGGCTGTCCCGGCGGGCGGCGTCCTGATGGGCGAAGAAGTCCATCCCGCTCAGGTGAACTTGACTTGCGGCGCCTGGCGTTCAGCCGCGTTCTCGATCTCGAACGCCTGGGCGGCGGCGAAGTTGGCGAAGTTGGCGATGATCACCGCCGGGAACAGTTCGCGGGCGGTGTTGTAGACCATCACCGCATCGTTGAACGCCTGGCGGGCGAAGGCGACCTTGTTCTCGGTGCTGGTCAGCTCCTCGGACAGCTGGCGCATGTTGGCGTCGGCCTTCAGTTGCGGATAGGCCTCGGCCAGGGCGAAGAACTTGCCCAGCCCGCCGGTCAGGGCGGCGTCGGCGGCCATCAGCCCGCGGATCGCGCCGGCGTCGCCGGGGTCGGAGGCGGCGCGGGCCTGCGCGCTGACCGCGGTGTTGCGCGCCTGGATCACCGCTTCCAGCGTACCGCGCTCGTGGGCGAGATAGCCCTTGGCGGTCTCGACCAGGTTGGGGATGAGGTCGAAGCGGCGCTTCAATTGCACGTCGATCTGCGAGAACGCATTCTTGAAGCGGTTGCGCAGGGTGACGAGGTTGTTGTAGACGCCGACCGCCCACAGGATGAGCAGCAGGACGACGACGCCGACGACGATGAGGGCGATAGTGCCGGGACTCATGGAACCTCCAGGTTGGCGGCAAGCTACGTCGACCATGCCCGGCAGGCAAGGAACGTCGCCGTCCGCACGGTGGACACCGGCGTCGCAGGCCGAGAGTGCCGCACATGGACGACGACCTCAGCAGCGGTGCGCGGCCGGCGGTGCAGGTCCCCTTCACCGAGGCGTGCCCCGAGGTGGTGCAGCCGACGCCGGCTGATGATCCGCTCGGCGAATCGGTGCTCGATCCGATCCAGCGCGGACTGCGCGTGTTCGAGCCGCGCGACACGCGGGTCGTCATCGGTCGGGGGCAGGATCCGTACCGTGAGGTGCGGATCGAGGACTGCCGATCCGCAGGCGTGCCGATCCATCGTCGCGCCACGGGCGGCGGTACCGTCGTGCTCGCCCGCGGGATGGTGGTGGTCTCCCTGCGCCTGACTGGCGGCATGCGCGCTCCGGACGACCATTTCGCCCTGGTCAACGCTGTGCTGATCCCGGCGATCGAGGCGGCCTGCGGCGTGCGCGCCGCCTGCCGGGGGCATGGCGACCTGGCGGTGCGCGGCCCGGACGGCGCCGAACGCAAGGTCCTCGGCGCGAGCCTGCGCCAGAGCACGCAGTTGGCGGCGTACCTCGGAGTGCTGCTGGTCGAGGACGCGGTGCCGCTGATGGAGGCCTATCTCGCCCATCCCTCGCGCGAGCCCGGTTATCGCGCCGGACGTGGGCACCGTGACTTTTGCACCCATCTCGGGGCTCATGGCTGCACGGTATCGCGTCTGATCACCGAACTGGCGATCCGTCTGGTGCCTCTGATCAATGCCAGTCCGCCCGCATCAGGAAACTGCGCCGCGCCTTGACCCTCGTCGGGGCGCTCCATGACAGGCATCCATGCCCGCACTCGCCATCATCGGTTCCGGCCCCGCCGGCTACACCGCCGCCATCTACGCCGCCCGCGCCGACCTCGCGCCGGTCCTGTTCACCGGCCGGCAGGCCGGCGGCCAGCTGACCACGACCACCGAGGTCGAGAACTTCCCCGGATTCCCCGAGGGCATCATGGGCCCCGAGCTGATGTCGCGCTTCGAGCAGCAGGCCGCCCGCTTCGGCACGGTGATCCGCCAGGGCTGCGAGATCATCTCGGTGGCCAAGACCGCCGAAGGGTTCGCCTTGAAGATCAACGACCTGTACCAGGGCACCGAGACGGTCGAGACCTA
>JFJP01020465.1_pt1 | contig 20175 bp, 12 predicted proteins | sample 431651 | NCBI WGS metagenome assembly JFJP01 (sample SAMN02602958, study PRJNA72255) | Microbial mat metagenome, whole genome shotgun sequencing project. | biome: fresh water; feature: sink hole; material: water; isolation source: purple microbial (photo- and chemosynthetic) mats found in...
GGGCGTCACCCCGCCTCCCCGTAGCGCAGCTTCCAGGTCAGGCAGGAGCGCAGGAACAGCACCGAGCCCAGGAGGCACAGGCCGGCCAGGATGGCGACCGCGGGCAAGGCCACGCCGTGGGCGTGCAGCGATCCGCCGATGCAGGCCATGCCCAGCATCGCCGGCAGGGTGAGCAAGGATCCCATCGACGAATAGGTCGGCAGGCGGCCGGTCGGGGCGATGGCCAGGGCCAGCGTCTTCACCCCGACCTGGTTGGCCGCCCAGCCGAAGCCGTAGGCGGCGAACAGCAGTTCGAAACCGAACCGACCGCTGATCCACGGCAGGCTGCACAGGGCTGCGGCCAGCACGGTCGAGCCGAGGAACAGCGGCCGACCGGCGCCATGGCGGTCGCCCAGCCAGGCCGAGCAGATGTTGCCGAGGATGGCGCCGACCGTCTGCGCCACCACTAGGAGGCCGAGGAACTCCGGCCCGGTCCGGGTCTGCGCCAGGGCATGCAGCCCCAGGAACGGGGTGACCAGCCCGGTCGCGGCGAGCAGGACGCGCATCAGGACGAAGGCGCGGAAGGCGCGGTCCTCGCGCAGGATCCCCGGCAGCGACGCGAGGTTCTGGCGCAGGCTGAGCGGCGGTCGGGTCGGCGGCTCGGGCGGGGGTTCCTGCAGCAGCATCATCGCCACCAGCGACACCAGGAGGAAGCCGAAGGCGATCAGATGCAGGATCCCATATCCGGTCGCTCCGGGATGCTCGGCCAGGACGCGGTGGATCACCACGCCGGCCGCCAGGCCGAGGAGCGAGGCGATGGTCGCGTTGAGCGCCATGCAGGAGGCCCGGCGGTGGTCCGGCAGGATCCGGCGGGTGAGCTGGATGTAGGCGCCGACCTGGATGCCGCCGATGGTGCCGCACAGGAATGGCGCCAGCACCAGGCAGGCCAGAGCCACGGACGGCATGGTGCCGCCGCACAGCAGGAGGGCGATCCCGGCCAGCAGGTAGGGCAGGCGTTGGAGCGCTCCCAGCAGCACCACGCTGCGCTGGAAGGCGTGCATACGTTCGACCCGGTGCGCGACCAGTGTCTGCGGCCAGATGAAGCCGATCGACACCAGCACGGGCGAGAGGGCGATCAGCTGGCTGCCGGCGCCCAGCGACTCCATCGCCTTCGGCAGCACCGTGTCGGCGGCGATGAAGGCCATGCCGCCGGTGAAGAGCCCACCGTCGAGCGCCAGGCCGGCGTAGTTCCGCCACAGGAAGGGACGCACCCGGCCGGTGTCCGAGGTCCAGGTGGCCGGCTGGACCGGCGCATCCGTTTCCGCACCTGGGCGGATCGCGGCGGTCGTCGATGCGTTCATGCGGGCCTGTCCATGGCCACGCGATGCTACCCATTGCAGCCAGCCTGTCGCGCATGAGCTTCGCCCAGCATGGTATCCGATTCCGATCAGCCGGGCCGGCCACGTGAATGCCAAGAGCAGGACGGCGCGCTGCCGCAGTGGCTGTATGCCGAGAGCCTGCGCATCATCACCGCGAACTGCCGCGAGGTGCACCCCAGGCTGCGCGACAGCCGGACCTCGCATCCCTTCTGGGCGGTGTATCTCGCCCCGACCGCCGAGCTCTCCTTCCGCTTGGACGATGGCAGCGAGCATCAGGTCGATGCCGACAGCTCCATCCTGATCCCGCCCTGGCTGCCCTTCCGCCACCGCTTCGCCCACGACCGCTGTCCGCACTGCTATGTGCTCTTCGTCCTGCCGCACATCCCGCCCCAGCTCGGGCTGCAGGCCTGCGCTGGGCCGATCCGGCTGACCGATCGCGGCCTGGTCGCGGCGCACCGCGCCTTCGCTGCCGCCGCCCCGGGGCTGGGCCGGCTCGAGCGCGCCCTCACCGGGCAGGTCGTGGCGGCGCTGGCCATGCTCGCCCTGGCCCGCGCCCTGCCTCCCCGGCAGCGCGAGCTGCTGACGGATCCCCATCACGCCGCCGCCAGGCTGCAGCCGGCCCTGGCGTACATCGAAGAGCACCTGGCCAGGACGATCGCCGTCGCCGACCTGGCCAGGCTGCTGGGCTGCGGCGAAGACCACTGCAGCCGTCTGTTCCGCCGCCACCTCGGCCAGACGCCGATCGCCTACATCATCGCCCGGCGGGTGCAGCGCGCCGGCATGCTGATGACCGATACCGCCCTCGGCCTGGATGCGATCGCCCGGCGCTGCGGCTTCGCCAACCGGCAGTACCTCAGCCGCCAGTTCCAGCGCCACCTCGGCGTGGCGCCCAGCCGGTTCCGGGCGCAGGCGCACGGCGAACCATCCAGCTGAGGCCGCGGCGCCAGGTCGCTCCTGTGTTCGGCTGCGGGGATGGAATGTGCAGGCCTGGATGTCTGCGCCCGTAGGCTATGCTGCCGGGATGGCATCTTCGACGCACACCCTCGTCCTCGACTGCCTGTCCAGGCGGCCGCACCGCCTGACCGGGGCTTCCTGCTACCCGTTGCGGCCCGAGGACCCCAAGGCCGTCCATCTCACCGAGGCGGTCGGCGATGGCATCGCCGATGACACGGCGGCGATCCAGGCGGCGATCAACCGCGTCGTCAGCAGCACCATCCGCGGCATCCTGTTCATCCCGTCGGGCAGCTATCGGCTCAGCCGGTCCCTCGTGGTCTGGCCGGGCATCCGCCTGATCGGATACGGCCCGACGCGGCCGGTCCTCGTCCTCGGCGATGGCACGCCCGGCTATCAGGGCGAACCCGCCTATCTGGTCCATTTCGCCGGCAACATCCCCGGCTACGCTGGCAACGGGGCCGGCTTCACCTTCCAGCCCGGGGCGCCGCGGCCGGCGTCGATCGATTTCGACCAGCCGCCCCGGGATGCCAATCCCGGCACGTTCTACTCCGCGCTGAGCAACATCGACGTCGTCATCGGCGCAGGCAATCCCGGCGCGGTCGCGGTGCGATCGACCTACGCCCAGCACTGCTTCCTCGCCCACGGCGAGTTCCACCTCGGTTCGGCCTTCGCCGGCATCCACGACGGCGGCAACCTGTGCGAGGACCTGCATGTCCATGGTGGCAGCCATGGCATCGTCACCGGCACCCCGTCGCCGGGCTGGCAGTACGTCCTGGTCGATTGCAGCTTCGAGGGCCAGCGCGTCGCCGCGATCCGCTCCAGGCTGGCCGGCCTCACCCTGATCCGTCCGGCGTTCCGCCACGTCCCGACCGCCATCGCCATGGACTCGGAACGGGGCGACCAGTTGTGCATCCGCGACGGCCGGATGGAGGACATCTCCGGTCCAGCCCTGCTGATCGGCAACGAGCACGGTTCGCGCAACCAGATCAACCTGGTCGAGGTGGTCTGCCGGCAGGTGCCGGTCCTGGCCCGCTTCCTGGCGAGCGGTCGCGAGATCCGCGGACCAGGCCCGATCTACCGGGTGGCCGACCTCTCCCACGGCCTGCATCTGACCGGCGAGGCCGCAGCGCCGGAGGACTTCAGCACCCGCACGCAGGTGGAGATGGCCGCCCTCGATGCCGTGCCGCCAGCGGTGCCCAGCGACATCCCCGAGCTGCCGCCGCAGGCGACCTGGGCGAACGTCCTGACGCTCGGCCTCGTCGGCGACGGCGTCGCCGATGACAGCGACGCCCTGGAGCGGGCCATCGCAGCGCATCGCACCCTGTACTTCCCCTGCGGCGCCTACCGCCTCAGCCGGACCATCACCCTGCGACCGGACACCAACCTGATCGGACTGCATGCCGGGGCGACGCGCCTCTTCATCGCCGACGACACCCCGGCCTTCCGCGGCCTTGGTCCACCGCTGGCGATGATCGAGACGCCGCCCGGCGGCAGCAATGCGATGTGCGGGCTCGGCATCTACACCAACGCGATCAATCCCCGGGCTGTGGCGGTCAAATGGATGGCCGGCGAACGCTCGTTCATGAACGACGTCCGCTTCCTCGGCGGCCATGGCACGGCGCAGCTGTCGGGCGAGCCCGAGCGCCTGTACCTGCACAACCGCTCGGCCGATCCGGATCCGCAGCGCCGGTGGGACGCCCAGCCGCCCAGCCTGTGGATCACGGAGGGCGGAGGCGGGGTCTTCATGGACATCTGGACGCCCAGTCCCTTCGCGCAGTCGGGACTGCTGATCTCGCGCACGTCCACCCGGGGCCGCATCTACGCCATGTCGGTCGAGCATCATGTCCGCTGCGAGGTCAAGCTGGAGGACGTCGCCAACTGGGAGATCTACGCCCTGCAGCTGGAGGAGGAGCGCGGCGAAAGCGGGCGCTGCCTGCCGCTGGAGGTCGTGCACTGCCGCGACGTGACCTTCGCCAACCTGTTCATCTACCGGGTCATCAGTTCGCACCAGCCGTTCCACGCTGCGGTGCGGACGGCGGCCTCGCATACGATATGCTTCCGCGGCTTCCATGCCTGGACCAACAGCAAGGCCGACTTCGACGACGCCATCGTCGACACGACCGGCAGACGCGGGATCCGGCAGGGCGAGTTCGCCTCGTTCACCCTGGATGGGCGGCCCGCCGCAGCGCCCATATCCAGCCCGCTGCAACGGCTGGGCGGCCGGTTCGAGCGTCTGGCCGGCGCCGCCGTCGATGCCTCGGGCCGATGCTATGCCGTGGACCTCCGTCGGCAGACCATCCACCGCTGGACGGGTCTCGACCAGCAGCCGGTCCTGATCGCCGACCAGCCGCTGGAGCCGGTCAACCTGATCGGCGATGCGTCAGGCAACCTGCTGGTGGTCTCCTATGCCGGAGGCGTCTATCTGCTGACCCCCGATCAGCCTGCACGGCCGATCCAGGTCCTGACGCCGCAGGCGGTGGTGGCGCGTCCCGGCTCCTCCGCCGTCCTGCCGGTGAACCGCTATGCCGGTCAGGCAGAGCCCTGCGCGGCCCACTTCGCCGCTCCGGATGGCAGCGTGTTCATCCCCGCCAGCGCTGACTTCCTCTCCGGCACGCTGAGCTGGGGGGTCAAGCACCACGCGCTCCTGCGCGCCTTTGGCCTGCAGCAGGTACGGCCCGGTGCGACGGCCTATCTCAGCATCGAGAGCGAAGGCCAGACCTGGGCCGTCGAACTCGACCCGCTGGGCAATCTGTGCCGCCGCCGCCTGTTCGCCGAGCGCGGCGGCCAGGCGGTGGCGGTCGGCCCCGACGGCAACATCTACATCGCCGAAGGCCACATCTTCGTCTACCACCCCAGCGGCAGGCTGGTCGAGGTGATCCGGACCCCGGAACGTCCGCTGGGCCTGGTCTTCGGCGGGGCAGATGGCCGTGTCCTGTACATCCCGGCAGGCACGTCGCTATACGCCATCGCCAGATGAATCCCGACCTGGCAGCACGCATGGTGCGTAGTCGATCTCCAGGAAGTCGGCGACCTCAGGCTTCCAGCGTGATTCCACGAAGCGCACATGCTCGGGATGGACGTTGTAGCTGTCGTAGTCCTGCTGCGACTCGAACTCCATCGAGAATCCCTGGCGCAGGCGTTCGAAGTTGCGCACCCCCGGGATGGCGACGAGCACCTCGGCGGCGCGCAGGAAATCCCGTTCGGGTGCGGAGCCGGCCGGGTGCTTGAGCCTGAAGGCGACGGTGTGGCGGATCATGGTCATGCTCCTCGTTGAAGTGTCGCGACGTTGATCGGAGACCTCACCCGCCAAGCCCGACTTCAATGCGCTCGAAGTCGCCGCTGCGGTGGAAGATCGCCTGGCTGATTCCCGCCGGCAGCGTCGAACTGGTGAATTCCTCGTGCCGGCCATCGCGGCTGACGACCGCGCATGCGCTTGCTCCCGGACGGAACAGCACCGGTACCTGGCAGACGGTCAGCGCCAGTCCGCCGGCTGGGACGGCGAGGCGGCGCTCGCGTCCGTCGAGGTCCACCCAGGCGAACTGCCCGGGTGCGGCCAGGCGGTCCTCGCGGCGCAGTCGCGCCGGATCGAAGGTCAGCCGGCCGTCGACCACGCTGATCCCGAGGCGGGCGCGGCGGGCGAGGATCTCCTCCTTCACCTGCCCGGTCATCCCTGGCTGCTGCGCCCCGGCGTGGGCCGGGGTGTGCGAGTAGGGATCGCAGGGGAAGGCGCCGAATTCGGCCGGCGTCTTGGCCGGTCCGAGGCCGGCGCGCACCTCGGCCAGCGCCCCGGCCAGGGCGCGGCGCTCGTCGCCGTCGGCGCGCTGGGCGGCCTCGGCCAGGGCCAGGTGCAGCTTCGACACCATGTGCCAGTAGACCGAGCCGAGGCCCTCGAAGCCGAACATGGTGGTGCTGCGGCCGAGGAAGGTGCGATGGCTGAACACCCGCTCGTAGAGCGCCTGGATCGCGTCCCGATCGCGCGCGACCAACGCAGCCAGCGACGGGTCTGCGGCGAGCCGGTCGAGTTGCGCGTCGAGTTCGCGGGCGTTGGTCAGGGCGGCGGCGAAGCGGATGTCGCCGCCGTCGCGCACGACGATGCCGGTGTCCTGGCGTACGAGCAGGCCGATCGCCTCCGCCTCCGCCGCCGGCACGCGGTTGCGGGTCAGGAACGGCGCCACCACGCGGTCGGGCTGCAGCAGGAAGGTGCGGCGGGCCTCGTCCCACAGCGGGCTGGCGCGCATCGCACGCCACAGACGCATCGTCGCCGCCGGCGTCTGCCAGCCGCTGGCGATCGCCGCGACCTGGCCTTCCAGCATCGGGTCGAGACGGCGCACCGCCATCTCGGCAGGGTCGAGCACGGTGTAGCTGTCGAACAGCCCGTCCGGCCGCGCCGCGGCAGCCAGGGTGGCGTCGATCGCCGCGCCGGCGGCGTCGAGGAAGGCGCGCAGACGCGCGGCCGAGACCGCCACGATGGCGCCGAGGTCGCGGGCGTAGACCCGCTCGCGGTGGAGCTGGCCGATGGCGCCGAGCCGGTCCATCACCGTCTTCCGCGCCTGCGCATCGCGTCCGGCGGCGGCTCCGGCAGCTGGCAGGGCGGCGGCCAGCCCGTCGAGGAATTGCGCCGTCGCCGCGCTCAGCGGCAGTTCGGCGGCCTCGGCCGTCACCCGGCGCAGCAGGGCGAGGTGGCGGTGCAGCTGGAACACGGTGACGATCGAGCAGCCCCAGCCGACCAGGGCGTTGTTGGCGTCGTTCCACTCCGGCCGCCGGGTGTTCAGCCAGATGCCGGCGCCCGGCACCAGGTTGGACAGCTTGGCCAGCACCGGGATGAGCAGCTTCTCGGCCAGCGACAGCAGCAGCGGCTGGCCGTCGGGGCCGGGCAGCAGGCGGCCGTCGGAGCCGATCCGGGCGCAGCGCGCCATCGCCGCGTCATGCGCCGCGTGGTCGAAGCGCACGCCGTGGTGCGGGTCGGCGAGCAGTTCAGCGTAGGGGCGGATGCGGTAGGGCACATCGGCGCTGGCGTGGGCGCAGCGCGCCAGGCGGGCTTCGATCCAGCCTGGATGGTGGACCACGGCGGATTCCAGCAGCCGGGTCAGGTAGACGATCTGGTGGTCGCCCCAGTAGCCGAAGTTCGACCACGGGCCGTCCTCCGGCACCTCCCAGTCGAGACCCTCGCTGGTCACGCGGTAGGGGTTGTAGCCGTCGGCGGTCGAGGCGTCGAGGAAGGTCGCGATCATCGCTGGCAGGGCCGAGGGGAAGCTCAGCGCCAGCGCCTCCCAGTTCTGGAAGATGTCGCGCCAGTTGCCCTGCCAGCTGCTGCGCGGGCGGCCGTCGCGGTCGAACAGGCTGATGGCGAAGCGGTTCCACGGCCGGCTGGGATCTCCGTGCCGGCGGCTGAACGTCAGTGGCAGCCACGAGCCGGCCAGCCGCTCGAGTTGCGCGTCGTCGCACTCGCCGGCGCATTCGGCCAGGGCGGTCAGCGGCAGGTGTTCGGGCCAGCCGGCGATGGCGTCGCGGGCGCGCTCGGCCACGGCACGGTTGCGCCCGGCCAGCCAGGCGGCGAAGTCGGCGCGCGACACCGCCAGATCGGCGGGCAGGACGCCACCGCGCATGAGGTTGAACAGGGTGGCCGAGCGGTGCGCGTCATCGTCGCCGCGGTCGCCAGTCAGCGACAGGCCGTCGTGCGCGGCGAGGCGGGCGCGCAGGCCGACGCGGTCGCAGGCGATGGCATCCTCGACCTCGGCGGCGGCGTCGGCCCTGCCGATCAGCGCCACCAGCGCGGCGGCCTCGGCCTGGTCGAGCCCGGTGTCGGCGCCGACCAGCCAGCGCACCGTCTCGCCCGGTTCGATGGTCAGGGTCAGGTCGCAGAGCAGCGCGCCGGTCGCGCCGCGCACCTCATCCTCGTCGGCGGTCGCCGCGCCGGCACGGAAGGCGTCGAGCTGCCTTGTCGACAGCAGGGTCGATCCGCCCGGCTGGCCCAGCCACCAGGCGGCGGCGCAGCGCAGGACCTCGCACGGCTCGGCCCGGTCGGTGATCGCGGCGTTGAGCGTGTACAGGGCGGTGCGCTGGCCGGGCACGCGCTCGTGGCGCATGTAGGCCTGGGCGAGGTAGCTGTAGGATGCCCAGGTGGCGGTGCCGACGCCGGGCGGGACGAGGCGGTGGAAGCCGTCGAGCACCCGCACGCGTACCGCCCGCGTGCCGCGATTGCTCAGCGCCACGCGGCGGACCAGGCCGAAGCGCTGGCAGGTGGCGAGCTCGGCGGCGAGCTCAAGGCCGCTCTCCAGGTCGCTCTCGCTGAACAGCAGGCCGGCGCCGAGTTCGTGGCGGTGCAGGTTGCGCTGCCGGGGGTGCAGGGCGGGCTGGTCCGACCACGGCTCCCACAGCCGGCCGCCGTCGAGCTGCAGGCAGCTGAGGAAGCCGGCGCTGCGCGCGTGGTCGAGGATGCGGTCGGCGTTGACGTAGGGGAACAGAGCCAGCTCGGGGTCGCGCCGGCCGGCGCACAGCGGGCCGTTCGAGCCGGCGAACAGCCAGCATTCGTTGTCGCCCACCGCAGTGGTGAAGAACGGCGGCATGCCATCGACATCATCGATGCCGATCCAGCGCTCGCCGCCGTGCATGCGCTCGGACGACCTGGGTACGCCGGCACGCAGGACGGACGGGGAGGTAGCAGGAAGCGGGGTGGCGAGGTCGTGCATGATGGGCTCCGGACGTCCGCCAGCATGGCAGGCAGGCGTCAGGATGGTGGAGGGGTGTGCCCCATGAGGGCGCTTCCCCTTCCGCCCCTCATGGACGGAATGCTCCGGCATGCGCCTTCGTCCAGGCCATGCTGGCGCTCGGGCGGGGATAGGGCATAAAGCCAAGCATGGACGAGGAACCCCTGCTGCGCGCCATGCCGCGGCGCCCACTCTACCAGTTGCGCGGTCTGATCACCCGCATCGATCTGTCCATCCTGACCGCCATCGACGAGGAAGGTTGGTTCGCCACACGGTCGGCCATAGCCGCGGATGTCGACTGCAAGGAGGTCCGCATCGCCGTGATCATCGTGTGCGGCAACGAGGCGCTGGTCGGACGCGAGGGCCGCCTGGCCCATGACGCCGACATCGGGCCGGAGTGCGAGGGCCTGGCCGCCCTGAAACGCTTGGCCAAGCTGACCGCCGAGCAGGCCTTCGGCGGCCCGGTGCAGGCGGTCGAACTGGTCGGCTATCTCAATGACGATGCGGATCCGACCCTGCGCCAGACCTTCGTTCTCACCTACCGGGCACGAGTCCCTGCCGGCACCGCCGCGCCGCAGGGGATGTCGTGGCTGCCCAAGGCGCAGCTGCCCAAGGCAGCAGACCCCTTCTCGGCCAAGCTCGCTGGCCTGCTGGCCTGATCCGGCATGGGGCACACCACCACGGTGGTCCGCTTCCCGGGATCCGGCGACGAGGACCGGGATCAGAGCAGTGTCACGTCCATGGCCTCGACGGCCCCGACGCGCCTGACCGCACGCCTGCGCGGCGTCGATCGCGAAGAGGATCTGGCGCGGGCGCTCGACGCCTGGCGGCCGCTCGGCGGCCTGACCGGAGACGGGGCGCGCTTCGTGCTCAGCGGGCGGCTCGGCCAGGGCTCGCAGGGCGTGGTCTTCGCCCTGCGCGACCGGGACGCGCAGCGCATCGTGGCGTTGAAGACGCTGAACGGCCGCGATGTCGAGCGCGACGACGTGTCCCGCTTCCTGCACGAGGTGCAGATCACCGCCCAGCTCGAGCATCCCGGCGTGGTTCCGGTGCACGATGTCGGCGTGCTGCCCGACGGCACCGTGTTCTATTTCATGAAGCGGGTCGAGGGGGTCGTGCTCACCGACTGGCTGGCGGGGCGGGCCGGTTCGCCGGAGCACCGCTTCGAAGTCATCCAGCTGTTCCTCAAGATCTGCGACACGATGGCCTTCGCCCACAGCCGCGGGGTGGTGCATCGCGACTTGAAGCCGCGCAACGTCATGGTCGGAACCTACGGCGAAGTGCTGGTCATGGACTGGGGCCTGGCCAAGGTCATCGGTGCCGCTGAGCCGCTGCTGAAGGCCCACACCGATGTGCAGCTCAGCAGCATGGCCGACCATGAGACCATCGCCGGCACCGCGGTCGGCACCCCTGCCTACATGAGCCCCGAGCAGGCGCGCGGCCAGCTCGATCGGGTCGACCACCGCTCCGACATCTACGGTCTCGGCGTCCTGCTCTACGAGATGCTGGCCGCCGCCTCGCCCTACCAGCGCGGCGATCTGCGACGCACTGTCGCCCAGGTGGTCGGTGGGCAGTGGAAGCCGATCGACCAGCACCAATCCTGCCGTGATCTGCCGCGCCGTCTGTCGGCGATCGTGCACAAGGCCATGGCCCACTCCCAGGACGATCGCTACCAGCATGTCTCGGAACTGGCGTCCGACCTGCGTTCGTTCCTGGCCGGCGAGGCGGTGAGCGCCTATCGTGAGACCTTCGCCGACCTCGCGGCGCGGCTCATCGACCGCCATCGCCGGACCATAGCCTGGGCCTCCGTCGGCGTGCTGGCGGTGGCGGCGGTCTCGGGGATGGTGTGGTGGCATCTCCAAAGCCGTGACGCCAGCAAGGTCGAGGAGTTGCGCGCGGAGGTCGCCCGCGCGGTGGCGGATGGCGCATGGGCGCAGGCTCGCCAGGCAAGCGAGCAGATCCTCGCCTACCGCCCCGGCGACCGCGAGGCGCGCGATTCGGCCACCCGTTTCGACGAGCGCGTCAAGAGCGAGGCGGAGCGGCAGGCCCGCGAGGACGAGCAGGCGCGCAATGCCCGGCAGAAGCAGCTGCGCGCCGCCCAACTGCGCGAGCAGGCCGCCGCTGCGGCGTCGCGTGGCGGGATCGACGATCTGGACGAGGCGCTGACGATGGTCAAATCCGCCCTCGAGCTGCATCCGACCGATACCGGCCTGGCGGCCGACTATGAACGCTGGTTCACCGCCCTGGCGGCGCTGCGCACCGCGCGCGAGCAGGCCGCCGAGGCGGAGACCAAGCGGCGCCAGCGCCACGACAGCGCGATGATCTTCACCGCCCGTGCCATCGAGGTCGAACAGGCCGGGGATCTGGAGGCGGCGATCGGCGCGCTGAGCAGCGCGATCGAACTGGAACCGGATCCCGCCAGGGTCGACCGTCTCGGCGTGCTGGCGGCGAAACGCAGGGAGCTGCTCGCCGATCAGGAACGCGCCCTGCGGGAGCTCGAGCAGCGTGCCGCGCGCGAGGCACGGCGGGCCGAAGCCGACGGCCAGCTGCGCGCCGCCGACGAGGCCCTCGCCGCCAACCAGCCGGCCCGCGCCCGCGGTTGCGTCGAACGGGCAGGGGCCCTGGTCGCCGACCATCCCGGACTCGCCGATGCGCGCCGCCGGGTCGAGACGGGATTGCGCCTGGCCGTCGAGCGCAGCGCGGAGGCGCTGCTGGAGGACGCTACGCGGGCCAACCAGGCGGTCGCCTCGCTGCGCCAGGTCCAGGCGGCCCGTGACGAGGACACCCGCCGGCTGCGGCAGGAGCTCGGGGAGAGCGGTGATCCCGCCCGGCGTGTCGCCTTGGCCGCTGCCGAGGACGCCAGCCTGGCGGCCGAACGCGAGAGCGCCGCCCGGGTCGCCGATTGCATCGGCCTGCTGAACCGGGCCCTGGCGCTCGCCCCCGGTCATCCCCCGGTGCGGGCTGCCCTCGCCTCCTTCTGGGTCGAGCGGCTGGCCGAGGCCGAGGCGGCCGGGGACCTCGCTGCCGCCGCTGCCTCCGTTGCGCAGGCCGGGACCTATGACGATGGCGCGCATCGGGATCTGCTTGCTGGCGTGGCCTGGGTGGTGAATCGCGGTGCGATCGCGCTGCGCCTGACCACGATCCTCCGGCAGGCTGACCGCACCGAGGCCCCGGTCGGCACCCCGGTCGAGGTGGCCGCCGGGTCGCGGGTGCAGGTGATGCGTGGACGCTACCTCGTCGAGTCCGCGGATGGCGTGCGCACGGCGATCGCCATCGAGCGCGGCTCCACGCGCGAGCTGCGGTTGCCGGCGCTTCCCGCCGGGCTTGCGGCCGGCGAACGTTTCGTTCCGGGCGGCACCCTGCGCGATGAGAGCGGACGCGCTCTGGAGGAGATCGCGCCGTTCGCCTGCATGGAGCGCGAGGTGACCTGCGGCGAGTGGCTGGAATTCGTCAACGACCGTGCCATCTCGGCGCAGATCGATGCCGCGCTCAGCCAGGGTTACCTCATCTTCGTGCCACGTGACAGCGCCTACTACGACAAGGACAACAAGAAGGGCATGCCGCGGTGGAAACGGCGGTCCGAGTTCCTGGGTCGGGGCGGGTGGGTGCTGGAGGAGGACAAGGGCGGCGCGCGCATCGACCCCGGGTGCCCGGTCTCCGAGATCAGCCATGATGACGCCGTGGCCTACGCGGCCTGGCGCGCCAGCCGCGATGGCCGGCCGTGGCGGCTTCCCTCCGTCCAGGAATGGCAACTGGCGGTGCAGGGCGGCGATGGGCGAGCCTACCCATGGGGTTCGGCGGCCGATCTGGCGTTCTGCGCCTCGTTGGCCCGCGACGCCACTACCGCCGGCCTCCCGGGCGGGCGTCACCCCACCGATCGCTCCGTGCAGGGTGTGCTCGATCTGGCCGGCTCGCGCAGCGAGTTCTGCGCTGGGCGCAGCCAGTTGAGCCCTGAGCTACGCCCGCTGCTGGGCGGCAACATCACCGAGCGTCTGCCCGACCGCTTCACCGCCTGGAGCCGGCGCGACTACGACCGCCGCCTGGTCCATCCCGGCTGGGGCGTGCGTTTGGTCTTCTCGCCCTAGCTGCTTGGGGGGCTGCGCCCTGGACCCCGATCCGTGCCCCGGCTTTCATTGGAACCGACGGACGCCCCGGTAGTCTCTGCCACACACGATGAGCAAGATCCGCATCGCCAACGGCCCCTATCGCGGACGCGAACGCGGTCTGGTCGACAAGCCCATCACCATCGGGCGCGACGCGGAGGCTGGACTGCAGATCCTCGACCGCAGCGCATCCCGCTTCCATTGCGAGGTGTTCCCGGTCGGTGGCATGTGGTTCGTGCGCGACCTCGACAGCAAGAACGGCACGTTCATCAACGACGAGAAGCTCAAGGACGAGGAACTGCTGCGCGCCGGAGATGTGATCAAGATCGGCACCACCGAGATGGTATTCGAGACCGGATCGGCCTCGGCGGACGATGACTCCAGCGACCGCATCCGCTACCAGGACGATCCGGAGATGCTGTCGAACACCCTCGAGTTCCGCGTCGACGAGCTCGCCGACCTGTCGGAGCCGGCCGAGGAGTCGATCTCCCCCAGCGCGCGTGGCGACGGCGGCAAGGCGGTGCGGACGCTCTACCAGGTCGGCCGGATCCTCGTCGAGGGCGACCGCGTGTCCGATCTCGAGGCCCGCGTGCTCGACTGCCTGGTCCAGCAGCTGCCCGCCGAATGTGCGGTGGTCTTCCGCCGTGACGCCACCTCCGGCAAGCTGGTGCCCAATGGCGTGCGCACCTCGGCGCCAGGCATCCAGCCGGTGATCTCGCGCTCGATCGTCAAGAAGACGTTCACCGAGAACAAGGCGGTGCACAGCGCCAACGCCCTCGAGGACGAGCGATTCTCGCGCAACCAGTCGATCAGCAGCAAGCAGATCCGCTCGGTGGTGTGCGTGCCGCTGGTCGTCACCGGCAGCACCCGAGGCGTGGTCTACCTGTCGCGCGGCCAGGGCGACGAGCCCTTCGACCAGGGCGATCTCGAACTCGCCTCCGCCGTCGCCCTGCAGCTCTCGCAGGCCCAGTATGTGCGCGAGGAGCGCCGCAAGCACCGAGTCGCCATCGTCCAGACCGTGTCGGCGATGGTCCGCGCCCTGGAGGGTCGCGCCGCCTGTGTCGGCGCCGGCGAACGCTGCGCCCGCGCCGCCTGCGCTGTCGCCCTGGCCATGCGCCTGCCCGAGGACAGCCGAGACCGCCTGTACATGGCCGGATTGCTGCACCACTTCCCGCGCCTCACCGGCGACGCCTCGACCGCGACCCGCATCCTCGATTCGATCGATGACCTCGAGACCCTGTTGCCGCTGGTCCGCGCCGCCTATGAGCGTCTTGATGGGAACGGTCCGCTGCGCATCGCCGCAGACGACCTCGATACCGAGGCCCGCATCCTCGGCGCCACCACCGCCTTCGCCGCCCGCCTCGCCGCAGATCCCGGCGCCGATCCCAGCGCGGTGATCGAGGCGCTGAGTTCGGACGCCGGATTCGACGCCAACATCACCCAGATCCTCCTTGCCTGCCACCTCGATGGCAGCCTGTACAAGCGTCCCGACGTGCCCGGCGCATCCCTGGCGACGGACCGCATCGAGAAACGCTGATGCGCGGCCCCGAGGCCGGCAACGCCGGCCGCTTCCAGCACGAGCTGCCCAGTCCGGTGCCATCGCATCCCCTCGACGCCCGCATCACGCCCGAGCGGGCGCGCAAGTACCGCCAGGTGCTGGCCCGGCGCACGGCCCGCCTCGCGGTGGTGATCGAGGACAGCTACGACCAGCACAACGCGACGGCGATCATCCGCACCTGCGATGCGTGCGGCATCCACCGCGTCGTCGTCACCACCGCGAACAACGGGTTCAAGGTCAACGACAAGGTCAGCCAGGGTGTGCACCGCTACCTCGACCTGCACGTGCTGCGGGACATCGACGCCGCCGCCGCGCTGCTCAGGCCGCAGGGCTACCGCTTCTGGATCACCGATCTCGCCGCCGGCGCCACCGTCGGGCCGGCCCAGCTGCTGCCGCAGCTGGCCGCCGCCCCGTTGGCCATCGTCTTCGGCAACGAGGGCCACGGCGTCTCCGACCGCGCCCGCGCCCTGGCCGATGGCTGCTTCCTCCTGCCGATGGCCGGCTTCTCGCAGTCGCTCAACCTGTCGGTCAGCGTGGCCATGACCCTGCAGGCCCTGCGCGGCGCGGCGGTGGCCGAGGACGGCCCCGGCGACCTGCCCGCCGACGAGCAGGTGCGCTGCTACGACCGCTGGGTCCGCGCCTACACCGGCGAGACGCTCGGCCCGGTGCCGCGTCCCGCCCTCGACCGCCACGGCACGGTGGTTGAGGAATTCCGGGCGTGACATGCTGAAACACCTGGTCCGACGTATCCACAGCGTGCTCGGTCCGCTCGGCTTCGCCCGGATCGGCACCACCTGGCGGCGCAATCACACCATCGCCTTCGACGTCGTCGGCATCAGCCAAGCGCAGTTCAGCAGCGGCATCACCGTGCGGCTCGGCGTCTACTTCAAGAACCTCGGCAACGACACCAACCCGGTGGCCGAGTGCTGCCACCTGCGCACGCACCTGCAGGGTGGCGAGCTTGAGGCGTACGCGCAGGAGTTCGACGAGTCCGAGGAGCAGACCGCGCAGGTCGCGGCGGCGCTGACGGCCACCGCACAGCCCTGGTTCGAGGCGATGAAGACCCGCAGCGGCGCCCTGGCGGCCATGGCGCGGGACGCGGAGTCGGCCTCGCCGCAGCTGCAGGACGCGATCACCTACGGTTCCATCCAGCTGGCCTGAAGCAGGACGCTGACGTCCTGCCAGCCGGACGAAGATGCCTCGTGCATCATCGATTCACGTGGTTAAGGCATCGGTCCCATGCGCTTCCTCCTCAGCCCTTTCTGCTTCCTCCTCACCCTGGCAGCGACCGTCCGGGCCGTCGACGTGCCGGCGGTGCCGACCATCGCCGACCCGCAGGCCTTTGCCGTGGTCGTGATCCCTGATCTGCCCGCCGCCCTGGCGCGCATCGACCAGGCCATGGCCGCCAGCAAGCTGCCGGTGCCACCCGGGATGGTCGCCATGCAACTCGGCGGCGCTCTCGGCGACCCGACCTTGGCCGGCTTCGCCGGCAAGCCGATCGTCATCGCGGTCGGCCCTGGGGTCCCGATCCCGGCCTGGTGCGCGATCGTCCCGGTGGCCAACGATGCCGCGCTGAAGGGCCTGGCGACGATGGCCGGGGCCAACGTCGAGGCGGTGCCGGGCGGCTTCGCCATCGGCTCGATGGTCGGCGGTCTGGAGCTGGCCAAGCGTCTCGCCCCCGGCTTGCCCGGACTAGCCAAGGCGGTGCCGGCTGGCACCGACCTGCGCGTCATGGTCGCTGCCGACCGCGTGATGCAGACCTACCTGCCGCTCATGCTCATGGGCCTGCAGCAGGTCATGGCGGCGCAGCAGGGCGACATCCCGGCGCTCGAGCAGCAGAAGCGGCAGCAGGCGCTGACCGTGTTCCTGCGCCTGCTCGCCAGCCAGGCCGGTCCAGCCTGCATCGATATCGCCAGCAGCGCGCAGGGCTGGCGCTTCGACGCGATTGCCGCCCCGGCCCCTGGCGTCCTCGCTCAAGGACTCAAGCCGATGGCCGGGACCGCCTCGGACCTCGGCGCCCGCCTCGGTGCCGCGGATACGCCGCCGGTGATGGCCTGCTCCGGTCGCTTCCCGCCCACGGTCTATCTCGCCTTCGCCAAGCTGCTGGACGAGGCGCGCAAGGATCCGTCCGTCGCCGGCATGGTCGATGAGGCCCTGGTCAAGGTGATGACCGCATTCGCCTCGTCGATCGATGGCAATCTGGCGATGCGTCAGGGCGTTCCGGGCAATCCGTTCCAGCAACTTGGCGTGCTTGGTGTGACCGACCCCACGACCCTCCGCCAGGCGATGGCAACCGGTTTCGCCTTTGTCGAGAAGGGGGGCTTCGCCGATCTGCTCGCCGCGTCGGGCCTCCGGATGCGGCTGGAACGCGCCGTGCGCACGGTCGGTGCGGTCGAGGTCGATCGCCTGGTCCAGGAGGTGATTCCCGATGCCATGCCTCCGGCCCAGGCCGACATGATGCAGGCGATGCTCAAGCCATCCGAGATCGCCATCGGCAAGGACGTCATGGTCGTCGGCGCCCCCCCGGCCGCGGTCGACGCGCTCCTCGCCGGCCCGGCGGCCAAGCCGTTGCGTCTGGCCGCTGCCGCCATTCCCGGCCAGTGGGACCTGCGCATGGACTACGACCTGGCCCTGCAGATGAAGTACCAGTTCGAGATGATGCGCGCCCAGATGCCGATGATGCCGGCGATGTTCACCGATGTGAAGGGCGGCGTCCCGGTGCGCGTGGCGGTGGCCTTCGGTGCAGGTCGCGTGCGCGTGGTCAGCGAAGTGCCTGCCGAACTGATCGCCCAGGTCGCCGCCTCGTGGGCCGCGGCGATGCCCAAGCAGGGTGGCGGGCGTCCGCAGCCGCAGCCCGCCCCGGCGCCGCAGACGTTCTGAGCCTCGGCCGGCTCAGGCCGGCAGATCAGTCCGGCAGCGCGCGACGATCGCGTCGACCGCATCGATCTGCGCCTGCTTGAGCGGCATGGCCAAGTCGCCCAGGGCCGCGCCCTGGGCGGCGTTGCGCGCCCCGACGATGACGCCGGCCACGCCCTCGTGGCACAGCAGCCAGCCGATCGCCAGCTGCGGCACACTCAGTTCGTCGTCGTCGCCGAGCTTGCGCAGTTCCTCGACCGCCTGCAGCCAGCGCGCCAGGCGCGGGCCGCGGAAGTCGTCGCGCTCGCCGCGGTGGTCGCCGGGCGGGAAGGTCTTGTCGACCGTCCAGGTGCCCGACAGCAGACCGCGGAACAGCGGCGAATAGGCGAGCAGCCCGGCGCCGTGCTCGACGCACCACGGTAGCACCGCGACCGATGGCTCGGGCTTCACCAGCGAGAACGCATTCTGCACGGCGGCTATGGGCACGCCGCTGGCCTGCCAGGCCGCGAGGTGGCCGGGCTCGACGTTGCTCAGGCCGATGGCGCGGATCTTGCCGGCCTGGACCAGCTTGGCGCAGGCAGCGGCGGTTTCCGCGACCGGCTGGGGACCCGGCCAGTGCATCTGCAGCAGATCGAGTCGCTCGACCCCGAGACGGGCCAGTTCCTCGTCGCAGTCGCGCATCACCTGGGCGGCGGACACGTCGGTGACGCGCTTGCCGTCGATGACATGGTGGCCGAACTTGGTGAAGACCAGCGGCCGCTGCGAGGGGGGCAGGTCCTTCAGCACCTTGCCGATGACCAGCGAGGCCTTGCCCTCGCCGTAGAGCGGCGCGGTGTCGATCCAGTTGACCCCGCTGTCGAGCGCGGCGCGGATCGCCGCCTCGCTGTCGCTGTCGTCCTGGCCGCCCCACATGAAGCCGCCCATGGCGAAGGCGCCGACGCCGATCGCGGTGATGGTGAGATCGGATGAGCCGAGGGTGCGTTTGATCATGGCATTGCCCCTTCATTGCCCCAGGGGTTGGGATTGCCCCTTCATTGCCCCAGGGGTTGGGGGTTAGGGTTGTATTGCGGGATCGTCACAGAATATCTGAGGCGTGCGATTTGTCTGCTCATACATACGACACGAGTGCTCAGCCGATGCGTGCCCACGGCCCTAACCCCTAACCCCTGACCCCAGGGGCAATGATCATGCCTTGGTGATCTTGGCCATGGCGTACATGAGCCGCAGCTCCTTGGCGCCGTATTTGTCGAATTCGATGATGGCGACGCGGTCCTCCGGCTCGCCGCGCAGGACGGCGACGGTGCCGCGGCCGAAGGTCGAGTGGATGATGCGCTGGCCGGGGGCGAGGGCATCGCTCTCCAGCGTGCGGTCGTCGCCGACCTGGGTGGTCGGGCGCAGGTTGCTGCCGCGCTTGATCAGTCCGCTGTCGAGGGCGGCGGCGACGGCGGCCTTGGCCTCGGCCTGGCTCTGCGGCATCGATGGACGGCGGCTGCCTGGCGGAGGGGTCGGATCCGGCACGGCATGGCGACCGGTTGCGTCCTTGGCGACGAAGCAGTTGGCCGGGATCTCCGACAGGAAGCGGCTGGGCTGGAAGTGGAAGGTCTGGCCGTAGAGCATGCGGCAGCGCGCCCGCGACAGGTAGAGCTCGGTCATCGCGCGGGTGATGCCGACGTACATCAGCCGGCGCTCCTCCTGCAGCTTGCTGTCCTCGATCTCCTTGCCGCGCAGCAGCGGCAGCAGGCCCTCCTCCAGGCCGGCGATGAAGACGATGGGGAATTCCAGCCCCTTGGCCGCATGCAGGGTCATCAGCTGGGCGCGGTCCTGGCCGGCGCTGCGGTCCTCGCGCGAGCCGGCGTCGGTGTTCAGGCCGACGATCTCGAGGAAGCCGACCAGGCCGGCGGCCGGGTCCGTCTCGCGGAACTGCTCGGCGGCGGTGATCACCTCGCGCATGTTGCCGAGGCGGTCCTCGAGCTCGGCCGGCGGCCGGTCGCTGTAGTGGCTGCCCAGGCTGGTCAGCTCGATCACCCCGCGGACGCAGGCCGGCGGATCGCCCAGTGGCAGGGTCTTCAGCAGGCGCCACAGGCGGGCAAAATCCGCCAGCGGCCCGGCGGCGCGGCCGACCGCGACCTGGGCGAGCAGATCGGCCCGTTCCAGCACGTCGGTCGGGCTGACCAGCTGCTCCTCGGCGAAGGCGGTGAGCTGCTCGTGGGTGCCGTCGCCGATCCCGCGCTTGGGCACGTTGATGATGCGCGCCAGCGCCCCGCTGTCGCGCGGGTTGACCAGCAGCTTGAGGTAGGCGATGACGTGCTTGACCTCCTCGCGGTCGTAGAAGCGCTGGCCGCCGTGCAGCTGGTAGGGCACGGCGCGGCGGCGCAGCGCGTCTTCGAGCACGCGGCTCATGGCGTTGGTGCGGTAGAACACCGCCATCTCGCCCCAGGGCCGGCCCTGCTCGTGGAAGCGGGTGAGCGCGGCGGCGATGGCGTAGCTCTCGTCCAGCTCGTCATCGACCGCAAGCAGCGACAGCGGCTTGCCCTCGACGTTGTCGGTGCGGATGGTCTTCTCCATCCGTTCGGTGTTGTTGACGATGACGCCCTGGGCGGCGCGCAGGATGACCTGGGTCGAGCGGTAGTTGGTCTCCA
>JFJP01039994.1_pt1 | contig 20173 bp, 17 predicted proteins | sample 431651 | NCBI WGS metagenome assembly JFJP01 (sample SAMN02602958, study PRJNA72255) | Microbial mat metagenome, whole genome shotgun sequencing project. | biome: fresh water; feature: sink hole; material: water; isolation source: purple microbial (photo- and chemosynthetic) mats found in...
TTCCGGATCCTGATAAATATTTCAGAATCGGTTTTCCAGTAACCTTTATTCAGGTAAGCCATACCTATTCCCTGTTTCATCATTGGCGACATGGTACCGGAGGTAACTTCTCCTATCACCTCACCGTCAGAATTAACGACCTCATAATGCTGACGCGGTATCCCCCTGTCGATCATAATGAAACCTTTCAGTCTTCTTTCCACACCCTCCTCTTTCTGCTTTAAGAGCAATGGCCTGTCAATAAATTCCTTGCCATCGGCAAATTTGGTAATCCATCCCAGCCCTGCTTCAATAGGTGATGTCTGATCATTAATATCGTTACCATAGAGGCAAAAACCCATCTCAAGGCGCAAAGTATCGCGTGCTCCCAGACCAATCGGACGGATGCCATACTCTTTTCCTGCTTCAAATACTGCTTCCCATAACTTCGGACCGTCTGCATTATTTACATAGATCTCACACCCTCCGGCCCCGGTATAACCTGTTGTTGAGAAGATCACATTGCTTATGCCGGCAAAATCAATTACCTTAAATGTGTAATATTCCATATCTTCCACTGATGCCCGCGTTAATTTCTGCATAGCCTTTAGCGCCAGAGGGCCCTGCACTGCCAGCTGGGCAATGCCATCAGATGCATTTATGAGTTCTTTGCCAACTGTAAGTCCAAACCGTGCCGCATTCTTAACACACCAGTCCCAATCTTTATCAATATTAGCTGCATTCACCACAAGAAGATACTTCTCTTGATTATACCTGTATACAAGGAGATCATCAACGATTCCTCCTTTCCCATTTGGAAAACAGGAATACTGTATCTTTCCGTCAAAAAGAGCGGCAACATCATTTGAAGTTACATTCTGAAGAAACTGCAGTGATGAAGGGCCGGTAACCCAGAATTCTCCCATATGTGATACATCGAAGACGCCCAGTTTCTCCCTGACACAGATATGCTCTTCTGTAATCCCTGTATATTCTACCGGCATATTATATCCTGCAAAAGGAACCATTTTGGCTCCTGCAGAAATATGAAACTTTGTAAAAGCTGTGTTTTTCATTAATTAAATTATTTAAAAATAAGTTTCCACCTCAACACGATTGAAGTTCTTCACAAAGCAAGCTAAGACATTTCTAATAAAATCTGACGATTATCAGAATTCAAGAATTTTAAACTCAACTCTTCTGTTTTTAGCTCTTCCCTGAGGAGTAGAGTTATCATCGACCGGCTGAAGTGAGCCAAAACCAACATACTCAATGCGTTTACTATCAACACCTTTCTGGATAAGATAATCGTATACTGCTTTTGCCCTGCTTTCTGAAAGTCTGAAATTTACTGGTTCGCTCCCTGTTTTGTCAGTATGACCAGATATTTCAATTCTCATCTTAAGGTTATCCTGCATAAAATTCACAAGACGGTCTATTTCTGCATATGAACTTAGTGTTAGAACTGCTTTCCCTGTTTCAAAAAAGATATTATTCATTACTACCTTTTTACCTACTTTAACCTTTACAAGCGACACATCAAGCTTTACTATCCCATCTGAAAGGGTATCAGGCACGCTGACGCGCTTCATATCTGACAGGAAACCTGTGGCTCTGAAATCAATCATATATGATTTTCTTTCAGGCAGCCTGATCCGGTAGCTGCCATCGATATCAGAACTTGCTGTAGTTAAAACAATCAGGTCGGTACTCATATCAATCAAGTCAATCTTTGCCAGTACAGGATCGCCAGTCTCAGAATCCTGTACCGTACCTGTCAGATAGATAAATTCTTCTTTCCTGGTTATTACCGGTTCAACAGGAGGAGGAGCAACCTCCATAACTACTACAACAGTGTCGGTTACAACAACAGTATCGGCAGCCGGAGGAGCTGGTATCGGCTCCGGTTCAGGAGGAAGTATCCGGCCAAAGTAAATGTCAAGACCGCCCAACCCTCCACTACGGTCAGAAACAATATAAAAAGCGCTATCATCATCAGGTGAAGGATGATAGAACATTTCGTTCCATGCAGTATTTACCGGGAAACCAATATTTTTTGCAGTATCCCACAATCCTGCCTGGTTTCTGACACTATAGAAAACATCATAACCACCTATTGAATTATGACCTTTCGAACAAAACCACAAGGTATCTCCCGATTTGGAAAACCTTACAGATTCTTCATCATATATAGTATTAACGGAAGAACCCACATTTTTTGGTTTTGACCATTTACGGTCAGTAAGCTTAGATATGAAGTAAATATCCTTACCTCCGATTTTATCTTTAAGACCATTGGTAACATAATAGATCTCATTTCCTGAAGGACTGAAGGCAAAAGATGACTCTGATCCTGAAGTGTTTATATTATAAGGAATAGCTTCAGGAGCCCTCCATTTGTCTTTTTTATATTCTGAAACCTGAATGTCGCCACCTCCGTCAAATCCTGTATAAATATAAAGTTGGTCATTGGCATTATTAACATAAAGTGGAGCTTCACAGTACTTTGAAGAAAGTTCTTTGCCTATAATTGTTGCCTTCTCCCAGGAGTCATTGATGTTGCGTGAAACAAAGATGTTTTCATCAAATCTTGTATCAGAGTACGTGGTTGGCAATACTGAATAATCATCATTGGCTGAATTTATGCTTGCACCGGCATTGACAAGTTCAACTCGCAAAGTGTCATTTGTTATTATAAGTGCGGAGTTACACTCTTCAATCCATCTCCTTGCAACTGAAATGTCCTCCACTGATTTCTTACCACTGCTCACAACGTAACCATTGAGTTTCTCAATCGCCTCAGAGTATTTTCCGGAATACTGAAGCGCCCTTCCTGTAAGAAGCAGGACATCCCCTGCAACATCACTTTTCAGCTCAAGAGCTTTCAGCAGAAAGCCGGAAGCTTCCTCCCGGTTATCTGAAAACAGAGCAGATACCCCTGTTTTGTAATTAAGCTCAGCGTTGGAATTATTATACACTATAGCTTTTAAATACTCATCAAATGCATTGTTGTACCAGACTCCTTTTACTTGATAATAGTCATCAGCCTTGTTAATATGCCCCCATGCATCATCAAACCCTGTTTTATCTTTTTTAAACTCTTTTTTGACAATGGATACATCAGTTTGTGCTTCAGCAATAGCTGTATGCAGAAGTACTAACACAGCAAATGGTAAGAGAAGTTTTAGCATAACAGACAGTTTTTCTCACTATAAAAGTAGTACTAATTTCCTGCATTTAAAAAAACATGATTATAATATTATAAGGAAAATCTAACCATTCCAGAAATAAAATAGTACTATATTTGTTCAATTGTCGTTAGACCAGGATCTGATAATTTGTTAACACAATACAATGGATTACAAATTTATAAACACTGAATACCTGAATTCTGTTGCAGGTGGGGACTCTGAAATTATACGAGAGATAGTCATCCTGTTTAAAGAACAGGTTTCAGAAATATATACTGAAATGATTGCTCTTCACTCTGCTGGCGATTATCCTGCTTTAGGCTTACTGGCCCATAAAGCAAAATCATCGGTCGCAATAATGGGAATGGAGAGTCTTGCCAGCATGCTTAAAACACTCGAGCTTAATGCCAAAGAGGGAAAAGATGCCCACATGTTTCTTTCATTTATTAACAGGTTCAGGGAAGAGACGAAAAAAGAGATAAGATAGATGTTATAACCTTCAATGTCAATAACATAAATGCATTGATATCTGAAGAGATCAGGGATAAGATAATCGCCATTATTGATAATCAGAATTCAAAAATAATAATTGACCTTAAAGGCATTGAATATATAGACAGTTCGGGGTTTGGCTGTTTTCTTTCTGTTATGCGGGCTGCAAGAAGCAATTATGGTGTGTTGAAATTTGTCAATCCTGAACAACGGGTAATGGATCTTTTCCATACACTTCAGCTTCACACAGTATTCCAGATATACGACGATATTGAAACATGCGCAGCATCATTCAAATGAGCAAACTGATCTGGAAACCGGGAACAATGATTTATCCCTTACCTGCCGTTATGGTAAGCTGCGGTTCCGAACCGGAAGAGTATAACATTATTACAATCTCATGGACTGGTACAATTTGCACCGACCCGGCAATGTGCTATATCTCAGTGCGCCCCGGGCGTCATTCATATAATATTATTAAAAAAAATGGTGAGTTTGTTATTAATCTTACCACCAGATCCCTTGCTTTTGCTACTGACTGGTGTGGTGTGAAATCTGGTAGCAGGCATAATAAATTTGCCGAAATGGGACTCACTCCAGTTCCTGCATCAAAAGTTAAGGCGCCCATGATTATGGAGTCGCCCGTCAATATTGAATGTATTGTGAAAGAGATCAAAGAGCTGGGGTCGCATCATATGTTTATTTCTGAGGTTGTTGCAGTTAATGCCGACAACAAATATATTGATACAAAAACAGGCCTTTTCAGGCTTAACGATTCTAATCCTCTGTGTTACTCGCATGGCAAGTATTATGAAATGGGACAGATAATAGGAAAATTTGGGTTTTCTGTTGAAAAGAAGAAGCGTTCAAACAAAAGTAAAAAACAATGACCTGGAATTTTTGTATCAAATAACTATTTTCATATCTTCAATGCCACAAATAAAATGTAACAAACCATGAGTGAGAGGATACTTGAAACCCTGATGCAGTTGTTTGCCATAATTGCAAAACCTCAGAGCAACGACACAGAAAGGAGAGGTTTTGTTGAAGCGTTCCTGAAACGCCTGCTTAATCAGGAACTGGTGCAGAAATATCTTTCAACATATGATAAGGAGTTTGATGAAGCCAGAAAAAAGCTTGAAAAGAGCAGCGCCGAGCGACGTGAAGGGGCTATAGCTATCAGAATCAGAAAGCTTTGCAAGGAGATTAACGAACAGGGCCAGCTCGATCAGGAACAGAGAATAGTTGTTGTTATTCAGTTACTTGAATTCTGCAAATCGGGAGAACAGGCTGTAAGCCAGCTTGAATTAGGTTTTATCAGTACTCTGGCAGAAGGATTGAATATTACAAATGAAGAATATGAATTTATAGAAAAATTTGTTCTTAACCCATTTACAAACATACCACAAACACCTAATCTTCTTATAATTAACGGCATAAAGGACTTTGATCCGAATGAGGCCAAGCATGTTTTTAAAGACCTTCTGAAAGGTAATATCTGGATCCTGTTTGTACCTTCGGTTAAAATGTATTTTACACGGTTCATCGGATCGGGAGAACTTTCAATGAACGGACAGTTACTCCAGGAGGACAAGGTTTATCCGTTCAGCCAGGGATCAGCAATAAAAGGCTACAAAATAACACCAATATATTACTGGGATGTAACAATGCAGTTCCTTAAAGAGGAATTTAAAGCCTCGCGTGTGGTTTATGAGGTGAATAACATTGAGTACAGGTTTAAGAACGGCCACATTGGTATTCATCACATGAGTTTTAAGGAAGAGTCAGGAAGAATGGTTGGCATTATGGGTGCCAGCGGCGCCGGAAAATCAACACTGCTCAGCGTTTTGAACGGGACCAATGATCCTTGCGACGGAGAGGTACTTATTAATGGCGCAAGTATTCATAAAGATAAAGAAAAAATCAAAGGGCTCATCGGATACGTTTCACAGGATGATCTCCTCATTGAAGAGCTCACTGTATTTGAAAATCTGTACTATAACGCCAAATTATGTTTCGATAACCTGGCTGAAGAGGAGATTGTAACAAGAGTGGACCTCACTCTAAAAAACCTTGGACTCAATGAGATAAGAGACATACAGGTTGGCAGTCCATTAAATAAGAAGATAAGCGGAGGCCAGAGAAAGAGGCTGAATATCTCACTGGAACTGATACGGGAACCAGCTATCATGTTCCTTGATGAACCAACTTCAGGCCTCTCATCGCGTGACTCTGAGAATATTCTGGATCTTTTAAAGGAACTGGCCAGGAAAGGGAAACTTCTGTTTATTGTTATTCATCAGCCATCATCAGATATATTTAAGATGTTTGATAAGCTGATCATCTTAGATACCGGAGGATACCTGATATACAATGGAAACCCGATTGATTCGATTGAGTATTTTAAAAGAAAAATCGAACAGGCTAACTACAACGAGAGCGAATGTTATGTCTGCGGAAATGTGAACCCCGAACAGATCTTTAACATTGTTGAGACGAGAGTATTTACAGAAAGTGGTCAGCCTACCGATACTCGCAGAATCTCACCTGCTGACTGGCGCAGCCATTTTCAGGCTGAAAAAAAGGAAGACAGGAGAGAGCCTGGAACCACAATACCGGAGATAAACTTCAAAACCCCTAATAAGCTAAAACAGCTGATCGTCTTTACAAAACGTGACGTGCTGTCCAAAATAGCCGACACACAATATATGCTCATCACCTTGCTGGAAGCCCCAATTCTAGCTTTCTTTCTCGCCTTCCTGATAAGATATTTTGATGAGAGTGCCAGAAATGCACATTACACACTATATGATAACAGTAACCTCCCTATTTATATCTTCATGTCGGTCATTGTGGCGATATTTATGGGACTGACTGTAAGTGCCGAAGAAATAATAAAGGACAGAAAAATTCTCAAAAGAGAAGCATTTCTTAACCTGAGCTGGAACAGCTACCTGATGTCAAAAGTGTTTGTGCAATTTGCAATATCTGCTATCCAGGCATTTGCTTTTGTCCTTGTCGGTAACGGGATAACCGGAATCAAAGGAATGATGTTCGAGTACTGGCTGGTTCTTTTTACCTGCTGGGCCGGTGCTAATATGCTTGGACTTGTTATTTCAGACAGTTTCAAGGCAGTAGTTACAATTTATATACTGATTCCTTTCCTCGTCATTCCCCAGATTATCCTAAGCGGAATTATGGTTAAGTTTGAAAAGCTTAACCCGAATATCTCATCTCCAGTTGCAATTCCATTCTACGGTGAGTTTATTACTGCACGCTGGGGATACGAAGCGCTGGCGGTTAAGCAGTTCATATACAATAAATATGAAAGACAATTTTATAAATTCGACAAAGCAAAGAGTAAGGGGAACTACAAAAAAAACTACTGGTATGTTGAAATTAAAGGAAAAATAGACAATGTACTGAATGACCTTACGAAAGGATCCAGAGGGGATGATTTTGAAGAAAACCTGGTTCTCATTAGCAACGAGATCAGAAAAGAGACTGCGGAATTGCCCGGAATAAAATTTGAGTATACTGATTTCCTTACTCCCGAAAAGATAAGCACCGACATTGCTAAAGCAGCTCTTAATTATGTCGAATATGTCAGAAAATATTATATCACATATTATAATAATGCCAATAACCAGAAAGATGCCATAATTAACAAACTTCAGACTGAAGATAATAACGGCTTCCTTGAACTGCAGGCTCGGCATTTTAATAAATCGCTCGAAGAGTTCGTCACAGATAAGAATGAAACAAACAAGACAATTATCTTCAACGGGGAGTTAATACAAAAGCTGGAACCCATATTCATGGACCCGAAACACAAATTTGTAAAAGCTCACTTCTATTCACCAAAAAAACAGCTGTTCGGAGTTGCTGTTGATACTTATATTGTGAACGTATTGGTTCTCTGGATCATGACTATTCTTCTATACTTCGTACTCTACTTCAGATTATTAAAGAGGCTGCTCGATTCAGGAGAGGTTTTAATGGGGAAAAAGCTAAAAGGCTCTGATTAATGCTGACAGTATTAAAAACAAAGAGGCTGCCTCAGAAGAGACAGCCTCTTTATTTTTTATGGAATAACGATCTTATTTACAATAACTTAATCAAAAAGTTATTCAACTATTTCAATCATTTTAAACGGAACCCTGATTATTGACTCATAATCCTCACCGGCTTCCAGCATATCCTCGTCATCTTCTTCATAATACCAGTTCACTTCAACCTCATTTTTTGCTTTATGTATAGCCTCAAGTTTCTTAAAAACGTCGAGAATACATTTTGATGAACTGGTGTTGAAATATTCCAGTCGTATATTGACAACTGTTTTTGTTAGCGGTGACTCTTTGTAAGTATCGAGCCAGTCAACAAGAGGCTTGTAAAACTCAACTGAGTTTTCAGGAATTGAACGGCCCTTTATTTCAAAGACACCTTCTGCAGAATCAAATTTAACTGTCGGAGTTTTTGGGGTTCCTTCGATGATGATCGGTTCCATATTTGTAAGATTTAAAAAGTTTTCTTAATTATCTTCATTTACTAAAATATCCAGGTAGAAAAAAGAATAGTCAGCATTATACTCTTTAAAAGCATATTCGAGTTTATTTCCTGTCTTTCTGGCAATATCAACAAGTCCAAGTCCTCCTCCACCCTTAGCAGATATCCGCTGATGGTTCAGAATGAACTTATATAATTCCTTTATCTCCTCATGGCTCGACCTGTTTATCCTCTTTATCTTTTCCTCAAGTTTTTCCATATTACCTGCGTGAACAAAATTGCCGGTAACAATTCTATCCCCTCCTTCTCCCTTTTCCACAACAAGCAAGCCATACCTCTCTGATTTCTGATCTTCAAAATCGGAAGGAACCTTGTCAACATGATGGTAAAGATTCTGAAGGCTTTCAACCAGAACATTATATACCTTCTTTCGAAGCTTAGGCTGTTCATTTATCTCCACCATCTTTGCCTCTACCGTGTCCAGGACATGATTGATTACATCCGAATCAACATTACCCTTGTAAAAAAGGATAACATTGCTGTTCGTCTTGTTTGAAAAATAATTCTCTATATTAAAGCTCATTTAAGCTTCCTTTTAGATAAGGTCAAGTTTTTCCGATAACAAATATAATAAAAATATGAAGTTACCAAATTATAACTTGCACACTTTCCGGTTTTTTAAAAATTACTTTAAAATTTGATAAAACTACATAATTGAAGTGATAAACACTCCAATTATGATGATGTTATGGTTTCTCAGGTTTCCTGCTACCCTGATACATCTCATATTTTAGCAATACACATTCCAGAGCACCGTTAAAAAGGGTCTGTTTTTCCTTCGGTTTTAATCCAACATGCTTCAAAGACTCTTTGTTGGAAGTTATTAACCAAACCGTGCTGCCGGAGAAGTGATGTTTCAGTGTTGTTCCTATCGTTCCATACAACTCTTCTGTTTCGCCAGGTAAAATTCTTTGCCCATATGGCGGATTCATAAAAACAAAACCATTAATATCATGCGATTCAATATTCCTGAAATCAGCTGCTTCAAGGGTTATTATATCACTTAATCCAGCCTTTAGAATATTAGCCTTTGCCTGTTGCACAGCCTGCTCAGAGATGTCGCTGGCAAATATTTTTACAGGCGATTGCTTTATTAAACTGTCAGCATCCTGTTTTACTTTTTCGAATAAAGCTTCATCAAAATCTTTCCAGCGTTGAAACCCAAAGAAATTTCTGAATTTCCCGGGTGGTATACTTTTTGCTATTAATCCGGCTTCAATAGGAATTGTGCCTGATCCGCACATTGGATCAGTTAAGGTGGTGGAACCATTCCACCCCGAAAGTAACAATATCCCGGCTGCAAGCACCTCATTAAGAGGCGCAACCGACTGTTCCTGCCTGTAGCCTCGTTTAAAAAGGGGGATAATCGTGGAATCTAGCGAAACTGTCACCTGGTCATTACTGATATGAAGATTAATGACCATGTCCGGGTTAACAGTATCTACAGAGGGTCTCCGCCCTGTCTTCTCCCTGAAATAATCGGCTAAAGCATCCTTCAGTATCAGGCCTGCGTAACCTGTGTGGCCAAAAAGAGGAGAATTAATCACCGGGACAATTGAGAAGGTATTGTCTGTATCCATATACCTCTCCCACTGAATTTTTAACCCTCCCTTGTAGAGATCTTCCTTAGATCTGATACGAAAATCAGCAATGGGCATCAAAACCGACAATGCGCTTCTCGAGCAATAGTTTACACCATAGAGAAGCTTTTTATCGCCTTCAAAAGCCACAGCACGGTTCATGGCTTTTACACCCGAAGCTCCGAGTTTAACCAGCTCTTCAGCCAGAACTTTTTCAAGCCCGTAAAGAGTTTTTGCAACAAGTTTCATCATGACTTACTGCCAGGTATTATTTGTTTCCGAGGATCGAATCATAGCTCTTCTTATCTGAAATCAGCTTTAAAGCCTTTGAGATAACAATGTCGGTGCTATTTATAATCTGAAAGTATTCACTTGTCTGCCACAGGTTTGTTGCAATCAGTCCTTTCAGGATAAGCAGTATCTCAGCTTTGGAGATATCAAACTGAGCCTCATCATATTTTACACCTTCTGTTTCTCCTCTTGCGATAAATGACTGGATATCATCAGGAGTGAACTCAAAACTTTTCCGGAAGCTGTCAAACGTTTTATACCGGGCTGTAAGCAGCGACCTGTTTTTATCAAAATATTCCAGTGCAAAAGAATTGAGAACAGCTTTTCTGGCCAGGTTGCGGAAATATGCTGAATTATAAGAGGTATCTGCTGCAACAAAAACATCGGGCATAATTCCACCTCCTCCATAAACAACTCGCTTATTCTGTAAAGTTATGTACTTAAGCGAATCGGAGAAATGAATACTGTCAGCTTCCAGCATTTCACCATCTGTGAACCGTTTCACATAGTCCTCCATGTATTTTTCATATCCCTCTTTATAAGAGCTCTGAATTGATCTGCCTGTAGGGGTATAATAACGAGCAATTGTCAACCGTATCATTGATCCGTCCGTAAGATAGAAGCCATTTTGCACCAATCCTTTGCCGAATGTTCTTCTTCCCATTACAATCCCCCTGTCCCAGTCCTGAAGGGCTCCTGCAAAAATCTCACTGGCAGAAGCAGATTGCTCGTCAGTCAGTACAATAATCCTTGCTGAAGAAAGAGAACCTGCACCGGCAGATTTATAATCCTGGCGTGGCGTTTTTCTCCCTGAGAGGTATACGAGCAATTTCTGGTCACTGAAGAATTTCTCGGCCAGAGCTGTAGCAGCAAGCATATATCCACCACCGTTTCCTCTAAGGTCAAGAATCAGGTGCTTCATATTGCTCTTCCGTAAAACGTCAACTGCATCTGAAAACTCTTTTTCGGTGGTAGCAGCAAATTTATTAAGCTTAACATAGCCAGTCTCGTCATTGAGCATATAGGCAGCATCAAGGCTGTTAATAGGAATCTTATCCCTGATAATGGAAAAATCAAGCAGATCCTTCTCTCCTCTGCGAAAAACAGTTATATCGACCCTTGTCCCTTTTGACCCCATTAGCCTGGTTCTGACACCCTTTGTAGATATTCCAACACCTGCAACATTTTCCCTGTCAATTGTTAATATTCTATCGCCAGCCTTCAGACCAACTTTTTCTGATGGTCCGCCTGCAATTGGCTCTATAATAATAATCGAGTCGCGTAAAAGATTAAACTGGATTCCTATTCCTTCAAAATTTCCATTTAAAGGCTCATTCATCTCTTTAACATCCTTGGCTGAGATATATGTCGAATGAGGATCAAGGTTTTTCAATATTTCCACAATAGCCTTTTCTGTCAGTAAATTAAGATCAGCACTATCGACATAAAATGACTCAATGAGGCTATATGTTCTGCCAATCTTAAACGTACTTTCATTCAACACCTGCGATGAAGCTGATACCGAAATCAGTAATAATACTACTACAATGGCAAAGCTGCCAGCTATTTTTCTTTTCATGATTTAATTATCAGTAACACTCAGTTTAACAATTCTCTTGAATGAAAGTTCTCCCTCCGGTTCTCATATCAGGTATTATATCAGAAGCCCATAGACTATTCCCACTCAATTGTGGAAGGAGGTTTTGAACTTATATCGTAAACAACCCGGTTAATACCCTTTACCTTGTTTATAATTTCATTTGATATGGCTCCCAGAAATTCATACGGAAGGTGCGACCAGTCAGCAGTCATTCCGTCTGTTGATCCAACGGCACGCAAAACAACTGCATTTTCATATGTGCGCTCGTCTCCCATAACACCTACTGACTGAACCGGTAGTAAAATAACGCCAGCCTGCCAGACAGAATCGTACAAATTGTATTTCTTTAAACCTTCGATAAAAATATCATCTGCCTCCTTAAGAATATCAAGCTTCTCACGTGTCATTTTTCCCAGCAGTCTGATCGCTAAACCCGGACCCGGGAATGGATGCCTCTTCAGAATAAAGCCAGGCAATCCCAGAGCCTCTCCCACTTTGCGCACTTCATCCTTAAACAAGAGCCGCAGCGGTTCAACAACTTTCAGATGCATTTTTTCGGGCAGTCCTCCAACATTATGATGCGATTTTATTGTAGCCGACGGTCCATTTACTGATACCGACTCAATCACATCAGGGTATATGGTACCCTGAGCAAGCCATTTGACGTCTTTAACTTTGTGTGCCTCTTCATCAAAAACCTCGATAAAGACCCGTCCGATAATTTTTCTCTTCGTCTCCGGATCACTTACTCCTTCAAGCTGATCGAGAAACCTGTCAGTAGCATCAACACCAATAACATTCAGTCCCAAACCAAGGTAAGAATCAAGAACCTTTTTAAACTCATTTTTACGTAACAGCCCGTTATCAACAAAAATACATGTAAGGTTCTCTCCTATGGCCTTGTGTAAGAGGAATGCTGCTACCGAAGAGTCAACCCCCCCGGAAAGACCGAGAAGTACCTTGTCGTTTTTCAGCTGATCTTTCAGACTTAGTATGGCTGATCCGGCAAAAGAGTCGGGTGTCCAGTTTTGCGAACAACCGCAGATATCCACAATAAAATTCTTTAATATAGAGCTGCCTTCTGTTGTATGGTAAACTTCGGGATGAAATTGAATTCCCCATGTACTTTCACCCCTGATCCTGTAAGCACCTGCACTAACATCAACAGTTGAACCAGTTATTTCATATCCTTCCGGCATACTGGCAATAGTATCGGCATGCGACATCCATACCTGGGTACCGGCAGAAATGTTATGAAAAAGAGGATCATTATTATCAATTGAAACAAGATTTGCTCTTCCGTACTCGCGGCTGTTTGATGGCAATACTTCCCCACCAAAATTATGCACCAGATGCTGAGCTCCATAACATACTCCCAACAATGGTATAGTACCCTTGATTCCTGAGAGATCGGGTACCGGTGCATTTTTATCTCTGACTGATGACGGACTACCGGAGAGTATTACGCCTTTTATGCTCTTATCAGGTACAGGAAAATGATTATATGGATGTATTTCACAATAAACATTAATCTCTCGTATCCTCCTGGCTATCAGCTGAGTATATTGAGATCCAAAATCGAGTATTAAAATTTTCTCCTGCAATTGTTGTGCTTTTTTAAATAAATAGGTGCAAAGATAGATATTCTTTTTTAAGCATTATTAATATTTCCAATATCAATAGTTGTGCCATCAATTGCCGGATAAGTCCGGGAGAAGACTGATCGTGACTCTTCGACTAAAAATGAAATATTCCGGTACCTCGATGAGAAATGGCCTATAACAAGGGCTCCAACACCAGCCTCTGAAGCTGTTTTTGCAGCGTCAATAGTAGTTGAATGGCCGGTAATGGAGGCCAGTTCACCCAGGCTCTTATCGAAAGTAGCTTCATGATATAGAAGGTTTACGCCTTTCACAAATGAAGACAGACGTTTAAAGTACTTAGTATCGCTGCAATATGCATATGATAGCGATTCTGACGGAGGAAGAGTAAGGTCCTCATTCTTTATAAGAGTTCCATCCTGAGTTATAAAATCTTCTCCTTTTTTTATTGCAGGGATCCTGACCAGTGGTATCTGGTACTCATTTATTCGTTCTTTAATAATATTCCTCTGGTGCTGCTTTTCCCGGAAAATGAATCCATAAGCAGGAACCCTGTGCTGAAGGGGGAATGATGTGACAGTAAGATATTTATCATCCAGGATCAGAACAGGATCCTTACCTGAAAGAGCTGTAAAATCAATTTTATAGCTAAGGTGAATATCGAAATCATTAAGATGTGAATGTAGGATGGCCTCAAAGTTTTCAGGAGCATACAGGTTAAGAGTCTTCTTTCTTCCCATGAGGCTGAAGGTAGATAACAGGCCATACAGCCCAAAAACGTGGTCGCCATGCAGATGGCTTATGAAGATATGATTTATTTTACCAAACCTAATCTTGTTTCTTCTGAGTTGCATCTGTGTTCCCTCTCCACAGTCTATCAAAAATAAGCGCTCATGCGCATTAAGCACATGAGCGCTGGGATATCTTTCTGATGTCGGCAAAGCAGAACTGCTACCAAGAATGGTCAGTTTCATTGCACTTTGCAAAGCGATCTGTATTAAGATATCATCTTTTCAGCATCACTTACCGACCCTGTAATTGTCAGAACGGTATCGAGCTGAGAGATTGTGATAAGACGTTCAACGGCTTCATTAAGTCCGCACAGAACGAATGTACCACCAGCATTTTTACATAATCTGTTGGCTACCAGGATAGCACTCAGGCCAGAAGAATCGCAATACTGACAATTTTCAAGGTCGAGGATGATATTCTTCTCACCCTTACCTGAAACCAACACAAGTTCCGACTTAAGTGCCGGAGCAATGTGCGTGTCAAGCTTTTCTGACTGTATCTGAATAACTGTACTGTTATTCCGGCTCTCAATATTGAATTCCATAATAATAGTTTTTGATAGCCTAAATTTAGTAAATTTTTCTATTTCTTGGAAGCTTTGTTAGCTTTTTCTTCCATTTCTTCTTTCAAGGCTGCCAATTGAGAAATATCGCCAAGTGTTGTTTTCTCAGAACTTGACTTTGTTTTTCTGGCAGTTTTCTTCTGTCCTGCTGTATCTGTGGTCTTCACGGGAGCTTCAACGGCTTTCTTTTCGTCTTCATAAACTCTGCTGTGCGACACAATGATTTTCTTGGCTGATTTATTAAATTCAATTACCTTGAACATAAGTTTCTCTTCAACCTTAGCAATCATACCGTCCTCTTTAACGAGATGTTTTGGAGTTACAAAACCTTCAACGCCATAAGGAAGAGCAATAACGGCACCTTTATCGAATACTTCAACAACGGTCCCTTCGTGAACAGAGTCAAGAGTGAAAAGATTCTCAAAAACATCCCATGGGTTCTCTTCAAGCTGCTTGTGACCAAGGCTCAGTCTCCTGTTTTCCTTATCAATCTCAAGCACAACTACTTCAATCTCAGCATCAATAGCAGTAAACTCAGCAGGGTGCTTAATCTTCCTGGTCCAAGAGAGGTCAGAGATATGAATCAGTCCGTCAACACCTTCTTCGATCTCAACAAAAACACCAAAATTGGTGAAATTTCTCACCTTTGCTGTATGTTTGGCCCCAACAGAATATTTCTCATCAATATTCTGCCATGGGTCTGATTTAAGCTGTTTAATACCCAATGACATTTTTCTTTCTGTGCGGTCGAGAGTAAGTATCACAGCTTCAATTTCATCACTCACCTTCAAAAATTCCTGGGCACTGCGAAGATGCTGTGACCACGACATTTCCGAAACGTGAATCAAGCCTTCCACTCCGGGAGCTATTTCAACAAATGCCCCATAATCAGCCATAACAACAACTTTTCCTTTTACCTTGTCACCAATGTTAAGGTTAGGATCAACTGAATCCCATGGATGTGATGTAAGTTGTTTAAGACCAAGAGCAATTCTCTTCTTGTCGTCATCAAAATCAAGAATTACAACATTAAATCAGTAATATGAATCAGGCCATCGACACCACCAAGGTCGATAAATACGCCATACGATGTAATATTTTTAACGGTTCCTTCAAGAACCTGTCCTTTTTCAAGTTTTGCAATGATCTCTTTCTTCTGCTGCTCAAGCTCAGCCTCGATAAGAGCTTTATGTGAAACAACAACGTTCTTGAATTCCTGGTTAATTTTAACCACCTTGAATTCCATTGTTTTTCCAACGAACACATCATAATCGCGGATAGGTTTAACATCGATCTGCGATCCCGGAAGGAAAGCTTCTATCCCAAACACATCTACAATCATACCGCCTTTTGTACGGCATTTGATGTAACCGGTAATAATCTCATCTTTTTCAAGTGATGCATTAACCCTGTCCCATGAATTAATTGCGCGGGCTTTTTTATGTGAAAGAAGAAGCTGACCTTTTTTATCTTCCTGGCTCTCAACATAAACCTCAACCTTATCACCTACTTTAAGATTAGGATTATAACGGAACTCGTTTAAGCTTACAACACCTTCCGATTTGTAACCAATATTGATCACAACTTCACGTGATGTCATCTGAATAACCGTTCCTATAACAACCTCATCAACGGCAATCGTTGAAAGAGTCTCGTCATAAAGTGATTCGTACTCCTTGTACTTTGGCGAACTGCGAAGTTCCTCACTCTCATAGGCATCCCAGTCAAAATCTTCAGCTGCTGCAACACTTCTCGTCTCAGCTTTAGACTTATACTCATCCAATGATGATTCATTCTCAGATTCGCTTTTTGCTTTTTTGGATCTTTTTTCTTTCTTCTCTTCACTTTCAAATCCATAAGCTTCTGCTGTCAAAATCTCAACAGCATTTTCTTCTTTTGCAGGCTCTTCAACTGCAGCTTCAGTATTAATATCTGAAGCTAAAATCTCAGTCTCAACATCCTGAATTTCTTTTACTTCCTGTGCTTTTGCTTTTTTTACCGGCTTAGCTGCGGATTCAATGTTTTCGTCAACCACCTTTTTGGTTGTTTTCTTCTTGCTTTCGGTCATAATTTTAAATTAAAAATACTAATAATTAATAAGTTAGACATTATCTTGATAAAAAATTGGTTGCAAAGATATGGTTTTCTTTTAAATTGACATAATATATATAGTAGATTTTCATGTGATTAACTTAAGACGACAGGCTTCAGGTGTAGAACGCCAGGTATCAGATATCTTGAATTGGATTTCCTAATGCCTGTTGCCTTATGCCTGTTGCCTTATTTCATTTTCATATTTAACTTGTTATATTATCTTTGCACGTAGGATGTTGTTTTAGCTAAAAAATAACCGATATATGAGGATTATTGTTGTAGGTACAGGCTATGTCGGACTAGTTACAGGTGCCTGTTTTGCTGAAAGCGGAGTGAATGTTACTTGTGTCGATAACAATGAAGATAAGATTAAAAGACTGAAAACCGGAGGTATTCCAATTTACGAACCAGGACTGGAAGCAATAATCAAAAAAAACGTTGAAAAGAAAAGACTTTCATTCACTACTGATATCAGGGATGCAATTGAGGGCTCAGAGGTAATTTTCATTGCTGTAGGAACACCTCCCGGTGAAGATGGATCTGCAGACCTTAAGCATGTGCTGGATGTAGGCAGAGAGATTGGCTCCGTGTTGTCCGGCCATATTGTTGTGGTGACTAAAAGTACCGTGCCCGTTGGAACATCTGAGAAAATTCGAAAAACAATACAGGCTGAACTTGATAAAAGGAAGGTCACTATCTCATTCGACATGGCATCAAACCCTGAGTTTCTGAAAGAAGGTGCCGCTGTTGAAGACTTCCTGAAACCTGAAAGAATTGTTGTTGGAATAGATAATGAGAAAACCGGAGAAATTATGAAACGGCTCTATATGCCTTTCGTTCTTAATAATCATCCGATAATATTCATGGATATTGCCTCTGCAGAAATAACCAAATATGCAGCAAACGCTATGCTTGCAACCCGTATAAGCTTCATTAATGAAATTGCTAATCTTTGCGATATACTGGGAGCTGACATCAATTATGTAAGAAAAGGGATCGGAAGCGACTCCAGAATAGGCGGAAAATTCCTATACCCGGGCACAGGTTATGGAGGTTCCTGTTTTCCAAAGGATGTAAAAGCAATAATAAAAACAGCCATGGATAACGGCTACGAATTAAATGTTATTAAAGCAGTTGAAAAAGCCAACGAATACCAGAAGAATATAATATTCAACAAAATGACTACCTTCTTCAATAACGACTTAAAAAACAAGGTAATAGCAATTTGGGGTCTGTCATTTAAACCAAAAACTGATGATATAAGAGAAGCTTCTTCACTAATACTGATTAATAAACTACTGAATGCCGGGGCAATAGTAAGAGCTTACGATCCGGCTGCTATTAATGAGACAAGAAAACAACTTGGCAATAGTATTGAGTATTCGGATGATCCATATGATGCGCTGAAGGGTGCTGATGCACTGGCTCTGATGACTGAATGGTCGGAGTTCCACCTGCCCGATTTTAAGAAAATAGCTGATATGATGAGAGAAAAGGTTATTTTCGATGGAAGGAATATTTATGACCCGGATGAATTAAAAAGACTGGGATTTATTTATCACGGAATAGGAAGAAGATGAAAGGAATAATACTCGCAGGTGGCTCAGGGACAAGACTATATCCCATAACAAGCGCAATATCGAAGCAAATGCTGCCTGTATATGACAAACCAATGATCTATTACCCTTTGTCAGTGTTAATGCTTGCAGGCATCAGGGAAATACTGATCATTTCAACCCCAAGAGATTTGCCTGGTTTCCAAAATCTGCTGGGCGACGGCATTTCGCTGGGAATGAAATTCAGCTATATCGAACAACCGTCTCCGGACGGCCTTGCACAGGCTTTTATTCTGGGTGAAGAATTTATTGGTAATGACCCGGTCTGTATGATACTTGGGGATAATATTTTTTATGGACATGGCTTTGGAGACACACTTTTACATACAGCCGGCTTGACCAATGGGGCATGTATATTCGGCTATTATGTAACTGATCCTGAACGATACGGAGTTGTTGAATTTGATAATGCAAAGAAGGTAAAAAGTATAGAAGAGAAACCACTAAATCCAAAATCAAATTATGCCGTAACCGGTCTCTATTTTTACGACAACACAGTTGTTGAAAAAGCAAAAAATCTTAAACCTTCCAAACGTGGAGAACTTGAAATTACTGATCTGAACAGGCTTTATCTCGAAGAGGGAAGTCTTGAGATAAAGCTGATGGGACGAGGAATGGCCTGGCTCGATACTGGAACCTATGAAAGTTTGTTGCAGGCTTCTAACTTCATTGCAACACTTGAACAGAGACAGGGGCTAAAGGCATCATGCATTGAGGAGATTGCATTAAAAAGAGGATTTATTGACAGAAAACAGCTTCTGGAAATTGCCGGACCAATTAGAAACAGTCAGTATGGAAAGTATCTCCTGAGAATTGCCGCTGAAGAGATAAATGTATTTGAAGGAATCAAATAATCCTAATTCGGAAATGAAGATAATTGAAACCGGATTTAAAGGTCTTGTTGTTATTAAACCAACCGTATATCAGGATAGCAGGGGATACTTCTTTGAAAGTTTCAACAATTCCGAAATGCTCAAAGAAGGAATATCTTTCGAATCTGTTCAGGACAACGAGTCAAAATCCTCAAAAGGTGTAATAAGAGGATTGCATTACCAGTTGAACCCTGCTGCCCAGGCAAAGCTTATAAGAGTAATTGACGGTAAAATATTTGATGTTGCTCTCGACCTCCGGAAGGACTCTCTTACTTTCGGGAAATGGTTTGGTATTGAACTCGACTCACTGACAAAAGACCAGCTACTGATACCAAAAGGATTTGCCCACGGATTTTCTGTTCTGAGCGATACTGCAGTTATTCTTTATAAATGCGACAATAATTATAGCCCCAACCACGAAAGAGGAATAGCTCTGTTCGACACCGAGCTTGATATTAACTGGAAAACAGGCTCAATGAAACCGGTAATCAGCGAAAAAGATCTGAGACAACCCATGTTTAAAGATGCAGAGATCAACTTCTAACAAAAAAATAACCTAAATATGGCAACAATTCTGATTACTGGGGCAAATGGACAACTGGGAAACGAATTAAAAGTTGTATCAAAGAATTTTTATGGGTATGACTTTATCTTCACCGATTTGGATATCCTTGATCTTACTAATCCGGAACAAACATCGGCTTTTATAAAAAGCTCTACTCCAGACTGGATAATTAACTGTGCAGCATATAATTTTGTAGATAAAGCTGAAAATGAGTCAGATATAGCTATGAAGGTGAATGCCGCAAGTGTGAAAAATATAACAGATGTAATTCAGGGATCGGAATGTAAATTCATCCATCTCTCGTCGGACTATATTTATGACGGTTTGTCAAATATTCCTTATAATGAATTGGTCCCACCCAATCCATCATCA
>JFJP01038034.1_pt1 | contig 20168 bp, 20 predicted proteins | sample 431651 | NCBI WGS metagenome assembly JFJP01 (sample SAMN02602958, study PRJNA72255) | Microbial mat metagenome, whole genome shotgun sequencing project. | biome: fresh water; feature: sink hole; material: water; isolation source: purple microbial (photo- and chemosynthetic) mats found in...
TGGGACTGCAAGTATCATCTGATTTGGATTCCGAAATATCGAAAGAACCTAATATACGGTAATCTTTGAAAATATCTTGGTGAGATATTGAGAGAACTGGCGTTGCAAAAGGAATCGAATATAATATAAGGACATCTGAAGGAGATGGAAATAATATGGGAAAAAATATATCCAAAGATGAGGGTCAGCTATTGTTAAGGATAGCCAGGGATAGCATACTCAAGGAGTTTGAAAAGAATCATGATGAGTCTGTTTCCATAATTCCCGATACATCCAGAGACATTTTAATGGAAAGTCGTGGTGTCTTTGTAAGTTTACATACAAAGGGGAATCTTAAGGGGTGTATCGGTACTATTGAACCTATAAAATCTTTATTCGAAGGGGTTATAGATAATGCAAAGCATGCCGCTTTTCATGATACAAGGTTCAACCCTTTAACTTTTGAAGAATTTTTGGATACAAAAATTGAGGTCAGTATTCTCACCTGTCCCGAAAAGCTTGAATATAAACACGGATGGGATTTGATCAGTCAAATCAGACCTGATATTGATGGTGTAATAATCAGAAAAAACTCCCGGAGTGCTACTTTTTTGCCTCAGGTCTGGAGACAGTTAAAAAATCATGAAACTTTTTTAGGGCAGCTCTGTTTGAAAGCAGGCTTGCCTCTTGATGAATGGAAGATTGGTAATCTTGGTGTTTCAACATATCAGGTTCAATTATTTGAAGAAGAATAGGCACTTCGAAAAATAGCAGCTAAATACCGTATCAGCTTGTGTAAAATTACACGCGGATCAAGAATTTTTAAAAAAAAGATTCCACTGTTTTGAAAATTTTAAAGGCTCACCTATAGGATAAGATTAAGTGCCAGTGTCGACCACAATTCCATATCGAATTGGCTAAGAAATTCTGTATCAGACCACGCGAATTGTAATAATTCCATACCGGGCTGGTATTTTTCCGGGTGTTCTGTCAGTATTCTGAAAACAGCCCCAAGATGAACTTTCCCGACATCTGTGATGTCCTCATTGATTACTCCCATGAAGACTGGATAATCCTTTAGATGTTTTTGAACAAGCTCTTCATCTAATTCCCTTTCCATTCCGGTCATCAAAATTTGTTTGAAAGAGTCGTTTCGTCTATTTCTGTCAATTGGATTAATATGCCCACCGATACCGACAGACCATAAATCATGAAGCCGTTTTTCACTTCCTTGGCGGTTGTATATTGCAGTTTTTTTCATATCCCTAGTTTGAAGGACGGTATAGGGTATAATCTGTTTGTATGCAAGGTCCTTTTCCACATCTTTCCGGTTCAAAAATTCAAAACCCGCTGCTGAACAATTTTCGATAAAGGCGTCCAAATCAAGTGAAACAATGCTTCTGAGCTGTACCCAGGACTCCGGCAGAGCATTTTTTTTAATGCATAATACTGTTTCGCTTACAGTCATGAAATTTCCTTTGATTGATGAATAATAATAAATTGCAATATTAATATCATACCTGATAAAAGAAATGAATGATGAATTCTTAAGGTTTTTGAGATTAATCACCTTCTGTAATATCAGAATATTGGAAACATTAAAAAAGCAGGAGAGTTTATGTTATTCTTAAATAAGTCAGAAATACAGAAGCTGGATCAGAATATTATTCAAACATCCGTTAAAAAGGCATATGAGATCGCTTCGAGCAAGGATTATAATATGCCGGACAGGATGCATCTGTCAGATGGTCTAAATTCACTTTTATTAATGCCATGTTTTTCCGGGCAATATTTTGCAACAAAACTCGTTTCGGTTTTTCCAGAGGCTGTGAAGCACGGCCAACCATCTGTGAATGGCGTCTTGGTACTCTCTGATAATATTTCAGGAAAGCCTTTGGCCGTTATGGATGGTGCAGCTATTACAGCACAGAGAACAGGTGCGGTTGGAGGTTTGGCCGTGAAACTGCTTAGTCCTGAAAAAGTCAGGGCGGCCGGAGTTTTGGGTGCTGGTGTACAAGGATTCAGCCAGGCTCGTTATCTCATGTTTAATCGCAGAATAGAGACTCTATACCTTTATGATTTGAATCCGCAAATGGTAGAGAATATGATAGGAAAATTGAAACAGGAATTTTATGGGGTTGAATATGTAATATCAAGAACCGCAGAAGAACTTGTTGAGAAATCAAGGGTGATCATTGCAGCAACAACCAGCCATAGCCCTTTGTTTAAAGCAAAACCTGAAAGCCTCAAGAGAAAGACTTTCATTTCGATCGGCTCATATCGGCCGGATATGCAGGAATTCCCTGATGTCGTGATTGAGTCTGCAGATGACGTTTTTGTTGATACTGTATTTGCTATAGAAGAATCCGGTGATATTGTGATCCCGTTAAAAAAGCGGGTTGCCATAAGAGAAAAGATAAAAGAATTTTCAATATTGCTTGAGAAAAACACATACGATGATAATAAAACGATTTTTTTTAAATCTGTAGGGATGGGCCTGTTTGATTTAACAGTATCTTCGGCCATATATGAAATAGCCTTAAAGAAGAAAATCGGTCATTTAATTGATTTTTAGGCAGTGCCGGAAAAGATGGAGCGGGAAACGGGATTTGAACCCGCGACTTCGACCTTGGCAAGGTCGCACTCTACCACTGAGTTATTCCCGCTCAGTGAAATTTTGTTTTTTCTACTTTATAAGAATATTTTTGTCAAGAAAAGATTCTTTTTGAAACCCTGAAATTAATACTATTTTGAGAAATAAGGCTGGAAAGTGGAAATTAAAAATGTACTTGTAACTGGTGGGGGTGGTTTTTTAGGAAAAGCAATTGTAAAAAAGCTCCTGATGAAAAAATTAAGAGTCACTTCATTTTCAAGGAATTTTTATAGAGACCTTGATAGTATGGGTGTTTTACAGATTCAGGGGGATCTTTCAGATACATCATCCATATTAACTGCTTTCAAGGATATTGATGTTGTATTTCATGTTGCAGCAAAACCCGGCATCTGGGGAGATTTTAATGATTATTTCAAGGTGAATGTGACGGGAACTGAAAATGTAATCAAGTCATGCTTTATCAATAATGTTAAACAATTGATATATACAAGTTCTCCAAGTGTGATATTTGATGAAAACGATATGGAAAATGTTGATGAGAGTGTCCCTTACCCTGAAAAATATCTCGCACCCTATCCACTGACAAAAGCAATGGCTGAAAAACTGGTACGAAACGCTGTAAATAAAGGATTGAAGGCCATTATCATTCGTCCTCATCTGATCTGGGGACCTTATGACAACCACCTTGTTCCCGGGATTTTAAAAAGAGCTACACGGTTAAAATGCGTGGGGCGAAAGGATGACCTTGTGGATACAATTTATGTGGACAATGCAGCAGATGCCCATGTGTGGGCTTCTGAAAAACTTATTTCAAACCCTTCTTTATCCGGCAATATTTATTTTGTCAGCCAGGATGATCCTGTGTCCAAGTGGGAAATGGCCAATTCCTTTCTTGATGCTGCCGGTTTGCCGCCCATAAAGGGACATGTTTCGGCAAAAACAGCCTATATGGCAGGTTCCTTATTTGAAATTGTATATCGGTTTTTTCGCGTTCAAAAAGAACCTCCGATCACTAAATTCACAGCAAAAGAGCTGTCAACCTCTCATTGGTTTGATATATCCAGGGCAAAAAAAGATTTGGGATATTATCCAAAAATTTCTACAAAAGAGGGCCTTTTAAAATTAAGAGAATGGCTGTTACAGGGAGATGGAAAATGGTGACACAATATTTCCAGAAAAGTCTGTTTTCGTCTTATAAGCAGCTCTTTAAAGTGATTGTATCTGCAGTTAAAGAATTCAGGAAGAATAGGTGTGACCTTCAGGCATCGTCTCTAACCTTGTTTACCCTCTTATCGATTGTACCGATTATGGCCATGGCTTTTGGTATTGCCAAGGGATTCGGTTTTAAGGAATTCCTTGAACGTCTGATTCTTGATTTATTTGCCGGTCAGGAGCAGGTGATTCAAAATCTTCTTTCTTTTTCAAACAATCTTCTGGAAAGAACTAAAGGCGGGATGATGGCAGTTTTCGGAGTTATCCTGTTATTTTACGCACTGATAAAACTTATCGGACATATTGAAAATGCGTTTAATAAAATCTGGTGTGTCACGGATGACCGGCCATTGATTCGAAAATTAACGGATTATGCTGCTATTTCAATCACAGCGGGTATCCTGGTTATTCTTTCAAGCAGTGCCAACATTTTTATTACCACATTTCTTACAAAATTCCTGAGTTATGTCAATCTGCCTGAAAAATTTGAAAAATTGATTTCCCTTGGATTTAGCAGCTTTGCATTCTTCACGATATGGTTATTGTTTATCTTTTTTTACCTCTTCATCCCCAATAAAAAGGTAAAAATTACAGCCGCAGTAATAGGAGGATTAATATCCGGCACCATATATCAAATTATCCAGATCGCCTATTTTAGATTTCAGATCGGTGTTTCCAGCTATAATGCAATTTATGGAAGTTTTGCAGCCCTTCCTTTGTTTCTGATCTGGCTGCAGACATCATGGGTAATTTTTTTATTCGGAGCTGAGATTTCATTCTCCTGGGAAAACAAAGAAGCGTTAGAACCTTCTGATATGGAATATGATAAAATCAGTATCCATTTGGAAAAACTAATTGTTTTACGAATTGTTCACCTCTGTGTAATCCGGTTTGCAAATAAGAAAATGCCGGCGTCAGACTTTGATATTGCCTCAGAGATAAAAATTCCATTGAAAATTGTTAAGGCATTATTGGAAAAGCTTTTGGAATGCCGGATCCTCCTTGGAACTGATATGAAGGGAGGAAATGGTTATGTACCGGCACAGGATATTGAAACCCTAACAGTTTTTGATGTAATTTCTGCATTTGAACAAAGAGGGGATGATAGGATTCAAATCAGTAAAACAGTGGAGTTTGAAACCCTGGGCCAAAGTATCAATGAGTTTGCCAAGGCCTGTAAATCCTCACTTGGTGAAAGGCAATTAAAAGACATCTGAAATAGGTTATCATTCAGTGGTGATTTTGAAGAAGTCTTTAATTTCGTCTTCTTTTCGTTTTAATTGATCAACCATGAGGATTAAAATAGATGGATTCAGACCTATTTTTTTTGGTGAGTTCTTTATCGTCACCGGAACCGGGTTTCCACTGTGCCCGATCCCTGCTTTCTGGGTTAGATAATCGGCAAGATTGATAATCAAAGATTGATGCCTGAATTTAATAGGAGCAGATTCAGGATTATGGTGGAACCTGCAGGGAAGCATTATGGATTGAGGAAAATTCCATCGTTTCATCAAAAGTGCGGATAATATGGCATGATCCAGTTTAAAAATGGCATTTTCAGCAAAATATAAAGGTTTTTTGGTCTCCATGGCAAGCTGCTGGACTTTTCTGTATTCATCTTTAAAATATATTGAAAAAATAACTTTTCCCATATCATGGAGAAGTGCGGGAACAAAAATTTTATTGGCGATTCCGGGGTTTGTCCTCTTTGCAAGTTCCTTGGAAGCGGTGGCCACTCCGATACCATGAATCCAGAGGGCTTTCATATCCAGGCCCAGGCCTGATTTGTCCATGAAGGATGAAAGTATTCCCATTCCAAGAGCAATCCCGATGATTTCATCAAAACCGATGATGGCAATTGATCTTTTAATGGTTTCGACTTGTGCTTTTTGTGCGTAGTAAATCGAGTTGGCAAGTCTTAAAAGCTTATTTGTCATTGCCTGATCATATGAAATAACTTCTGCAAGTTCTTCTGTCGTTGTTTTTTTGTCTGACGCCACGCTGATGATTCGGTCAATTACAACAGGGAGAGTTGGAAGGTCGCTATCCTTTTTCTGAATCATTTTAAGAATTTCATCTTTTATTTCCATTTAATCCATTATTTTAAAAGTATTATAAGAAATTTTATGGAATGGCAAAGAATCTTTTTTATGATTTTTTTTTACCTCATCAGGATATCCTATCGCAATGATGGACTCAATCATCATATTGTCGGGTATATTAAGGAGTTCTTTAACATAGACATCCGCACTTTCTAAATCATTATGTTCTCTTTTCCTGATTTGTATCCAGCAACTGCCAAGCCCTAAATCATGGGCAGCAAGATGAATGAATACAGAGGCAATAGAAGTATCTTCAATCCAGACATCACTCTTTGACGGGTCACCGCAGACAACAATTCCAAGCGGGGCTTCCTTAAGAAAATCCGCACCATGAGGTTTGGCTCTGGAAAGTTGTTGAAGAATTGTCCGGTCTTCAATGACAACAAATCGCCATGGGTTAAAGCCTCTTGAAGACGGGGATCTCAGGGCAGCCTCGATCAGAGTGTCTATTTTTTCTTTTTCAACCGGCTGAGGTTTAAATTTCCTTATACTTCTTCTATTAGAAATAAGATTTAAAAACATGGTGGGGTGTCCATCTAAAATTAATGAAAGTGTGTGATATTGATATTTCCCTGCAATTGCATTTCATCATATTTTTTTCTCAACATTCGTTTTAATTGATTTCTCGTCACAGGCCATAACAAAAACAAGCCCATTATATCAGTGAGAAAACCTGGAGTGATTAATACCACACCGGCAATAAATATGATCACTGCATCAAACAATTCTTCAGCTGGCATAAGGCCCTGCTGAAGGTTCATTTTAAGTTTCATAATGGTATTAATGCCCTCACGCTTTGCAAGCCATGCTCCCAGAAACCCTGAAATAAGTACCAGCAGAATTGTATTGAGGCCGCCGATAACTGTTCCGACTTTTATTAACAGGTAAAGTTCAAAAACAGGTATCAGGGTAAAGCATAAGAATAATTTTAACAGCATTTGATCTGCTCCTCATAAGTATTTAAAGTATAAAGATAATGATACCAAACCTGTTTTTGTCAAGCTTCGCGCAGTACCTTCTGAATGGTTTTTTCAAGTACCTTCGCATTAACAGTCTTTGGAATATAATCGTCCATTCCGGCATCGATAAATTCCTTGCGGTCTCCCTGCATGGCATGGGCAGTTATGGGAAGCATATTTCCAGAAGCATGTATTGTTTTTGTGGCTTCATATCCATCCATCTCAGGCATAGAGCCATCCATGAGGATCAAGTCGAAACTGTGTTGTCCCAATAATTCTACTGCTGTGATCCCGTTCTAAGCAAGGGTGATTGATAAAATCAATTTTTAATTTTATTTCTGAAGAATATTAAAAAACCTGCAAATATCATTATGAGACATAGAATTTGGCCCATTGTAAAGGAATACGCAACAAATTTTAAATGGTTATCAGGTTCACGAAAGAATTCAATAATAAACCTTATTAATCCGTAACCTGAAAGATATAGGCCGAACAATCGATGTTTCAGATATTTGGATTTTCGAACCCACCAAAGAATGCCAAATAAAATAATGCCTTCAAAAAAAGCTTCATAAAGTTGGGAAGGGTGGCGCAATGTATGTGTTGGGTCAGATGGGAAAACCATCCCCCACGGGAGTGAAGTGGCTCTCCCGTAAAGTTCTGAATTAAAAAAATTTCCAAGCCTTCCAAAAGTGTATCCCAAAGGTACAACAGGGCAAAGGAGATCGGAAAATTCCCATAGGTTGAGTTTGTTTTTTTTACAGAAAAAATAAACTGCGGCCATCACTCCTATGAGTCCTCCATGGTAAGACATCCCTGATATTCCAGTAAAGGTGAAGCCATCGGAAAAAGTGAAGGGTAAAAAAATGGTTAAAGGGTTGTTCATATAATATTTAAAATCATAGAAGATAACGTATCCGAGCCTCCCACCCAGAAGAACACCCGCGGCTGCCCATATAAGAAAATCATCTATATGGCTTATTTCAATGGAGGGAAAGCGTTCTTTTTTAAGCCTGTATTTTATCAGAAAATAAAAGGTTACAAAGGCCAGAACATACATCAGGCTGTAATATCGAATGCCAAAACCATTGAATTGAATCAAGTATGGGCTGATTTTGTAAGGTATCTGGTTCCAGAAATTCATGTCGGAAGTTTAACACATCCCGTGAAAAATTGAATCATGATTTATTCATGTAATGATGTCGATTGTGGAATTGTAAGAAGGATCTCTTGATCCCATATATTCTTGATATCCTTCCTTTTTATAGATTGTTGAATGATATCAAGATACGAATTCCTCGAAATTTCAGTGGCCCCCATGCTTAGAAGGTGGTTTGTGGTGACCTGGCAGTCGATAAGATCAAACCGGTGCTGTTTTAAATGATGGGCCAGGGTTATCAGAGCAATTTTTGATGCATCACTTTCAAAGGAAAACATGGATTCTCCAAAAAAAATTCCGCCAAGGCAGATTCCGTATAACCCTCCAACAAGCAGGCCTTCTTTCCAGGTTTCAATAGAATGGGCATAGCCGAGTTTATGAAGTTGAATATAGGCTTCAATCATTTCTTCTATCAACCAGGTGCCTGCATATTTTTTCCTCCTTGGTTGCGCACAGGAAAGAATAGTTTCTTCAAAGGCATGATCGAGAGTCAGGTGAAAAGAATTTTTCTTAATTTTTTTCTTTAAACTTTTTGAAATATTGATGTGCTCTGGGATGAGAACAAGTCTTGGATCCGGTGACCACCAAAGGATAGGTTCGTTTTCTGAGAACCATGGAAATATACCGTTCTCATATGCAAGCAGTATCCTCTGAGCAGAGAGATCGCCCCCAATACATAAAAGTCCGTCTGATCTTGCAAGCCAAGCGGGTGGGAAATCCAATCGTTCTGATAACCGAAAAAGGGGCATTTAGTTCTTAAATGTAAAGCTCAGTTTTTTATTCCTGATTCCAATGGAAACCTTCCCGCCTTTTTCGAGACTGCCAAAGAGAATTTCATCTGTGAGTTTGTCTTTTATCCGAGTCTGGATAATTCTAGACAAGGGCCTTGCGCCGAATTTAGAATCATACCCTTCTTTAGCAAGATATGATCGAACTTTGTCCGAATAGGTCAGGGTAACATTTTTAACCTTGAGCATGGATTCAAGTTCTTTTATATTTTTGTCAACTATCATCCCCATGACTTTGGCGGATAAATGGTTAAACTGGACAATACCATCAAGCCGGTTTCTGAATTCAGGACTGAAGGCTTTTTCAACTGCTTTCATGCCTTTGAAGTCAACATCAGCAGACTGGGGGCCAAATCCTATGGCATTAGCGCTCATTTCTCTTGCTCCCGCGTTGGAGGTCATAATGAGGATGACATTCCTGAAATCGGCAGATTTGCCGTTATTATCCGTCAGAGTTGCATAGTCCATGACTTGAAGAAGGATATTGTAAAGATCCATATGGGCTTTTTCAATTTCATCCAAAAGAAGTACACTGTGGGGATGTTTCCGGATACCGTCTGTTAGAATTCCCCCCTGATCAAATCCGATATAACCCGGCGGTGCGCCAATAAGTCGTGAAACCGAATGCTTTTCCATGTATTCGCTCATGTCAAATCTTAAAAATTCTATGCCCATGTGGTGAGCCAGTTGTTTTGCGACCTCTGTTTTCCCGACACCTGTCGGTCCCATGAACAAAAAAGACCCAATGGGTCGTTCCGGGTCTGAGAGACCTGCCCTTGATCTTTTTATAGATGTGGTCAGCAATTCAATGGCATTGTCCTGTCCAAATATGACATTTAACAATTTCTTCGGCAGAGATTCAAGGTTTGTCTTGTCAGTTGATGTCACGCTTGTCACAGGGACCTTGGCGATTTTTGCAACAATTTCTTCAATATCGCTCAGTGTGACGGTTTCCTGGTTTCTATTTCCCTTTAACCGAAGATATGCGCCGGTTTCATCAATCACATCAATGGCTTTATCCGGTAAAAGACGGTCATTTATATATTTGTCGGAAAGATAGGCCGCCGCCTTTATTATCTCAGCGGGGTAGGTGAGACCGTGGTGCTTTTCATAATAGGGTTTGAGTCCGTTCAGGATTTGAGTCGTCTCTTCCACTGAGGGTTCTGACACTTCAATTTTTTCAAACCTTCGTGAAAAAGCGCGGTCTTTTTCAAAATGATTTTTATATTCTTCATAGGTTGTTGTGCCGATACATTTAATATCCCCTGAAGAAAGAGCTGGTTTTAATATGTTTGAAGCATCCATAGAACCGCTTGTTGTTGCCCCGGCACCCACAACAGTATGGATTTCATCAATCACCAGCAATGCATTTTCTTTTGATTCAAGGGCAATGATAACATCTTTCAGCCGTTGTTCAAAATCTCCCCGGTATTTTGTTCCTGCCAGAAGGGCACCCATATCAAGGGAAAAAAGTTCACAATTTTCCAGAAGGTCCGGAACCTGCTTGTCTTTTATTCTTAGTGCAAGGCCTTCGGCAATAGCAGTTTTTCCTACTCCAGGATCACCCACAAGGATAGGATTGTTTTTGCGTCGTCGGCAGAGAACCTGCATAACTCTGTCCAGTTCATTCACTCTTCCGATCAAGGGATCAATTTTGTTTTCTTCTGCTTTTTGTAAAAGATTGGTGGTGAAAGCTTCCAGAGGGTCTTTCTTTTTCAACTTCTTTGTTTTCATGTCCGCTTGTTTGAACATGTTCTGTGATGGATCAAGGGATTGCATGTCTTTTTTCTCATGATCCGTAGCATGGGAGATGTATTTTAAAACATCAAGGCGGGTGATCCCTTCAGACTCAAGGTAGAATGCCGCATGAGAATCTTTTTCCTGGAAGATGGATGCAAGAATGTCCCCCAGATTGACCTCGCTTTTTTCTGCCGATCTGGCCTGATTTATGGCTCGCTGAATCATTCGCTGGAAACCAATGGTCTGCTGTAATACATATTCTTCTTTTGAATCAATTTTTGTTAATTTTTCTTCAAAAAATTTTTCAAGTTCTTCTTTTATTTGTTCCGGGTTGCCGCCACATTTTGCAATTGTTTCGACACCTGCCTCATGGTTAAGGATTGCATAAAGAACGTGTTCAACACACACATATTCATGCCTTCTCTTTTTTGCCTCTCTAACGGCAAAACCGAGAGCGGTGCTAAGTTCTTTGCTGATCATACCTACTACTCCTTTTCCATTGTACTCTTTAAAGGAAACCCCTTGCTGCTCGCCAGATGATGTACTGTCTCAACTTTAGTTTCCGCTATATCCCGAGGATAAATCCCACAGATATCTTTTCCTTTATTATGTACATTAAGCATTATTTGCGTTGCTTTTTCAAGTGATTTTCCAAAAACGTTCAAGAGAATTTCCACAACAAACTCCATGGTTGTATAATCGTCATTATGTAGAATGACTTTAAACATTGGTGGATGATCATTTTTTGATCTTGATGAAGTATCTGTTTTTGTTTTGGAATCTGTTGATGTCATCGGTTATAACTCCTAAACCCCACAACATCTTTTATATTTTTTTCCGCTTCCACAGGGGCAGGGAGCATTTCTTTGTACTTTATCAGAGGATCGCTTGACAGGTTTTTTTGTGCTTGCGCCATCAGAATGGGAAAATGTCAGATTCTGTTGTTCTTTTTTTTTCAGGGTGTCCACTTGAGATGGGCTTGAAATCTGAATTTTATACAGGATTTCGACAATTTCTTCTTTAACTCTTTCCATAAGGCCCTGGAACATCTCAAAGCCTTCTTTCCTGTAGATTCTTAAGGGGTCCTGCTGTGCATATCCCCGAAGGCCGATGCCCTCTTTTAAATGATCCATGGATAAAAGGTGTTCTTTCCAGCGGGTATCGACCGTTTGAAGGACGATATGCCGTTCAATCTCTCTTGTTATCTCTTCACCAAAGGCAACTTCTCTTTGATCATAGATTGTTTTCAGGTTTTCAAATAAGAATTCAGATAGTTTCTGAGCAGAATCATTATGCGCTGTTACCTTTTCCAGGTCAGGGTTGTAATTAAATGTTTGCCTGAACCTATTTTTAATACCGTCAAGATCCCATTTAAGAACAGGGGCTTTTTCAACCGCAAATTCATCCACAATATCATAGACTTTGTCTTCAATCATTTCCATCACCAGGGGCTTCAAGCTTTGTTCCACCAGCGCTTTACGTCGTTGTTGATAGATCACTTCCCTTTGCTGGTTCATGACGTCATCATATTCGAGCAGGTGTTTTCTGATCTCAAAATTATGGCCTTCAACCTTTGATTGAGCATTTTCAATGGCTTTGCTGATAAAGCGATGCTCTATATGCTCACCCTCTTCAATCCCAAGTTTATCCATGACTGCATGGATCCTGTCACCGCCGAAAATTCTTAAAAGGTCGTCTTCCAGGGATAGATAGAATCTTGATGATCCTGGATCCCCCTGTCTGCCGGATCGGCCTCGGAGCTGGTTGTCAATACGCCGGGATTCATGCCGTGATGTTCCAAGGATATGAAGTCCACCAAGCTCTATCACCCCTTCACCCAGAACAATATCCGTACCACGGCCTGCCATATTGGTGGAGATGGTAACAGCTCCTTTCTGGCCTGCATTGGCAACAATTTCAGCTTCTGCCTGATGGTGTTTGGCATTTAAGACAGTATGCCGAATCCCTTTTTTCTTGAGTTTTTCACTCATGTCTTCAGATACATCAATGGAAATCGTTCCTACAAGAACAGGCTGACCTTTTTTATGCAGACGGATGATTTCCTGGATTGAGGCATCGTATTTTTCCTTTTTTGTTTTGTATATCAGATCCGGGTGATCCGTACGGATCATTTTTTTTTGGGTTGGGATATCGAGGACATCAAGGTTATAAATTTTCTTGAATTCCGGTGCCTCGGTCAACGCCGTACCGGTCATCCCGGACAATTTATTATACATCCTGAAATAATTCTGGAAGGTAATGGTGGCAAGGGTCTGATTTTCATTTTCAATTTTTACATCTTCCTTTGCCTCAAGGGCCTGATGCAGACCCTCACTGTACCTTCTACCAGTCATCAGGCGTCCGGTGAATTCATCAACAATGACAACTTGGTTGTTTTGAACGATATAATCCGTATCCCGTTTGAAGACCTTATGTGCTTTTAAGGCCTGGTTTAAATGGTGCAGGATTTCGATATTGGCAGGGTCATAGAGGTTATCAATGTTTAAAAGCTTTTCACCCTTGGCAATGCCGAGTTCAGTTAAGGCGATCGATCTGGATTCTTCATCAAGGGTATAATCCATATCTTTTGTAAAAGATGGGATTATGATATTGACCTGGTTATAAAGATGGGTGGATTTTTCAGCAGGACCTGAAATGATCAAAGGGGTTCTGGCTTCGTCGATAAGGATACTGTCGACCTCATCAACAATGGCAAAATTGAGTTCTTTCTGAACAAGGGATTCTTTATCAAATTTCATGTTATCCCTTAAATAATCAAAACCAAACTCATTGTTTGTACCATATGTGATATCACTGTTGTAAGCTGCTTTTCTTTCCTGATCCGTCATATCATGGAGAATCACACCCACTTTCAATCCAAGGGAATGATATATTTTTGACATCCAATCCGCATCACGTCTGGCAAGATAATCGTTTACTGTAATGATATGAACGCCTTTCCCCGTCAATGCATTCAGATAGGCTGGAAGCGTAGACATCAGGGTCTTTCCTTCACCTGTTTTCATTTCCGCAATCATACCATTATGAAGAGCAATACCGCCGATAAGCTGAACATCAAAGTGTCGCAGGCCAAGAGTTCTGACGGATACTTCTCTGACAAGGGCAAAGGCGAAAGGCAAAAGGTTATCAAGCGGCTCGCCATTGCTCAGTCTTTCTTTGAATTCCGATGTTTTTTGACATATCATTTCATTGGATAGAAGCTTTATTTCTGGTTCCCATTGATTGATTTCTTCTATTAAAGGTTGGATTTTTTTCAAAATTCGGTCATTGTTGGATCCAAATATCTTAGTGAGTAAATTCAGTACCATGCGATAGTTCACCTATCTTTTATTAAAACGGTTAATAATTCAACTGAAACATATAAGCATTAATCTTATAAATCAAAATAAAAAATTAATAAATTTGCTTGGATGGAAATAAGGGTGACGGATGTTAGTTAAGAATGTATTTTGATGGATTAACAGGCGTCCCATTGATCAAAACTTCATAGTGCAGATGAGGCCCTGTGCTTCTCCCGGTATTGCCGATAAGGCCGATGACATCCCCTCTTTTTACTTCCTGACCCGGGTTTACGAGGATTTCCTTTAAATGACCATATTGAGTTACACGTCCATGGCCATGATCAATGGCCAAAAGATTTCCAATGTAAAGTTTCTCGGCAGCAATGGAAACCCTACCATTTGCAGGTGCAATGATTTTTGTCCCGGGAGCATTGGAAATATCCAGTCCTGTATGAAATTCACTTTGGCCAGTGAAAGGAGAGGTCCTTTTTCCAAATCCGGAAGTAACCCAGCCATTCACTGGTCTGATGGAGGGTGTGGAGGCAAGGAAGTTTCTTTTTTGTTCAAGCTGTTTTATTAGCTGCTCAAAGTCAAGGGCGTGTTTTTCGGCTGCAACTTTAGTCTGAGTGACCTGTTGATGCATTTCACGGATCAGGCTGCTGTGCTTTTGGGTCAAAGGAAGATCAGGGTCAAGAGTGTCGGTGGGGATGCTCCCGATCCCGATTAGTCCGCTTGAGTCGCTGGTTTGTTTGATATCTGCAATAAGCCTGACCTTATCCTCAAATTTTGACAGATTATCAACCAGTTTTTTTAAATTTTCGATTTCTTCGGCAAACCGCTGGATTTGAATTCTTTGAGTTGTGATTTCACCATTTAATGACTGGACTGTTTGGTTAAAACCGTCACTGTTTAATGAAAGGCGTTTCAGTTTGATATAATCATACCCGACAAAGGAGGCCGTAATAATCGAAAAAGCGGCAAAGAAAAATAGAAAGATCCATAGAGTTCTGTGAATCGAGAATTCTCTGATATCAGCCGTGGCACTTGAGTGATACCATATTTTAATTCTGTTTCTCATGGTTTCCTTTTTTATTCAGATATTAGCTATCTGTCAAGTACAATATTCATTATAACGGCACCTGGACAGAGTTCAGACCTATTTCATCCTTCAGACCAAACATGATGTTCATGTTTTGAACAGCCTGTCCGGCAGCACCTTTTAAGAGGTTGTCAATGGCAGACACAATGATGATTCTCTTTGTTTTTTCACAGAAATGAATTCCGATATCACACGCGTTTGTCCCTCTCACATAGGAAATTGCAGGAAATAAATTTTTCCCTAAAATCCTAATGAAAGGTTCATTCTCATAGTAAGAAGCATAGGCATCCCTGATTTTATTTTCATCTGTATTTTCTTTTGCCTCAACATAAATTGTGGACAACATTCCTCTTGTGAGCGGCAAGAGATGCGGAACAAAGGTGATGGAGATCTTTTTACCTGATTGAATACCTAAGATTTCATTGATTTCAGGAGTATGCCTGTGGTTTCCGATTTTATAAGGTGTAAAAGATTCGTTTACCTCACAGAAATGAGAAGAAAGAGATAAGGAGCGGCCTGCACCACTGACACCGGATTTTGAATCTGAAATAATACCATCAGACTGGATCAGGTTTTTTTTTAAAAGGGGAATCAAAGGCAAAAGGATGCTTGTCGGGTAACATCCCGGATTGCCGATGAGCCTGGCAGCTTTGATTTCTTCCCGGTATATCTCACTGAGCCCGTAAACACTTTCTTTTAATAAATGCTTTGCAGTATGTTCCTGATATGCCGATTCATAGGCGGATGCATCTGAAAACCTGAAATCGGCTGATAAATCAATTACTTTGATATTGTGATCGAGAATTTCCGGTACATGCTGCATTGAAATTTTGTGAGGTAATGCCAGAAATATGACATCAACCTTCTGTGAAAGCGATTGAGCAGAGAGGCCTTCGCAAATTAGCGTTTCAAATCCTCTCATGGAAGGGAAAACATCTGTCAAAGCTTTCCCTGCATAACTGTTTGAACTCACGGTACACAATTTGGCCTTTGGATGATTTGAAATCAGCTTAACCAGTTCAATCCCTGTATACCCTGTTACACCTGCAATACCTACATTAATCATATTGCCCCCTTCATTTTTCAAAAGGCATTTTTTTATCTTTGATCTTATCCACCAACACTGTTAAGAGTTCTATAACAGATTTCAAACAGATTGGACATTTTTTTATGCGGTTGAAAATGAAAATTAAAAATCAAAGAAACCTGGCTGCCGCGCGTGAAATGCTGGACAGTATTGCTAAAAAAGATGAAGATTTTCTGATGACGGGTGGTTGTTGTGCTAATCCTCAGTGTTAATACAGAATCTGGCTTAAAAAGGTTTTGGTTCTGTCGTTTTGAGGATGGTTGAAAAAATCTTCAGGATTGTTTTCTTCTATAATTTCTCCTTCATCCATAAAAATAACCCTGTGGGCAACGCTTTTTGCAAACCCCATTTCATGGGTGACGACAATCATGGTCATTCCTTCTTGGGCAAGGCTGATCATAACGTCAAGAACTTCTTTTACCATTTCAGGATCAAGCGCTGATGTTGCCTCATCAAAAAGCATGATATTGGGTTTCATGCAAAGACTGCGAGCAATTGCCACTCTCTGCTGCTGCCCACCGGATAATTGTCCGGGAAATTTTGCGGCCTGTTCGGAAATCATTACTTTTTTAAGATAATACATGGCGATTTCTTCAGCTTCTTTTTTGGGCGTTTTTCTCACCCATATCGGCCCCAGCGTTAAATTTTCAAGAATGGTAAGATGGGGAAAAAGATTGAAATGCTGGAACACCATCCCGACTTCAGACCTAACTTTTTCAATGTTTTTCAGATCCTTGGTCAGCTCAATGCCATCGACAATAATTTGCCCTTTTTGATGCTCCTCAAGCCTGTTAATGCATCGGATAAGGGTTGATTTCCCAGAGCCGGACGGGCCGCATACCACAATCCGCTCTTTTTTTTTTACAGAAAGGTTAATGTTTTTTAAAACGTGGAAATCACCATACCATTTATGCATATCAACAATTTTAATGATAGTTTCTTCACTTGAAATATCGATGTCATTTGTTTTTTCTGTGTTCATAAATAATCGCTTTAAAAATAAAAAAAGTTAAATAATTATTCCAAACCCGTATTGAGTTCTTTTTCCAGTTTTCGGCTGTAAGTTGACATAAAAAAACAGCATATAAAATAAATGACCGCCAAAAAAATATAAGCTTCGGTTGAAAATCCCATCCATTTGGGTTCAGACAATGCCGTTTTTGTTGTTTTTAACAAATCATATAATCCGATAATGACGACAAGGGATGTATCTTTAAAGGCAGATATTAAAATACTGACCGACGGCGGGATCACAATTTTTAATGCCTGGGGCAGAATAATAAGCCTCATGGTCTGAGAATAATTCAAACCCAGAGAATCGGCCGCCTCATACTGACCTTTGTTCATCCCCTGTAGACCGCCGCGGACAACTTCGGCGATGTAGGCGGCCGTGAACATGATAATGGCGACCTGTGCCCTTAGCACGGCATGGATGGCAAAACCCTTGGGTAGAAATAATGGGAAGACCACCGAAGACATAAAGAGCAGGCTGATTAACGGGACACCACGGATGAATTCAATATAAAAAACACAGAAAGTTTTGATCATGGGCATTCTTGATTGACGCCCCAGTGCCAGGATAACGCCTAAAGGGTATGCGGCGGTGAGGCCGAAAACAGACAGGAGCAAGGTCAGGATGATGCCGCCCCATTTTTCAATTTCAACTGATTCAAGACCAAAAATACCTCCTTTGAGTAAAATCCCTATAATCACCAGGGAAATACCCCAGGCATATCCAAGAAATGAATTCCAATAGTTTCTGTTTCTACTGATGAAAAGCAATGTGATCAGCATCAAAATAGCAGTGATGGGCCGCCACAAAATATCCTGGGGGTAAAATCCGAACAAGATCATTTTATAATTACTGGAAATGACGGACCAGCAGGCTCCGCCAGATTCTTTGCAGTTTGCACCGGGAAGCCAGGAAGCATCTATGAGTGCCCAGCGTAAAAAAGGAAGGATGGAAAACCAGAAGAGACTGATAATAATAAGGGTCAAAATTGTATTCAAAGGGGTGCTGAACAGATTTTTTCGCATCCAACCCAAAATGCCCACACTTGCAATGGGGGGTTTTAGCGTTACCTCATTTTTCTTATTTCTACGCGCTTCCATAAATATTTATTTGAAAGTCATCACCTTTCTACAATGGCCATCTTTTTATTATACCAGTTCATAAAGGCAGAGGTAGATATACTGAAGAAAAGATATACCACCATGATTAGCATAACCCCTTCAATGGCCTGACCTGTCTGATTGATAACGGTTCCGGCCACGGAAACAAAATCCGGATAGCCGATGGCAACAGCAAGAGAACTGTTTTTTGTTAAATTGAGCATCTGGCTTGTCAGGGGTGGAATTATGACCCGTAGGGCCTGGGGCAGGACGATGAGGTTTAAAACCTGTCCGGGTTTTAAACCGATAGCCATGGCAGCCTCGGTCTGGCCTTTTGAAACGGATTGGATTCCTGCCCTGACAACTTCAGCTACAAAGGCAGCCGTGTATAAAACAAGCCCGAGAAGCAGTGCTGTAAACTCAGGGCTGACCCCAATGCCACCCTTAAAATTAAATCCTTTCAATTCAGGGATGTTCATATCCGTCGGCGCCCCGCCAATGAGCCAGCATATCAGGGGAAGGCCAACGATTAACGCTGTGGAAGTATAAAAAACAGGGAAGATTTGGCCTGTTGAATTCTGTCTTTTGGCCGCCCATTTTTTCAGAATGACGATGGCAATGATTGCGATAAGGAATGCAATCGCCATATAGACATGAACAGGGTGAGATTGCGGGATTCCAAAAATCAGGCCCCTGTTGCATAAGAATAAACCCTTGAACGGACTGATGGCCTCTCTTGGAGAAGGCAGCATTTCATTAAACAACGCATACCAGAAAAAAAGTTGTAACAAAATCGGTATATCCTGAAACAATTCAATATAAACGCCAGCACATTTTTTAACCAGCCAGTTTTTTGACAATCTTGCAATGCCGATAATTGTTCCAAGGATGACGGTCAAAAGGATTCCGATAAATGATACCAGAAGGGTATTTAAGAAACCGACCAAAAGAGCTTTTGCATATCTATCGACGGCAGAATATGAGACTAGAGACTCTCCGATTTCAAAGGCAGCTTCCTTGTTCAAAAATCCAAAACCTGTGGTTACGGATTGCCTTTCCAGATTGATCAGTGTATTGGAAATCAGATACCATGCAACAAAAGTCAATAAGCAAACTGCTCCAACCTGATACAGTATGGATCGTTTATCCGGATCATACCAGAAGGATATGGGTTTAGAATTTTTTTGATAAATAGTGATAGCCATTATGCTTTTTCATATATGCTTGAAAGAAAGTGCAGGGTGAAATGATAATTTCACCCTGCGTAAGGGAGCATTTTTATTTAAATGGGGGAGAGTACATTAAGCCGCCATTTTTCCAAAGGGCATTCAGTCCTCTTTCAATACCCAGTTGAGTACCAACGCCGACGTTTCTTTCGAAAATTTCGCCATAGTTACCTACCATTTTGACAATATTGTAAGCGAATTTTTCATCAAGACCCAGTGCTTTTCCATTTCCGGCAGTAACACCTAAAAATCTTTGAATTGACGGATTTACACTTTTAAGCATTTCATCAACATTTTTAGACGTGATCCCGAGTTCTTCAGCTTCTATTAAAGCATATACGGTATATGTCACAATGTCTTTCCACTGGTTGTCTCCATGTCTGACGGCAGGGGCCAGCGGCTCTTTGGAAATGATTTCGGGAAGAATCATGTAATCAGCAGGGTTTGGGGCTACTGCACGTATCCCTGCAAGCTGAGACGCATCCGATGTTAAACAGTCGCATCTGCCGGCAAAAAAGGCCTGGTTGAGTTCGGCATTACTTTCAATGACAACCGGTTTCATTGTCATTTTGTTTGAACGAAAATAATCTGCAGCATTTAATTCAGTCGTTGTTCCGGGAAGAACACAAACGGTTGCACCATCAAGTTCCTTAGCACTTTTTACTTTGAGTTTTTTGGGAACAAGAAATCCCTGGCCATCATAATAATTGACCATGGAGAAATCAAGACCCAGTTCCGTATCCCGGCCCAATGTCTGTGTGGCATTTCTGAAAAGGGCATCAATTTCAC
>JFJP01020528.1_pt1 | contig 20167 bp, 15 predicted proteins | sample 431651 | NCBI WGS metagenome assembly JFJP01 (sample SAMN02602958, study PRJNA72255) | Microbial mat metagenome, whole genome shotgun sequencing project. | biome: fresh water; feature: sink hole; material: water; isolation source: purple microbial (photo- and chemosynthetic) mats found in...
CGACTGGGGCGAGGCTCGTCACCAGCAGGCGGTCCCCACCCGACAGCAGCAGCCATAGGCCACTGGGTGGGTGCACCACTGGACGGAGGATCACCGCCGCCACCCGCGCACGCGGGACCTGGGCGATCCGCCGCCCGGTATCGATGCCGACCGCCTCGTCATTGAGGAAGGCCATCTGGCCGGCGAGGCGATCACCGTTGACCAGCACCGCCCCGGTCTCGCCACCAGCCAACCCGTCGAGCTGCTGGCTGCGCACCGCACCGAGCACGATGACGGCCAGGCTGGGCAGCGGCAGCTCGCGCAGGCCATGCAGATCGCCAGCGAAGCTGAGTCCGCTGCTGCCCACCGCACGCGGCACGCCGCGCAGCAGCTCGCCATTGGCCAGGAGCACGCCCTGGTCAAGCGAGCCGGCCACCGGGGTGGCGAAACTGGCGACCGCCACGCCGTCCCAGGCCAGCTGGCTGTCGGCACAGGTCGGCCCGGTGGCGGCCACGGTGATGCCACCCGACACGGCGGGGCCGCTACGGCTCAGCACCAGGCCCTCAACTGCGCCCGCGCCGGCGGACAGGCCGAACAGGCCGAGCAGCAGGATGGTGGCGCGCAGGCAGCTCATCGCTGGTAGATCGGCAGGTAGCGGTAGGGGATGGTGAGGACGAGGACGCCCATCGCCGTTTCGTAGGCGTCGAAGGGGCCCTTCCAGCTGCCGTCGGCCTCCTGGCGCGTGGTCAGGTCGCGGACCACCGCCGGGTACCACAGATTCCACCAGCGCCGGCCCTGGGCGCCGAGGCTCTGCGCCTGGTAGATGCCCATGGTCGTGTAGTACAGACCATAGCTGTAGAAGTCCGGGTTCTCCTCGCTCTTGGAACCCAACGGTTTGAAGGTCAGCAGGTATTCGATGCCTTCCGTGACCTCGGTGGAGCGGTAGTCGCCAGCCACCTGCAGCGAAGTCACTCCCGCACCGCTGCGTGCGAAGCCGCTCGCCCCGCCCGGGGTGTAGGCGAAGCCGCCGTCCTTGCCCTTGCCCTTCGAATTGTGGCAGTCCTTCACATAGCCGATGCCGAGGTCGATCACCTCCTTGGAGACATCCAGGCCGGCATCGCGGGCCGCGCGCAGCGCCATCAGCTGCATGACCGTCACCGAGAGATCGTCGTCGGCGATGCGCGGCTGATAGCGCCAGCCGCCCTTCTGGTTCTGGCACGAGCAGATCAGGTCGATGGCGCGGCGCAGCGCCTCACGCACCCGACGATCACCGGTCTGGCCCCACGCCTCGGCCAGGGCGAGGGTCGCCAGGCCGTGGTGGTACATCGGAAACGGTCCGAAATCGGTGCGGTAGATCAGCCCGTCTTCCTGGGTGTTGCGCAGCAGGAACTGGATCGCCTTCGCGGTATGGGTGCCGTACTCGCCGCTGCCGGGGACATGGCCCTGCGACATCAGGGCGATGGCGCAGGCCGCCACGATCCCGCTGGTATCGCCTTGACGGCCCGGCCAGGTGCCGTCGGCACGCTGGTTCTTGCCCAGCCATTCGACGGCCCGTTTCACAGCAGCGGAAGCCGTCGGCGTCAGCTGTTCGGTGCTCTCCAGGGCCGGCAGCGCAGCGGCCACCAGCAGGAGCAGAGCGATAGCCGGGCCTGCGCAGCCTCCAGCTTCCAGCCTCCAGCTTCCAGCCCGTACAGTCATTCCCCACCCCCGGCCAAGGCTCGATAGTACTGCTGCAGCGCCTGCTCGTAGCGGGTGGGGAACTTCTCCGCCTTGACCTGGGACAAGGTCTCGCGCTCCTGCGGTTCGAGACCGACTTCCCAGCCACGCCGGTTCGCGCCCTTCCGCGCACCGTCTTCCAGACCGCCTTCGCCGGGTTTGCCCTGTTGCTGTTGCTGCTGCTGCGCCTGCTGTTGCTGCGCCTGGTCCTGCTGCTGACGCTGCTGCGCCATCTGCTGCTGAAGTTGCTGCTGCGCCTGCTGCATCGCCTGCAGGGTCTGCTGCATCTCCTGCTGGGCCTGCTGACGATCGCCCTCGGCCAGCTCCTGCGCGGCCTGCTCGGCCTCCTGCTGGGCGGCCGTCATCTGCTGCTGTTTAAGCGCCTCGGCGATGTTCTGCTGCTCGGCACGCATGCGGTCGAGTTCAGCCTGCGACGGCTTCTGCTGTTTGGCGAGCTGGTCGAGCAGTTGCTGCTGGCGCTCCTGGTTGCGCTGCAGTTCTTGCATGCGTCGATCCAGTTCGGCCAGTTCGTTGCGATCCTGCCCGGCCAGCGCCTGGTCGGCCTTCTGCAGTTCGCGCAGCACCTCGGCCTGATGCTCCTGGGCTTCGGCCAGGCGATTCTCCTGCAGCGCATCCGCCGCCTGCTTGGCCTCCGACCGCGCCTTGCCCTGATCGAGATCGCGCGCCGCGTTCTCGAGGTTCTGCCGTTCACGGGGATCCTGCGCAGCGGCCGCCTGCTCGCGCAGCCCCTTGGCGGTGTCCTCGAGGGCCTTCTCCAGGGCCTGCTGCTGGCGGCTCAGGCGTTCGAGGTCGGCCCGTTCGCTGGCGGCGAGTTCGTCGCGCTCCTTGCCCAGGGTCTGGTCGCCCAACTTGGCGGTCTCGTCGAGCAGGCGCTGCTGGGCATCGATCGCGGCCCGCAGATCCTCGACGCCGTTGGCCGCCCCCAGGCCGCCCTGGGCGTTGCGCGCCAGGCGATCGAGGCGGGCGGCGAGTTCGCCCTGAGCCTGCGCAGCCAGATCGAGGTCGCCGGTGCCGCCGCCGCGCCGCGCGCGCGCCAGGTGCTCCTGGACGAAGGCCATGGTCCTGGCCTCGGGCGAGGCCGCTGCGACCAGGGTGGCGATCTCGCTGGCCAGCTGCTCGGCCTGCACCGCCTCGGATTCATCCCCGACCCGGTTGTAACGCAGGTCGTCGGCAAGCAGTCCAGCCCGCTCGGCGGTCTGGCCGGCCTGGCTGGCGAGGCCGCGCTGCACCCCCTCCTGGATGCGCAGGGCGCGCTCGACCCCGACATCGGCGGCGGCGAGTCCGGTCAGGCAGAGCAGGGTCGGGGCGAGGATGCGCATGGGGGGATTACCTGCCGTCGATGGATTTGCGGACGCCATCGACGCCGGCCTTGGCATCGTTCTGACGATCCCGGATGGTCTTCAAGGTATTCAGCAGCTCGGCCTTCTCACGCGCCATCCGTTCGCGCATCTCGCGCGGATCGAGGATGGTGAAGGTGCCACGCAGGCTGCTCGCCACGCCGGGTTCGGGACTGCGCGCATCGCGCGCCTCCAGCCACCAGACGACGCGCGCGCCGGCTTCGAGATTGAGCGGCGCCAGATCGAAGGGCACCTCGCCCTGGATCGCGGGTCCGGTAGCGCTCAGCGCCACCTCCTGGCTGGCCGCCTCGCCGCTCACCGCTTCGGGGTCGGCGCCGGCCGGGATGATCTGCCAGCGCAGGCGCACCCCGGCCAGGCCGTGATCATCGCGGGCGGTGAAGCGCAGCGGCCAGCGCGCGAAGCGGGTGACGTCCTTGTCGCGCGGCGGGAAGGTGACGGTGATCGACGGCGACCGGTCAGCGGTTGCGACCAGCGTCCAGCGCGGCGGATCGGCGGTGGTGAGCCCATCCGGGGCGGTCAGCAGGATCGACCAGGAGCCATCGGCGACAGCGTCGAACGAGCCGCGTCCCGAGCGCCCGTCGGCCTCCAGGGTCAGCGCCGAGCGCACGCCCTCTCCGGTCCCGCCATGAACGATCAACTCGGCCTGGCGCACCATCCGGCTGAACGTGGCCACCACCTCGATCCGGGTCCCGGCCGGGACCTGCACATCGCCCACCGTCGAGGTGGCGTCGGGCAACTGGAGGTAGGCCGGATGGACCAGGCGCAGGGCAAGGGCGCTGACGCTGGGCCGCTGCACGACCTGGACCAGCTCCTCGCGCTCCCAGCGGTGGTCGCCAGCGGCGGGACGGATGCGCAGATCCTCGACCGCCTGTGCGATGCTGCCGCGGAACAACGCCCGGCCGTCGGCTGTGATCCGCTCCAGGCGCAGGGTCGCCGAGCGGCCATCCGCGCCGCGCACCTCGGCCATGGCCTGGGCGGGAACCCGCGAGGTCGGATCGACCTCGATCTCGATCACCAGCGGATCGCCCCGGCCGACCAGGGCCGGCACGTTGACCGAGGCGATGCGCGTCGCGGTGGGGTAGTGCGCCGGCAGGAAGGCGAGGCGGCGGGCGAAGGCGGCGGCGATATCGCTGCGCCACGCCGCCAGCAGGCCCGCAGCCAGCAGCAGGACCCCACCCAGCAGCAGGGCGCGGCGGGCCGGATCCAGGCGCCAGGCCAGGCGCGGATCGAGGCTGGCGGCGCGGCCCTGCGTCTCCTCGGCCAGGGCCTCGACCAGTCCGGCCGAGCCGACCGCCCGCGTGCCGCCAGCCGCCAGGCTGCGCTGCAGCTGGATGGTCGAGATCAGCCGGCCGCCGAGCTCGGGGTGGGCGCGTTCGAGCAGCATCGCCAGCTCGTCGTCGCTGCGCTCGCGGCGGCATTCCGCGATCAGGCCGCGCCAGGCCTCGCGCCCGGCCAGCCACAGCAGGCAGCCGGTCATGGCGAGGCGGGCGAGGACATCCCAGCCCGCGAGGCCGAGGACGACGGTGATGAACCAGTAGTCGAGCACCAGCCAGGCCGCCAGGCCGACGACCAGGATGGCCGCCTGGCGGCCGACGCCGCGCGCCACTTCGGCGAGGTGGGCCCGGCGGCGCAGCGCCGCGAGATGGCTGCGGATGGGATCGCTCACAGCATGTCCCAGCGCTTGCGGAACCACCACTCGACGCCGAGCAGCAGGACCAGGAGGACGAGGACGCCCGGGGCGTTCCACAGGGTGATCTCCTCGCGCTTCAGCACCCCCTGGCGCTGGCGCGACGCGATGAGGCCGGCGGCCTGCCCGGCCTCGTGCAGCGGCAGATACGCCCCGCCGCTGGCCTGGGCGATCTGGCGCAGCAGATCCTCGCGCATGCCGCCGTCATCCTGTTCGAGCTGCGGTTCGCTGACGCTGACCAGGCGCTCGGCCTGGCCACTGTCGCCGCCTTCACCACCACCGAGCACCAGGCGGTGGCGGCCGGTGGCGCCCGGGACCCAGATGCCGGTGAAGACGCCGGGCTGGTCGCGGCGCGCGGCCAGCACCACCTGTTCGCTCGCCAGCCCGCGTTCGATCACCACCGTGACCTGCTCGGCCTGCAGTGGATTGAAGTCGGCATCCAGGGCGCGGGCGATGAGCTGGGCGGTGTCGCCGACCGCGTACTCGGAGCGATCGCTCTCGATCTGCATGCGGCTGGCGTTGCCGAGCAGGTGGGTCATGCCCAGCGACGAGGTGAGCTGGCCCCACAGCCGGCGGTGCTGGGCCGCGCCCGGCTTGAAACGCCAGCGCCAGGTCTCGTCGGTGCCGAGCCAGGCGACCTGGCCACGTCCGTAGCGATGCACGGCGAGGATCGGCAGCGGCTGGTCGCCGGCGGTGCGCGTCGGATGGATGAGCAGACTGCTCGCTCCGCTCTTCACCCGGCGCAGCGGATGGACCCACAGCAGCGGGGTGGCCTCGCGCCACAGCAGCTCGTTCTCGCCGGGCTCGGCGGCGAAGCGCAGCGCGGCCCAGCGAGAGCCTTCGGGGGTGACCACCGGCCGCTGGCCGTCCTTGAGCGTGCGCGCCAACTCGTCGGCGACGCTCAGCGCCGGCTGCGCCTCGGGTTCGACCGGCAGCAGCTGGTCGAGCAGGCTGCCCGACCAGGCCGAAGGCATGGCGCGGCGTCCGGCAGCGACGATCAGGCCGCCGCCCTCGCTGCGCACCCATTCCTCAAGCCCCTTCAACTCGTCGCCGGTGAAGAAGTCCGGGGCGATGTCGCCCAGCACGATGCAATCGTAGTCCTTCAACTCTTTGGCATTGGCCGGGAACTGGCGCAAGAAGCGTACGCCGCGCGCATCGAGATTGCGGTCGCCCTGGCGCAGGATGAAAGTCGGCTGCACGCGCTGGCGGTCGGCCTCGAGCACTCCGCGCAGGTAGCGGAATTCCCAGCGCGGCGCGTCCTCGACCACCAGCACGCGCAGCTTGCGATCCACCACCTGGATGTTGGCGCGCGCCTTGCGGTTGTTGACCGTGTTCGCCTCCTCGGCCTGCACCGCCAGCTCGGCCTGGTAGGTGAAGGTGCCTTCGCGGTCGGGCACGAGATCGACGGCGTGCACGAACTCGCTGGTCTCGCCCAGGGTCAGCGTCTCCTCCTTGACCACCTCGTCGCGCCCGGCCTCGTCGATGCGGCGGATGGTCAGCTGCACCGCCCGGCCGGCGAAGCCGCGGTTGCGCACCCGCACATCCAAGGTGAAGCGGTCGTTCTTGAACACCACATCTTCGCAGAAGAGGAAGGGGATTTCGAGGTCCTTGGACTGCGGCGCGCCGACCCCGAGGACGATGATCGGGGCGCCAAGCGAGCGCGCCGCCTCGACCGGATCCTCGCCACGGTTCCAGCCGCCGTCGCTGGCCAGGATGACGGCATCGAGACGGCGGCCACGCGCCCGGCGCGCGCTGTCGGCCACGGCCGCACCCAGCTGCGAGGCGCGCTCGGTTGGCGCCGCGAGGCCGTGCAACGGGCCGCTCGCTTCGGCGGCCAGGGGCAGCGGCGCCAGGCCGGGGCCTTCGCCGAAGGCATAGCCCTCGACCTTGAAGCGGCCGGCGAGCTGGCGCACCGGATCGCGGGCCGGATCGGCGAGGGCGGCGACCAGCAGCTCCTGGCGGGTCGCCGTGGCGACCTTGCCGGGATCGCCAAGCAGGGCGGCGGCCTGCTGCGACGCCTCGCCCTCGCGCCGGTCCACCAGCGCCATCGACTGCGAGCGATCGACCAGCAGCATCACCGTGCCGACGCCCTCGAAGCGGCGCACGACCTCAAGGAACGCGCCGCTGGCGATGAACAGGATGACCGCCAGGGCGGCGCCGCGCAGGGCCGCCAGGGCCTGCTTGCGGCGCGGGGCCACCCAGCCGACGTCACGACGGTAGCCAGCGCGGATCAGCAGGATGCCGACCACCAGCAGGGCGAGGAACAGCACGATCTCGCCCGGCGCGTCGCAGCGCGGCAGACGCAGGCCCTCGATCGCACCACCGTCGCCGGTGGCGTCGCGCCAGAGCAGGAGGCGAAGCAGGAAGTCCATCAACGCACCCCAAGGCCAAGGCGGAAGGCGGAAGGCGAAAGGCGGAAGAAATGCTCGCAGGCGTGACAGCGGGGATGGTCCGGCATGCACGCTTCAGCGTGCAGCGCTGCTTCCGCCTTCCGCCTTCCGCCTTCCGCCTTCATGGATGCCATGTCCCTCATGCGTCCCTCGGGGCCCACTTCACCACCAGGATGCTCTCAGCCACCAGGCAGAGCACGGCCAGGGCGAACAGGAAGGGCCAGATCTCGATGCCGGCGCGGGCGCGATCGAGGCGACCGGTCGCATCCTCGCCCGGCGCGATCCACATGGCGCTGGCCGGCTGGAGACGGGCGAGGGCCTCGTCACGTGACAGGGCGGCCAGATCGCTCTCCCCAGCCGGCGGATTGGCGGCGAACCACCACGACCGCTGGCCCCCCTGCAGGTGGTAGAAGCCGGCATAGGGGCTTTCGGCCAGTTCGACGCGGGCCGTCCCGTCAGCCGCCGCCGAGGGGTGGAGCACGGAGCGGCCGCCACGCGGATCGCTCACCTCGATCCTGGTGCCGGCTAGGCGGGCCGGGACGAGGAGCTGGATCGGATCGTGCACCCGCACGTTCAGGCGCGGCCGGTTGCCGAGCGCGGCGTGCTGGACCATGCGGCGGGTCAGCATGAGGAAGGCCGGCCGCAGTGGCAGGTCGCTCCAGGTCCGCTCGCTGGGGAAGGCCGCCATCAGCACCACGCCGCGTCCGAGCAGGCGCTCGACCAGGGCCGGCTTGCCGTCGCCAAAGCGCAGCACCACCGTGCTGCCGCTGGCCGGCATCAGCTCGTGGGCGCGCCAGAAGCGCGGGGTGGCGAGGAAGGGCTGGGCTTCGGGGGTGGCGAAGAAGGAGACGATCGGGTGGACCAGCCCGGTGGTGGCGAGACCCTGGCCCTTGGCCCCGGTCTCGTCGCTGAGTTCGCGCGGCGCGGCCGCGAGGGCGGCGGGCGCGATCGGCGCCAGCACCGCGTTCCACGCCGCCGCGCTGGCGCGCGCTCCTGGCAGCAGGATCAGGCCGCGTCCATCCGCCACCCAGCTGCGCAGGGCCTCGCCCAGACCCGGCGACGGGGCGGCCGGGTCGTTGAGGATCACCGCCTGGTAGGCGCTGAGGTCGGTGGTGGCGAGCGCGTTCGCACCGATCACCTCGACGCGGAAGAGGTCGGCCGGTGCGCCTTCGGCGCCGCCGCTGGCGAGGGCGGCGAGCGGGGCCAGCGCGGCGCTGAGATACTCCGCGCCGCCGCCGCGCACCCCCTCGGCGCCATCGACCACCAGTACACGCACCTTGTCCACCGCCTCGACCACGACCTGGCGCGCATCATCACCCGGCAGATGATCCGGAGCGAGGCGTACCTGGACGCGGCGCAGCCCAGGTGCCAGGCGGGCTTCGAGTCGTTGCTCGGCGACCGTCTCCAGGCGTGCGACCAGCGCCCCGGCCGCCTTGCGCAGCTCGCCGGTCGCGTCGTCGGCCCACAACTCGACCGCGACGTCCTGCACCGGCGCGCCGCCGCGGTTGCGCAAGCGCACGGTGAAGGCGGTGGGGGCGTCGCTGGTCACCAGATCATCGTCGGCGGCGAAACTTTCGACCTGCACCTGCGTAGCGGGGGCGGTGGAGCCGCTGTCAACCAGGAACAGGGCGGGAGCGGCGGGCTTGGCCAGCTCCTCGACCAGGTTCTTCCAGGCCCGGTCGTCCAGCGCCGGCCAGCCCGCGGCCTGCATGTCGCCGACCAGGTAGATCTCGCGTCGGCCGGGGGTGTCGCGCAGGATCTCCAACGCCTGGGTCAACCCGGCGACGACGCTGCTGCCGCCGTCGCCCTGCGGCGCGGCAGCGATGGCCTGGGCGACATAGGCGAGATCCTGGCTGGGCTCGGCCAGCTCGGCGACCGCGATATCGCTGTGCAGGACCAGCGCCGCCGACGAACCACGCGGCAGCCGCGAGACCAGTTCCTGGGCGCGCAGCTTGGCGGCGTCCAGGCGGCTGGCGGTGCCATCACGCGCCGCCATCGACAGGCTATGGTCGAGCACGATCACCGCCGAGACCCCGCCGCGCAGCCCGAGCAGCGCCAGCCCGCCCGAGGCGACGGTGGGCCGGGCCAGGGCGAGGGCCATCAGGACCACGGCAAGCGTGCGCAGCACCAGCAGGATGATCTCGCGCAGCTGGATGCGGCGCTTGCGCTGCTGCATGATGCGCAGCAGGAACTCCAGCGCCGGCCAGCGCACCACCTGGTAGCGGTTGCGATTGAGCAGCCAGATGATGACCGGCACCGCACCGAGGGCGGCGAGGGCGGCGAGCAGCGGAGCCAGGAAGGTCATGCGGCGGCTCCCGCCGCCGCAGCTTTGAGCTTTGAGCTTTGAGCTTTGAGCCCGACGGCAACACCCTGATCATCGGCGGTTTGCCGGCCTGCGAACTCCAAGCTCAAAGCTTCAAGCTCAAAGCTGCGAGCGCGAAGCGCGAAGCTCATATCGCCCCGCGCGCCCCGGCCGAACTCATCGCGGCGCGCTTGTTGAAGTAGGCGCTCAGCACGACATCGACCGGCATGGCGGTGCTGGCGAGGATGTGATCGATGCCGTTGCCGCGGCAGGCGGCGTCGATGGCGGTGATGTGCTTCTCCAGCTCCGCCAGGTACGTCGCCTTGATCTGGCGCGGGTTGAGCATCACCTTCTGGTCGAGTTCGAGGCCGTGGAACTGCACCTGGCCGGCGAAGGGGAAGTTCAGCTCGTCGTCGTCGAGCACATGGATGACGATGACGTCGTGCCCATCGTGACGCAGCCGGGCCAGGCCCTTGACCAGATCGGCGGTCTCGACGAACAGGTCGCTGATCAGCACGACGATGCCGCGTGAACGGATGCGCTCGGCCGCCTTGGCCAGGGCCGGGCCGATGCCGGTGCGCGCCTCGCTGGTCGTCGTTTCAAGCGCTGCGCAGATGCGCTGCAGGTGGTCCTTGCGCGACGAACGCGGTACGAACTCCTGCACATCGCCGGCGAAGGTGCACAGGCCGACCGCGTCGCTCTGCAGCAGCACCATCCACGACACCGCCGCCGCCGCGAGGCGTGCCCACGCCAGCTTGCTCTGCCCGTCCGCCGCCTTGGCCCCGGCATAGTCCATCGAGGCGCTGCAATCGACCAGCACCCAGGCCACCAGGTTGGTCTCGGCGCGGTACTGGCGGATGTAGTAGCGCTCGTTCTTGCCCCACACCTTCCAGTCGAGGTGCTTGAGGTCGTCGCCGGCGACGTAGCCGCGGTGCTGCGCGAACTCGACCGAACTGCCGAGGTACGGGCTGCGGTGCATGCCGGCCAGGAAACCCTCGACCAGCCCGCGCGCCTTCAGATCGAGGCGGCCGACGGTGGCGAGGGTCTTCGGGTCGGGAACGAATCCGGCAGCGTTGGCCACGGCTCAGCCCTTCGCCACCGTCTCCAGCAGCTTGGCGACCACCGTCTCGGTGGTGACGCCTTCGGCCGTGGCGGTGTAGCTGCAGGCGATGCGGTGGCGCAGCACCGGGGCCGCGACCGCCGCGATGTCATCGAAGCCGACTGCGAAGGAACCATTGAGCACGGCCCGGCTCTTGGCCGCCAGGATGATGTTGATCGAGGCGCGCGGGCCGGCGCCCCAGCTGATCCACTGCTTGACGAAGTCAGGCGACTCGGGCTGGTCGGGGCGGGTGGCGCGCACCAGGTTCTTGGCATATTCCAGGATCTGGTCGGCGACCGGCACGCGCATGACCAGCTTCTGCACGCCCAGCACCTGGGCGGCGGTCATCACCTTCTGCACGCCCTTCTCGTTCTCAGCCATGATCGGGCTGGCCACCCGACGCATGATCTCCAGTTCCTCGGCGTCGCTGGGGTAGCCGACCGAGACCTTGAAGATGAAGCGGTCGAGCTGCGCCTCGGGCAGCGGGTAGGTGCCTTCCTGGTCGAGCGGGTTCTGCGTCGCCAGCACGAAGAAGGGCGCCTCCAGCACATGCGTCTCGCCGCCGGCGGTGACGCGCTTCTCCTGCATGGCTTCCAGCAGGGCGGCCTGCGTCTTGGGCGGCGTGCGGTTGATCTCGTCGGCAAGGACGATGTTCGAGAAGATCGGCCCGCGCATGAACTTGAACATGCGCGCCTTGGTCGCCGGGTCCTCTTGCAGGATCTCGGTGCCGACGATGTCCGAGGGCATCAGGTCGGGGGTGAACTGGATGCGCTTGAACGACATGTCCAGGGTCTTGGCCAGGGTCGAGATCAGCAGGGTCTTGGCGAGACCCGGCACGCCTTCGAGCAGGCAGTGGCCACGCGCGAAGATCGAGATGAGCAACTGTTCTACCACCTCGTCCTGACCGACGATGACCTTGCCCAGTTCATGCCGGACCTGGGCCGAGGCCTGCTTCAGCCAGGCGACGGCCTGCTTGTCCTGGGCGGTCTTGTCCTGGGCTGGCTGGGCGGCTTCGGTCATGGGCTTCTCCGGGGCTGGAGTGGAGGATGGCGGCGACCGCCGGCTCCGCCACAGCTACATGTGCAATAACGATTAGGGAGGACGCCCGTGACAGGAGCACGTTGGAACCATGCAACCACCTGGCGGGCGGCACCTGGACAACGGCCTGACTGACGTGCTGCATCGGGCCAACCGACGAGTCTGGGGAGCACATCAACCACCGGCTCCGGACCCGATGACCCGAACTGCATGGGCCGGGTTCGTACTTGGAACCCGTTCCCGACGCTCCAACATGGGCCGCGAGGACTCCCCGATGTCGAGCAGCACGATGCAGCAGCCCGCAACCATCCTCGTGGTCGAGGACAAGCCTGCCCTGCGCGACCATTTCGCCGAGACCCTGCGCGACATCGGCCCGCACGTCAGCGTCGAGGTGGCGGCCGACGGCCAGGAGGCCCTCGAACGCATCACCCAGGGCACCCGGCCCATCGATCTGGTGGTCAGCGACATCATCATGCCGCGCCTCGACGGCGAGGCCCTGCTGGAAGCCCTGCACAAGCGCCAGTTCCCCGGCGCCGTGATCATGCTGACCGCCCTGGGCCACGACGACGTGGTGGTGCGCTGCCTCAAGCGCGGCGCCTGCGACTATCTGGTGAAGCCGGTGTCGATCGACGACTTGATCGCGGCAGCGGCCAACGCCCTGCAGCACCGCCCGACCGTCGCCGAGGCGATGAAGGTCGAGTACGACCCGCTCGGCTGGTTCGAGGTGACCGGATCGACCAGCGAGGCGATCCTGTTCAAGTACCGCAAGTTCCTGGGCCTGCTCGAACGCTTCCGCATCCCCGAGCCGATCGCCAGCGAGGTCCGCCTGGCGCTCGACGAGTTCGGCCGCAACGCCATCGAATGGGGCAACAAGTTCGACAAGGACAAGAAGGTCGTCTTCGGCTGCCGCATCCTGCCCGGCAAGATCATGGTCTATATCGAGGACGAAGGCCCTGGCTTCGACCCCAACAAGCTGCCTGATCCCAGCGCCGACCCGATCGGCCACATCGAGCGCCGCCAGGCCGAGGGCAAGCGCCTGGGCGGCTACGGCGTCCACCTGATCAAGAACCTGATGGACAAGGTGATCTACAACGCCAAGGGCAACCGGGTGGTGATGCCCTTCCCAACCCGCCCCCGCCTTCTAGCGTCCAACCCATGACCCAGCCCTTCCGCAGCGATGACGACGACGATGACATGACCGGCGGCGCCGAGCCCGAGCCCAAGGTCATCGTGACCAAGGACGGCAAGTCGGTGGTGATGGACATCCCCACCCGCCTGCTCTCCGAACGCATCATCTGGCTGGGCGAGGAAGTGAACAACCGCAGCGCCAACCGCTGCGTCCGGCAGCTGACCTACCTCGCCCTCGAGGACGCCAAGAAGCCGATCACGCTGTACCTCAACTCGCCCGGCGGCTCGATCGTCGATGGCATGGCGATCTACGACACCATCCGGCGCAGCCCGGCCCCGGTGCACTGCATCGTCACCGGCATGGCCGCCTCGATGGGCGCGATCATCCTCAGCGGCTGCGCCAAGGGCCACCGCCGCATCCTCAAGCACGGTGAAGTCCTGCTGCACCAGCCGCTGGGCGGCGCACGCGGCCAGGCCACCGACGTCGAGATCTCGGCCAAGCGCATCCTGAAGATGAAGGAGATGCTGCTGAAGATCCTGGCCGAGAACTGCGGCCAGCCGCTGGAGAAGGTCTCGGAAGACTGCGATCGCGATTACTGGCTCGACGCCGAGGACGCCAAGGCGTACGGCATCGTCGATGAAGTCATAGCGTAAGTACTTAACCGCGCATCGTTTGCAGACTACCCCGCAGGCCACCGCCAGGTTCTGGCACGGCGCATGCGAGCGCAGTCCTGCAATGCCTCCCACGTCGCATATCTGGGCGCTGCCGGTCTCGCTGTTCGCGCTCTGCGCCACCGGCTGCGCGCAGCCGCGAGACCCCAATGTCCGCTTGGCGAACCGGACCAGTCAGGCGATCGAAGACCTCGAACGCCTCAAACCGCGGCTCGCCAAGACCGGCACACCTGACGCGGATCTGCTGGCCGACCAGTTGGCGGCCGTACGCGGGGGCCTGCTGGCCCTGCCGACCGAGGCACCTGCCCAGCCCGTCGTGCCCGAGGAACCACCCCCTCCCGCCGCCCTGGTCCGCTGTCCGGATGAGGGTTGCTGGCGCCTGGGCGTGCAGGTCGAAAGCGGCATGTGGCACCTCGACCTGCGCGGCGGTGGTGGCGAGCTGACCGAATCCGGCCCGCTCGCCTTTGGCCTCGCCGTCGCCGCAGAACGCTCGCTGCCGATCGATCACCGCCTGGAGTGGAGCTGGGGCGGCGAGGTGGTCGCCAGCCAGCAGTTGCGCGATGGCGGCCAGCACGTGACCTTGATCGGCCTCCGCCCGGTGCTGCGCGCCTCGATCGCGGTGCATGACGCCATCGCCCTCACCGCTCGCCCGATCATCGAGTTCGGCCAGGCCTACGCCCGCCTGGGAGCGCCGCCCTACGAGGTGCTCGACCGCAGCGATGTCTATGCCTCGCTCGGCGCGCGCGCCGGGATGCGTATGAAGCTGCGCTTCGGCGGCGATCTGACCGCCGAAGCGGGTTGGCGCACAGTGTGGTTCCAGGGCTCGGCGGGAACCACCAGCTACCGCGTGGAAATCCAGTCGCCCGAGGTGGCGATCGGCTGGGCTGGCAGGTTCTGATGCGCTGGCTCCTCGCGCTGCTCTGCCTCTGCCAGCTGACGGCGGTCAGCATCGATGGCCCGGCCTCGGCCCGCGCCACGGTCGGCACCGCCTTCGCCTGTGCGGTGCTGACCACAGGCACGGTGTCCTCGTTCAATGCGACGGGGCTGCCTGCGGGACTGAGTCTCGATGCGGCCAGCGGACGGATCAGCGGAACGCCGACGGCGGATGGGGCCTTCAGCGTGCTGGTCGGCGCCAGCGATGGCGCGAGCAGCACGTCGGCAACCATCAGCATCGTCGTCGATACGGCTGGCACCGATCGCGTCACCAACATCGGTCAGTACGCCTTCACCGTGAATTCAGCGGGCTCCTTCCTCCTGACCTCCGCCACGGCCACTCCCGCCTTCGTCCTGGGCGGAGTTCCTGCCGGGATGTTCGATGACAGCGCTGGACTGATCAGCGGCACACCGCTGATCGAAGGCGTATTCAACATCGAGGCCTCGGCCGATGGCGGCCTCACCGCGACCAGCATGATCTTCCAGGTCCTGCCAGCGCAGATTGGATCACCGGTGTTCACCCTGCCGGTGCAACCGCTGGCCGCCATCGGCGCTCCGTTCGCCTGCTGGATCCATGCCGATGGCGCCTCGGACTTCAGCGCCAATGACCTGCCCGCCTGGCTGACCCTGGACACCTCACTCGGCCGCCTCGCCGGCACCCCGACCACAGGCAGCAGCCATGCCAACATCCGGGTCACGGCGGTCAGCGGGGCGAGCGCTGCGACCACCATGCTGGCCATCCCGGTGTTCACCCCCGTGAGCGGCGCTGCCGTACCCACCTCGCCGGTCGTCCTCGACACCACCATCGGCAGCGGACTCGGCTGGTCGGCCCTGGCCGGCATCGATGCCACCTGGGCGACCCAGGGTCTGCCGGCCGGACTGCTGCTGGACAGCAGCACCGGCCTGCTCACCGGGGCCACCGAGTCGGCGGCCTACGATGACGTCCTGCTGACCGCCACCACCATCGCCACCGGCGACACGGTGGTGACGACCATGGCGATCCGCACCTATCCGGCAGCCACCGGAGCACCGGTCATTCTTGGACTGCCGCCCCCGACCCTGACCGTCGGAGCCCCGGCCGCCATCGCCATCGCCACCAGCGGCGGAACGCCGACCAGCTATGGGATCCTTGATCCCAGCGGGATCTTCACGGTCGGCAGCGACGGCATCCTGCGGGGGACGCCGACCTCGGCGGGGGCCATCGCCCTGCGGGTGAACGCGCTCAACGCCTCGGGTAGCGCTGTGACCACGATCATGGCGGTGGTGCGCACCGCCACCGCTGCCGCCCCCCTGCCCGGCCTGCCGGTCTCGTGGTCGGCGACCTCCGGATCGGCCTTCGCCTGCGCCCTGACGGCGACCGGCACGACCAGCAACTGGACCGCTTCCGGCCTGCCCAATGACCTGCTGCTGGCGCCGGCGGTCGGCCGCATCACCGGCACGCCGATCCCGCTCGGCCCGGCAAACGTCCTGATCAGCAGCAGCAACGGCAGCGGCAGCAATGCCAGCCATGCGGTGATCACCGTGGCGACAGCGGCGACAGGCGCCCCGGTCATTGCCGAGGCCGGGCCGTGGTTCATGACCGTCGGCCAGACGACCGCCTTCCAACTGATCGACAGCAGCGGCAGCGCAACCTGGACCATCCCCGTCCTGCCCACCGGCTTGGCCGTCACCACCGACGGAGCCATCACCGGCACGCCGACCGCGACAGGCACCTGGCAGCCGGAGATCACAGCCGTGCGCAGTTCGCTGAGCGCTGTCACCACCGGCTTGATGGTGGTCAATGCCGCGACCGCCGGCGCCCCGCTGATCACCAGCGAGCTGGTGATGACGGGAACCGTCGGATCGGCCTTCGCCGCGACCATCACGGCCAGCGGATCGCCCAATGAATACACGGCGACGCCACGACCTGCCTGGCTCAGCCTCGATGCCCTGACCGGCCAGCTCAGCGGCACGCCGGATGCGGCCGGTTCCTTTGTCCTGCAGCTGTCGGCGCGCAACGCGGCTGGGACAGTCCGCACCGTCGCTGTGTTGAATATCAGTGCCGCCCCAAGCAGCGGAGGCGGAACGACTCCGCCCGCAAGCGGTGGCCAGGTCGGCGGCATCAGCGGTGGCGGCTGCGGCGCCGGGGCAGCCGGACTGCTGCTCGCCCTCGGTCTCGGCTGCCGCCTGCGCCGCCGGACTACACCGCGCTGACCGCCACGGCGTGCGACACGCCACCGCTGAACGATTGCCACGCGGACGCCCCGAAACCAGCTTCGCGCAGCACCGTATCGGCCTCGCTGGTCGAAATGAAACCCTTCACCGAGTCATGCAGATAGCGGTAGGCGGTCGCATCGCCGGCCAGCAGCGCGCCGGCAACTGGGAACACGCCCTTGCCGAAGGTGGCATAGAAGGTCTTCGGCCACCAGCGCACCGGGCGGAAGAATTCGAGGATCAGCAGATGGCCGCCTGGACGCAGTACGCGACGCAGTTCACGCGCGCTGGCCAGCGGGTCGCCGAAATTACGCCAGCCGTAGGCGACCATGGCGACGTCGAAGGAGCCATCGGCATAGGGCAGGCGCAGGGCGTCACCGGCAGCTGCCGACAAGGGCCGACCACGCCGCTTGGCGATGCCGGCCGCCAGCATCGGCACGCAGAAATCGCAGCCATGCACCCGCGCCGCCCGGCCCTGGGCCAGGGCCATCAGCCCGAGGTCGAAGGTGCCGCAGGCCAGGTCCAACGCCTCGCCGGAACCGGCCGGCAGCATCCCGACCGCGATCCGCCGCCAGCGCACGTCGAGACGCACCGAGAGGACCCGGTTGAGCAGGTCGTAGCGGTTGGCGATGCGGCCGAACATGGCCTGCACCTGCTTGCTGCCGGAAGGAACGAAGGTGGTCACGCCGGACATCGCATGTCCGGGTTGGCACTTATCAAGTTGGAAGACCGCGCCGTTCACCACCATCCCGGACATGGAACGTTGGTCGATCCTCATCGAGAAGGAGTACCTCAAGTTCTCCTGCGCCCATTTCCTGATCTTCCCCGACGGGTCGAAAGAGCGCCTGCACGGCCATAATTACCGGGTGCGCTGTGAGATCGACGGCGACCTGGATGGGCACGGCCTGGTCATCGACTTCAAGGAGGTCAAGCCGGTGATCCGGGCGCTGTGCGACGAACTGGACGAACACTGGATCGTCCCGGCGCACCACCCCGAACTGAAGATCACGCACCGCGAGGATGGTCACACCGAGGTGGTGTACCGCGGCTCGCACTACCTCGCCCCCTCCGACGAGGTGCTGGTCCTGCCGATCGGCAACACCTCGGCCGAGTACTTCGCCGCCTGGTTCGGCCGCACCCTGCTCGCCCGGCTGCGCGAACGCTTCGGCCACATCCGCGTACGTCTGCTGCGCCTACGTATCAGCGAGACCGATGGTCAGGATGGGGTATTCGTCACGGATGGAGAGACGGTTGCCGGCCCACAGCCTGGCATCTCGAGTCCCTGAGGGCCTGTGGGCAATGGCGTTGCGTTAAGGGCACTGACCTTGGAAAGGCGGAAGGCGGAAGGCGGAAGAAATGCGGATTGGACTGCCGGCCCAGTCGTGAACAGCAACTCTTCCGCCTTCCGCCTTCCGCCTTCCGCCTTGCGTCCCCAAGAGTCCTTAACGCAACGCCATTGGGCCTGTGGGCGAGCCCGAGACCGGCTCCGGACCTGGGTCAATCAGCGGCAGATCAGCAGCAAACGCCAATCAGCTACGTCGGTGCCAACCAGTCCTCGACGGAGAGGTTGGCCACCCGCTTGAACTCACGGGTGTTGTGCGTCACCAAGGTCCAGCCGAGCGACAGGGCATGACCGGCAATCAAGGTATTGAGCGTTCCAATCGGTGATCCGCGCATCTCCAGCACGGTTCTGATCGTGCCATATGACGCAGCCGCAGCTTCATCGAACGGCACCACGACCAAGGTCTTCAGGACGCGACGGATGTTGGCCGCCGCCTGCTCTGCCTGGTTGCTCTTCGCTGCACCGTAGTGCAACTCTGCTATGGTGATGCTGCTGGCCCGAACCATAGCTGGCGGGTGCAATTGCAGGTTGCCCAGGATGGCAGGGTTGCGCTTGGTCAACGCAATGCAGTGGTCGGTGTCGAGCAGGTACTTCACAGAGATTCCCGGACTTCGGCAGGACCAGTCGGCCAGCGGCGGAAGCTGTCGTCCAAGGGCTTGAGGTCGTCCCACAAGGCATCCCAGGAATCAGCGCCTTTTGCCGGCTTGATGATCAGCGCATCGCCTCGGCGGCTAACCGTGGCCCGCTTCGTGTTCAAGCGGAACTGCCGGGGAATGGTCACGGCTTGGCTGCCGCCATTGGTGAATACCCGGACAGTTATCGATGGTGATGCTGGTGGGGTTGCGATCTTCATAGCTATGGCCATAGCTATAATGGCACAGACGGAAGCTCCGTCCTGCATGGCTCCAAACGGCGGTGAAGCGCCGTTCCCCGCGCGCCGGGTCAATGGTCTGTCGACTTATCACCCCTCCTATACTATAGATATTCTGCTGGACTGCAGGCCAGAGCATCGGCAGCCAGGCTGTTGAGTGCCGCAGACGGCTGACGATCATACGTGCATGATGGAGTTCGATCCTGATGCCGAAGCCCGTCAGGGTGATGCTCAGGTGCTGGCCGTCCTGCGGACCTGGCCGCTGGAACGACGCGGCGCGGTGGCCTGCAACCTGACCGCGATGGTCCGTTCATCCTCTCGCGCAGCCTGGCGGCGGGCGCATCCCGGGCAGTCGGCACGTAGCGCCGACATCGCCTGGGCCGAAGCCCAGTATGGCCCTGAACTCGGCGCCGCCCTGCGGACCTGGAACGCGGCGCGGCGATGAATCCCGAATCCCCGAGTGCGGCCCTGGCCGGCCTCGCCACCGCGCTGGAGGCCATGCAGGTGCCGTGGTTCGTCAGCGGATCGCTGGCCTCCAGCCTGCACGGGGTTCCCCGCTCGACCAACGATGTCGATGTCGTTGCAGACCTGCCCGCACAGGCCGCCGGCGAACTCGTGAGCAGACTTGGCGACGGGTATTACGCCGACGAGGGCATGATCCGCCAGGCCTTCAGCCGACGCGGTTCCTGCAACCTGATCTGGCTTTCGACCATGATGAAGGTCGATCTCAGCCCGCCCCGCTTCGCCTTCGACCATGAAGCCATGCAGCGGCGGCAGCCCACCGTGCTGACCGATGGCGGTCCCGGTGGTCTGCCCATCTTCGTCTGTTCCCCCGAGGACGCCATCCTCTCCAAGCTGTTCTGGTATCGTCAGGGTCGCGAACTATCGCAGCGCCAGTTGCGCGACATCGCCGGCATCATCGGGGCGCGCGGCGATGCGCTCGACCTCGCGTATCTGCAACGCTGGGCTGTCTCAGCCGGCATCGCCGACCTGCTCGACCACGCGTTGGCCGACCGTGGGCAGGCTCCATAAGCGGCAAGACATGGTGGATGCCGTCAGGCGAAGAAGTCGCCGAGCAGGCAGGCGAAGCCAGGCAGTACGCCGCCGCCATCGACCCGATCGGTCACCTCCAGATGGTGCACGGGCTGGCCCTGGGCATGGATCTCAGCCGTCTGCGACGCCGGATCCACCACCCACACCAGCGCGACACCTCGGCGCAGCCACATACGCGCCTTCTCCAACGTCTCGGTGTAGCTGTCGCCCGGCGACACCACCTCTACCGCCAGATTCGGCACGCAGCGCATGTACCCACGCTTGGGGGCCAGCGCGCAACGCTCGGCGTCGAGATAGGCGACATCCGGCGCCCGCACATTCTGCTCGTCGAGGATGAAGCCCGGATCACCCGCCAGAACGGCACCCGGGATGCGATTCGCTTCTG
>JFJP01038035.1_pt1 | contig 20167 bp, 4 predicted proteins | sample 431651 | NCBI WGS metagenome assembly JFJP01 (sample SAMN02602958, study PRJNA72255) | Microbial mat metagenome, whole genome shotgun sequencing project. | biome: fresh water; feature: sink hole; material: water; isolation source: purple microbial (photo- and chemosynthetic) mats found in...
CTTTCATTCGGCTTTCTCGATGTGCCAGCATAGCTGACAACCTAACACCGTTTTACTTTTGTATCAAGTTGTTTTTGCTAGGAGCCTAACCACTTTCTATTTTTAAATGCCCTTATCGAAAAGAAAGAGATTCACCTCACCCACTTTTAATCACACCCAAAACAACATCATCTTCACATTCTCAATAGCCAATATGATTTGCAAATTGCAGATCATTTTGACTCACACGATTTTTGCGGCCAGCCCTTGAAATTTTTGCACAGATAAAACTGTAGTTGCATGATGCGCATACCGCCATCTTCAAACCAGAAACGCGGCCCAAGCGGTCTCACTGACTCGAACTGGCGCGGCAGGTGTCCAGGCGGGTCATCGTGCGATGTGACATAGATCGCATCTTCGCCAAGCCGCCCTCCGTAGCTCTCCCAAAAATCAAACTGGTTTTGGACGCGATCCGGGTCTCGTTCCATGAAAACAAAATTGCGCGTCCGGTCGCCAGGAATGTAGTAGGCCAACGCAGAAGCTAAGCCCCAGTGGTTGGCTATCAGAAACGATGCTCGATGCTCCTGCCGCTTGCTTTCGACTAACTCACCCATTTTGCGCCAACCGCGCAGCCGTGTGAGTGGGTCCACATTTGGGGGTAAACCCATCCACGATGTCTCGTGCAATGCGACTGTCATGAAGACACTCAGGCCGAGTGCAGCCCACACATATCTGCGGCAAAAAACTGAATCCTCCATTTTTTTGAGCCACGAGGACGCAGCCAGAACAAGTGCGGCGATGTATCCCGGCACAGTCCAGTTCGGCTGCCCAGCATTATTTAGAGCGAACACCGCGAAAAAGAGTAGCAGCGGCACGGATTGGGCGAGCAGGTAGAGAGTTTTTTCATCCCCAGAAGAAAAACCGCCCGCCAAAATCTTTTTCATAAAACCGCCTTGGCGCCTGAAATTTTTGATACCAATAAATATGGATGCCATGACGCCCAGCCATATAAGTGGCGAATAAACTACGGCCTGCAACCCGATAAAAGTCAGGAAATGCCCAATCGAAATCTGGAAAGGTTTATCAAGCGAACCGCGTTTTTCTAAATGCGAGAAAGTGATCCAGTCATGCTGCGCGTTCCATATCCAGAACGGGAGCGTCAATGCAAGGGCGATGACGAGAGCCACCCAAGGCTGCGGGGTTTTGAGCTGCATGCGCCCCTTTTGTGTAGAGAGCAAAAACAGGCCGAAACAGAGCCCTTGTATCGCATTTGTAAATTTCGCCAAAAAACCGAGCCCCACCATCAGTCCCACCATCAGCCACGCCCCCCAACTGTTGTCCCGGAATGCGTGCCAGCCAGCCAGCATCGCCGCAGTCCAAAAAAAGACGCTGAGCGGATCAATCGTCATGAGGACACTGCCCACGGCGAACAGGGGGACGCACATGGCCGTGGCCACAGTCCAAAAGGCTGCCCGAGCACCGAAAAGCTTTTTTGCAAAAAGGAAAATCATCCAGCCCGTAGCCACATGCAGCGCGACTGCTGGGAGGCGCACGCCCAGCTCCGTGTGCCCGCCGAGCAGCGTGCCTATGTATATCGTCCACCCGACCAGCGGTCCCTTGCTATAGTAACACCAGTCAGGAAACCTCGACCAGAGCCAGTAGTAACATTCATCCGGGCAAAGGAAATAGCGCGTGGCCAGCCACAGCCTGAACGCTCCGAGCACCGCCAGCAAAGCCAGCGCGGCAACGGTGTAACGCCTCTCTTCATTATGATTCATGTGGCGCAAAGACTAGCGTCCTTTTGCCGCGCGCTCAAGCACGGCTCGTAAAAACTTGACGAGAAACGGAGAGTCATCCCAATCTTCAGCCATGAGTTGGCAAGCTGAGGTGGAAAAGGGAAAACGGTTCGAGTTCGGAAAAAACTGGAGTCTTTTCTTGGAGACACTCAATGAAGAGAGGATGCACGAGGCAAGGACTTCGCTCTCCCAGTTTCTCGGGGCGCAAGATTTGAATGGGCGCACATTTCTGGACATCGGCTCTGGCTCTGGACTTTTCAGCCTAGCAGCCAAACAGATGGGAGCGTCCGTGCGATCATTCGACTACGATGCCAATTCCGTCAAATGCACGGAAACTTTAAAACTGCGCTATTTCCCTGACGCAAAAGATTGGGAAATATCCCCCGGCTCGATTTTGGATCGCGCTTTCGTGGAGTCTTTGGGCAGTTTCGATGTCTGCTATTCGTGGGGCGTGCTGCACCACACAGGACACCTCTGGCACGCGCTGTTCAACGCTCAAATCCCTGTAAAAAAAGGCGGGCTCCTGTTCGTGGCTATCTACAACGACGAGGGTATCATATCGGCTTTTTGGAAAATAATAAAACGCCTCTACTGCTCCCATCCCGCGCCCCGCGCCTTGCTGACGGCTCTGTTTTTCAGCATCTTTTTTTTGGCGGGGTTCCTTGCTGACATCGCCAGTTTAAAGAACCCGTCCACACGGTATGAGGAACATAAAAAGCACCGTGGCATGTCGCTAATCCACGACTGGCGCGACTGGCTCGGCGGCTACCCGTATGAAGCAGCCACGCCCGAAGCGGTGGCATCGTTCTTGTGCAACCTCGGTTTCGAGCAAGTTGTTTTCAAAAAACCTCCCATCGGTTTCGGCAATAACCAATTCGTTTTCCGCAAAACGAGATAGAACTTTTTTAATTGGCGAAGCTGGTGCTAAATATTTTTTCCTCTCACGGTGGGAAGATTTTTTGAATATCGAATAACGAACAAGGAATCACGAATTACGAAGGGCGGACGCAATGCGTGATGCAAAAGTTTAAGTTTAAATATTTAGGGTTGAATAGTTTATAAAAACCTTCCTCCGCGCCTCTGCGCCTCTGTGGTGAATCCTCCCCTTTTTCAATTTTCAATTCAGAGTTTTTCACCACGAAGGGCACGAAGGAAGAGGGAAAACGAGGGTTCACGCCTCGCGTCTTCATTTCGACATTCCTTGTTCGATATTCGATATTCGCTCCTTTGTGCCTCTGCGCCTCTGTGGTGAACCCTCTTTTTTCCTCACGCTTGCGTCTTACTTTCGAAATTCGTTTTCGATTTCGTTATTCGATTTCACTCCGCCTCGCGTCTTCCCCTTGTCCCTTGCCCCTTGTCGCTTCCCACTTCTTCATGTATTTGATAACGAAAAACACAAAAAACTCAATTGAGTAGCATTATGTTTATGAAGTGCAGCTAATGTTAAATATAGCTTATCTTGTTCCAGAAAACACCCTTTTCATGGGTGGAGTAATTCAGTTTGAAATCTCTAGCAACTGATGGTATGTTTCTAGCTATGTCTATAGGCATTGCTTTATGAAAAGGTGTAAACACGGTCAGATTGGTTGCGCATCCATGCCCAAACGCATTTTGGCGATGGGTGGAAACGGAGGGCGGGCATCTTGCCCGCCGATTAGAAAGACACGGGCTGGAAGCCCGCGCTCCGTTCGATCTGCAATTCTTCTTCGCGCCTTCGCGCCTCTGCGTGAGTTTCTGCTGTTTTCGGAGGGGAACACATGAAAAAAGAACTCGCCATTTTTGAGGGAACCGAGATCCGTCGCGTCTATGACGAGGCGACGGAGACATGGTGGTTTTCCGTCGTGGACATCGTCCGCGTGCTGACGCAACAAGCGGATTACAAGGTCGCTCAGAATTACTGGAAAGTTTTGAAACACCGCCTTAACGAGGAAGGTAGTCAGTTGGTTACAAATTGTAACCAACTGAAATTAGAGGCCGCTGATGGCAAGAAATACCTCACGGATGTTGCCACTGCCGAGACGCTTTTGCGCCTCGTCCAGAGCGTGCCCAGCCGCGATGTTTTTGCCTCAGCCGTTTTTTTCACCACGGAGGGCACGAAGGTAAGGAGTGAAGAATCGAGGGGATTTGAGCCACAGATTCACGCAGATTCACACAGATTTTTTACTCTTTCTTCCACCTCGAATCCTCCCCACTCTGTGCCTCCGCGCCTCTGTGGTGAATCCTCCCCTTTTTCAATTTTCAATTCAGAGTTTTTCACCACGAAGGGCATGAAGAGCACGAAGGAAGATGCTGTTTCACGCTCCGCGTCTTCAATTCTGCCTTCTGCCTTCTGCCTTCTGCCTTTCTCGTTCCCCTCCCTCTTCTCTTCGACATTCGAGATTCCTTGTTCGATATTCGATATTTTCCCTCCGCGTTCTCCGCGCCTCCGCGTGAGTTCTCTTTCGTTTGAAACTTCTTTTTTTGAGTCGGTGACAAATTGTCACCGACTGAAATTGTTATCCACGAGTGCCCCAGCCAGAGGCGGGCGCATCGCCAAGAAAGCCCGATTGGAACTCGAATCGAAAACGGGCAAGCCCGTGGTGACGGGCGAGAGCTATCTCCCTCCGAATAAAACCGCCAAGCGCATCGAAAAGAGGGCGAAAACAAACTAAAAAATGAACGGGAACTACCAGGCAGTTCTGAGCACAGCGAGAAAGATATTTCTCGCGGGGTGTCGTGCTGTCTGGAAGGGAGAAGTCAGAATGCAGAATCGGAACCCTCTGACATTCTCGATACAGAGCGTCTCACGCGAAGGCGCGAAGACGCGAAGCTTCGGAAACTTTTTCAATTTTCAATTCTCAATTTTCAATTCAGAGATTTTCACCACGAAGGGCACGAAGGAAAGGAGGGTGGGCATCTTGCCCGCCGTTATTCGGGATTCGCGGGCGAGACGCCCGCGCTCCGTTATTGCCGATTCTCCGCGCTCTCCCTTCTTCCCGCTGTCTATTGCCTGCTCCTCTCTTCGTTCCCAAGACACGGGCGGGACGCCTGTGCTCCATTCTGCCATCTGCCATCTGCGATCTGCAATTCTCCTCCTCCTCTTCGCTTCTTCTCCCCTGTCCGCTGCCACTTACACATGGCAACCCACATCGGGTAACGGAAATTGGTCCACTGTCGGTGCAGGCGGATGGGATGGGGGACCTCCAGGTGCAGGTGATACTGCAGATATCGCCCAAAACTTTACGGGAGCCTCGGTCACGATCACTCTGGACACTTCCGACATCACCCTCTCATCGCTCATTATCGGTGATGAAACCACCGCTTCCGCACCAATAGAAATTTACGGGGGTGCCAGCGATTACAAGCTGATCATGGGCAACGGGACGATCACCTCCAAAACTGTAAATACCCCCCTAGATACACTTTCCATGATCAACGCAAAGTTGTCCGTGGATGCAGGGCAGACGCTCACGGTGTTGGGTTCGAGTTATCTCGCTCTCCAGAGCCTTTCTGGCGTGGCCGTGGATAACACCTCCACATTCAAAGGTAAATGGGTGTTGGGGGGAGCTACCACGGGATTTTTGTTGGTTGCCGACGATAAGAGTTTGGGTGAAGTGCCAGGGGGGGTGGTCTCGGATGCCATCAGTATCGGGCGCAACTCTTCTGGTTTGTATCTGAAAAATGGGGTCACGATCAACAGCAACCGTGGTATTTCTAACGCGGGTTACTCATTGAGAATGACGGTTGAAGATGGCGGTTTTGCGACTTACAACGGGGTGATCTCAGGCACGGGTTCTTTCACGGAAGGGATCGCGGGCGCATCTTCAGGGGCCACAGGGATACTGCATTTGGGAGGGCTGAATACCTACACGGGAAATACTTATGTCAGAAACGATGGCACTTTGGAGTTTGACACCATCTACAATGTCAGCGGCGGCGCATCGTCGTTGGGGGCTCCCACCACAGTTGCAAACGGAACGATCGGTCTCGGTTCAGGTAATACCTCAGGCACGATCAGGTATGTGGGAGCGGGAAGCACTTCAGATCGGGTGATTAATCTGCTTGGGAGCACGGGAAATGGAACGATTGACGCTTCGGGCACAGGCGCTTTGGTGCTGACGGCTGATAACGCGGCAGGGAGTGGCGGTGCTACGGGAGCTAAGACGCTTACACTCACGGGAACCTCTGGAGCAGGATTGATCAACCAGATCGGTAAGATTGTGAACAACAGTTTCGACGATTCGGCAACCTCTGTCACGAAAACAGGAAGCAACACATGGGAGTTGACGGGAGCCAACACTTACACGGGTGCGACGACTGTGAGCGCAGGCATTCTCCGCATCGGGGCGGCAGATCGGATTCATGATTCGAGCAATTTGGTCGTCAACGGGGGCACTTTAGCCCTTCAATCCTACAACGAGACCGTCGGGACGGTCACGCTCAACAGCGGCTCCATCACGGGTGCTGGTGGCGGTGCTTTGACGGGTTCGTCCTACGCGGTCGAGTCGGGCACGATCAGCGCGATCCTGGCTGGTGCGGGCATCAACATGACCAAGAGCACTGCTGGGACAGTGACACTCAGCGGAGCGAATACCTACACGGGGACGACTACCGTCACGGCAGGAACGATCACTCTAGGAGCTTCCAATGTCTTACATGATTCAAGCGATCTCACGCTGAACGGGGGAACCTTCAGCCTCGGCGGCAGTTACTCGGATCGGGTGGATTATTTTGACTGGACCGCCGCGAGCAACCTTGATTTTGGAACATCGGGCACGGATAATGCGCTGATGTTCGACCACTGGGACGGCACGGTTAGCGGTGTCCTGACGATTGATAACATGGGGGGCTCTGACTCTCTCGCTATCCTGACCGCGAACAAGGCGGAGATCAACGCCACCTTTTTGAACGGGGTCTTAGTTGTGGGGGTGGGTTCGGGGTTGCAGTATGGTGCTGACAATGTGGATCTGGGAGGCGGTTACGGTGCTGTCTGGACGCGGCTAGTCTCGATCAATGACATTTATACTTGGAACGGTGGCGGAGGAAATGATTTGTGGAACAATGGATCGAACTGGGGAGGGAGCGCGCCAGCGGGGAGTAATACGACGAGTGTCGTTTTCGGTTCCAACCGACTGACACCCGATTTGAATGTGGATGTCACGGTGAACTCGCTCTTGTTTGCTTCGGATGCGGCAAGTTTTACCGTGGGCGGTGCCAATACGCTCACTTTTGACGGGACGACTCCCCAGATCACCCAAAATTCATCCAATGCCCAAGATTTAGGGGTCGCCGTCACTTTGAACCAAGACACCCGTTTTGCTGGGTCGGGTTCGGGCGTTTTGACGGTCAGTGGAGCGATAGGAGGCGTGGGCGGGATCATTAAAACGAGTTCGGGAACTCTGGTCTTGAGCAACACGGGCAACAACTACGGCGGGACGACCACGATCTCATCGGGCACCCTCAAACTCGGGGCGGCGGGAGTCATCCCCAACGGCTCGGCACTGACCGTCAACGGGACTTTTGACTTGAACGGCTATGACGAGACTGTCGCCTCTCTCGCTGGCAGTGGCACCGTGACGAGCGGCGTGGCGGGGAGCAAAACCCTGACTGCGGGCGACGGGAGCAATACTTCCTTTAGTGGCGTGATCCAAAACGGGAGCGGCACGGTGAATCTGACCAAAGCGGGGGCAGGCACGCTGACGCTCTCCAATACCGCCAGCACCTACACGGGGGTCACAACAATCAACGCCGGCACGATTTCTGTCTCCACTTTAGCGAACGGCGGGAGCAATAGCGGCATCGGTGCTTCGACCAACGCGGCCGCCAATCTGGTGCTCAACGGAGGCACGCTCAAATATACGGGGGCATTGCAGAGCACGGATCGGAACTGGACGCTCGGCACGAGCGGCGGCACATTCGATGCTTCAGGCACGGGAGCCCTCACACTGGCAGGGACGACAGCCACGATCAGCGGGACGGGGACTCGCACCCTCACCCTGACAGGCGATAATTCAGGCAGTAACACCTTGGCGGCGGTCATAGGTGACGATGGAAGCAGTAACGCCACCTCCTTGACCAAGAGCGGGACGGGCACTTGGGTTTTATCGGGTGCCAATACTTACACGGGGGCGACCACCGTCAGTGGGGGCACACTCAAGTTGGGGGCGGCAGGGGTGATCGCCGACACCTCTGCATTGAGCGTATCGGGAGGAGCCACTTTTGACATCAATAATAACAACGAGACGGTCGGTTCTCTCTCTGGAGCTGGCACGGTGGATCAAACAGGGGCAAATGGGAGAACCCTGACGATCGGTGATGACAACACCTCCACCTCTTTCACGGGCGAGCTTCAAGATACGGGGGGGGGGAGTCTGATTATTTCCAAGACGGGGTCTGGAACGCTGACTCTTTCTGGAGCCAACGCCCATGATGGATCCACGGCCGTGACCCAAGGGGTGCTCAATATCCAGCACAATACAGCCACGGGCACGACAACGGCAGGGACGACTGTATCGAGTGGAGCCGCCTTGCAAATGCAGAATGGTATCACCGTAGGAGCAGAAGCTCTTACAATTAGCGGTTCGGGGGTATCTAGTGACGGTGCCTTGCGTAACATCGCCGATATCAACGAATGGCAGGGAGCGATCACTCTGGGGGTGGTTGGAACCAATCGGATCAACTCCGATGCTGGAACCTTGACGCTGAGTGGGGGGATGAGTGGGGCGGCAGGCCGAAACCTGACTGTAGGCGGTCTGGGGAACACAACCATCAGCGGCGTAGTCGGAATCGGGACAGGCAGCCTGACCAAAGATGGTAGTGGCACCCTGACGCTTTCTCATGCCGCCAATACTTACACGGGTCCCAACACGATCAACGCGGGCACGATTTCTGTTTCCACCTTAGCGAACGGTGGGAGCAATAGCGGCATCGGTGCTTCAACCAACGCCGCCGCCAACCTGGTTCTCAACGGCGGCACACTAAAATATACGGGCGGAGTGCAGAGCACGGATCGCAACTGGACGCTCGGCACGGGCGGTGGCACTTTCGATGCTTCAGGCACGGGGGCTCTCACGCTGGCGGGAACCACCCCCGTTTTAAGCGGGACGAATACCGAGCGGACGCTCACTCTGACAGGAACCAGCACGCACGACAACACCTTGGCGGCTGTTTTGGCAAACAACGGGACAGGAGCCACCGCCTTGACCAAGAGCGGAGCAGGCACTTGGGTTTTGACGGGAGCCAATACTTATACGGGAACCACGACTGTCAGCGCAGGCACGCTGAAGCTTGGCGCGGCTGGCAGGATCGCCGACACCTCGGCGGTGAGCGTGACGGGGACGCTGGACATGAACAACTATGATGAAACCGTCGGTTCGCTGACAGGTGGAGGGCTCGTCACCAACAGCGGGGTGGGGAGCAAAACCCTGACGGTAGGGGGAGACAACTCCAGCACGGCGTGGAGCGGTGTGATCGAAAACGGCAGCGGCACGATGAACCTGACCAAGCAAGGTTCGGGCACAATGACAATTTCTGGAAACAATACCTACACGGGCACGACGACGATCTCGGCGGGCACACTGGCTTTGGGGGCGAGCGATCGGATCAGTAATTCGAGCAACCTCGTAGTGGGGGGCGGCACGACTGGCAAGCTCGACTTGGCTGGTTTCTCCGATCAGGTAGGGACTTTGAGCTACAATAACGGGACGATTGATTTCGGAGCGGCGGGCGCCCTTTTGATCAGCAATAACGGGACGCAGACAGGAACTTTGACGATAGATAATTATGAATGTGGCACAGATTTTTTTGCGGTGCCAGACGCCGTGGCTGGAGCACTCGGAGTTGATTGGTTGGGGAATATCGTCTGGTCTGGCATAGGCACGGGATCCACCCTAGGAACGACCAACAAGACCATTCCGGGCTACGGGGCTGGCTGGACTTTGGTCGTGCCATTCAATACCTCCTACATTTGGGACGGTAGTGACGACGGCGACTGGGATACGGCGGGTAACTGGGTCGGGGGTTTGGGACTGGGACCAGGGCCGGGTTGCATTGCGACCGCTGTCATTTTTGCAGGTTCCTCTAATACTTCCGTGACGATTGACGGTGATCCTGCCAAGACAGCCAATCATATTACCTTCCAGACGGGGGCTTCGAGTTTTGCTCTGGGCGGCGCGGGGCCGATCACTCTTGGGGGCAACACCCCCGTGATCGAGCAGAAATCGGCTAATTCCCAATCTATGAGCACCCCGATCACGCTGGGGGCTAATCTGACTATCTCGGGTTCGGGTTCGGGCAGTCTGACGCTGAGCGGTATCATTGATGACGGTGGTTCGACTTTCGGGATCACTCAAAACTCTACCACCAGCAAGTTGATTTTGAGTGGTGCCAATTCGTTTTATGGAGCCGTCGCTGTCAACGCTGGCGGTATCATCAATTTGCAACACAATACGGGCTTGGGTAACACTACGGGTGATACCACTGTGGCGAGCGGCGGTGCATTAGAATTGCAGGGCGGGATCACCGTGGCCGCAGGTGAAGATCTCACGATTACTGGGACGGGTGTTTCGAGCGGTGGGGCGTTGCGCAACATCAGCGGTAGCAACAGTTGGGCGGGTCTTGTGACTTTGGGGGGTGCCTCGACCATCCAGAGCGATCAGGACACCTTAACGATTACTGGAACCGTTGGCGGAGGGCAAGTCTTAACGGTGGAAGGTGCTGGTAATGTAACGATTACAGGTCGGATTAACACCGCCACCAGTATTACGAAAAACGATGGAGGGACGCTCACGATCGGTGGTGCTAATGCAGCTAATTCTACAGGAAATCTCACGATTAACGGAGGAATCGTAGATTTGGCGAAAACAGTTAACTCTGCTGCCATCAATCTAAATATAACGGTGAATGACGGTGGCACTTTAAGAATATCAGGCTCAGGCACAGACCAGATATCTGGTGCATCTAACATCACTTTCAACGGCGCATCTACCTTGGATGTGACGAATGGTGGTAATGAAGCGTTTCGAGGAATCTCTAGTGCTTCCGCCACTTCTCAAGTGACCTTGACAAACGGATCTCTCACGCTCACCACCACAAGCACCGCTAACTACAATTTTGCTGGAAATATATCGGGTTCTGGTGGGATCACCATTGCGGGTAACGGTGGAGCTGCGGTCAATGTCATCCAAACTTTTTCCGGCAACAATACTTACTTTGGAGATACGGTGATCAGTTCCGATTCTTCACTAGGGGCATCGCGCCGTCTAGTTGCTGGTTCTACAACTGGATTCAGCCCCAATTCCAAGGTCGTTTTTGACCACAATAACGCAAAATTGGATCTCGGCGGTTTCAGTAATTCCGTCGGCTTGTTAAAGTCGGGAGTTGGCACTGGGTTGGTCACCAGTGGTGCTGCGGGGTCTATCACGATCACCGTGGGAGGTAAAGCAGGAACCAATTCGGAGACCTTTAGCGGGGTAATCAGTGACGGGAGCGGGACGGTGGGATTGACCGTCAATGCGGGTGACGACACGCAAATCTTGAGCGGGACCAATACCTACACGGGCACGACCACCGTGACGGGGGGAACCCTGCAGTTGGGGGCTTCAGCAGTCATTGCTGACACGAGCAATCTGGTCGTCAACGGAGGCACTTTTGCACTCCAAGCAAACAACGAAACAGTCGGGACGGTGACTTTGAACAGCGGTTCGATCACAGGCGCGGGCGGCGGTATCCTGACGGGTTCTTCTTATGCGGTGGAAGCGGGGACGATCTCGGCGAAATTGGCGGGTGCTGGCGCGATGACCAAGACCACGGCATCAACGGTGATTTTGAGCGGGGACAATTCAGCTAATTACACGGGCACGATAGCGATCAATGCGGGGACGCTCTCGATAGCCGCCGAGACTGGCTTGGGCGGGAACCCTGGTGGCTTTAACGCGGCGCAGTTGACGATCAATGGCGGCACGCTCGCGGCGACGGAGACCTTCACCATAGACGATGCCAACCGTGGCGTGACCCTCGGGGCGAGCGGGGGCACGATCAGCGTTGCCGATACTAAGACGCTGACGGTTTCCAATGCTGTGACGGGTGCGGGTTCGCTGACCAAGTCGGACGCGGGCACCCTGACGCTCGGCAACGCCTCCAACGATTACGGCGGCGCGACGCTTATCAGCGCAGGAACCTTGAAATTGGGAACAGCGGGGGTGATCCCGAACGGTTCGGCGCTGACGGTGACAGGGACGCTCGACATGAACGGGCAGAATGAGACGGTGGGGTCGTTGGCGGGTGCAGGGGTGGTGACAAGTGAGGCGGCGGGAGACATAACCTTGACGGCGGGCGGCAATGACGGGACAACGACCTACAGCGGGGCGATGGGTAACGGCAGTGGCGGTGGCACGCTGGCGTTGACCAAAACGGGGACGGGCACGCTGACCTTGAGCGGCACCAATACCTACACGGGCGCGACGACGATCAATGCGGGCACATTGCGCGTGGCGAATGGTGCGGCGATAGCCGATACTTCTGCGGTGGTGCTGGCAGATGTGCTAGGGGCGGCGCTGGACTTGAATAACTCGAACGAGACGGTGGGTTCCTTGGCGGGCGGTGGCACGACGGGCGGCAATGTGACTCTGGGTTCCGGCACCCTGACGGCTGGCGGGAACGACGGCACGACGAGCTACGGCGGCGCGATCAGCGGGAGTGGTGGTTTGACCAAGGAGGGGGCGGGCATCCTCACCCTGAGCGGGTCCAACACCTACACGGGTGCCACCACGATCAGCGCGGGGACACTCAAGCTCGGCGCGGCGGAACGGATCGCCGACACCTCGGCGGTGAGCGTGACGGGGACGCTCGACATGGGCAATTTCGATGAAACCATCGGTTCGCTGGCGGGAGGTGGCACCGTCACGAACAGCGGGAACGGGAGCAAAACCCTGACCGCAGGCGGAAACGATGCCAATACGACCTTCAGCGGTGCGATAGGGAATGGTGGGGGTGGTGGGGCGGTGGGTCTGACGAAGGCGGGTGCAGGGACGATGACTTTGAGCGGAACCAACACCTACACAGGCATGACCACGGTGAACGCGGGCACACTCCAGTTGGGCGCGTCGGATGTGCTTGCCAACGGAAGTGCTTTGACCGTGAACGGCGGCACATTTGCCCTGCAAGCCAACAACGACACGGTGGGTGGAGTCACGCTGTCGAGCGGTTCCATTACGGGGGCAGGCGGCGGGATTTTGACGGGTTCTTCGTATGCGGTGGAGTCTGGCACAGTCAGCGCGATTTTGGCGGGTGCAGGGGTGGCGTTGACCAAGACAACTGGTGGGACAGTGACCTTGAGCGGAGCCAACACCTACACGGGAGCCACGACGGTGAGCGCGGGCACGATCTCGTTGGGAGCGAATAATGTGATCGCCAACACCAGCAATATAGATTTGGCGGGAGGGACGCTGAACCTCGGCGGGAGTTACTCGGATCAAGTCGGCACCTTGAGCTACAATAACGGGACGCTGAACTTCGGCGCGGCAGGTTCTCCCAGCTATTTCCTCATCAGCGACGACGGGACGGTGACGGGCACCCTGACTATTAGCAACTGGACGAACGGGGCGGATAAATTTGCTGTCGTTTCTGGGACGGCGTTGGATGCGGGATGGTTGGCTGGATTATCCTTTGGTGGTTACGGGGCGGGTGGCGGCATAGGGTTGACCAACCAGAGCATCGGTGGCTATGCGGGCACTTGGGATTTTATCGTCCCAGTGAGCCTTGAGGGCAACACTTCGATTTGGGATGGCGGGGATGCGGATGATGCCCTCTGGAGCAGTGCCGACAACTGGTCGGGCAATGTGGCTCCCTTTAGCGATGCCACGCTGAAAGTGGTTTTTACGGGAAGCACGCGCACTAGCCCGAGCATGGATGCCAACTATACCCTGACACAGATCACCTTTGATGCTGGTGCCTCGACCTTCACATTGGGGGGTGGTAATACGATCACGATAGACGGGGCGACGCGCAAGATCACGCAGGATTCTGCCAGCGACCAGATCGTTGGAAACGCCATCACGCTCAATGGCGGGTTGACGGTGGATGGGAGCGGAGCCGGGAGCCTGACGATTTCGGGGGCGATCGGGGATGGTGTCGGGACTTTCGGAATCGCGCAAACCTCGACGACCTCGAAGCTGATTTTGAGTGGGAACAACTCGTTTGACGGAGTGGTGAGCGTGGATGCTGGGGCGATCGTGAATATCCAGCACAACAACGCCCTAGGTTCCACGACGGGGGGCACGACGGTCGCGAGCGGCGGTGTCTTGGAAATGCAGAACAACATCACGGTGGGAGCGGAAGCGTTGCAGTTGAACGGTTCGGGTATATCTAGTGGCGGTGCTTTGAGGAACATCAGCGGGACGAACGAGTGGCAGGGAGCTGTGACTTTGGCGGGGGCGACTCGGATCAACTCGGATGCGGATGCTCTTACGGTGAGCGGGAACATCGGCGGGGCGGGGCAAAATCTGACGGTAGGTGGAGCGGGAGCCACGACGATCACTGGCGTGATCGGGACGACCACGGGCACTTTGACCAAGGACGGTGCAGGGACGCTGATTTTGACCAACGACAACACCTACACAGGTGTCACGGCGGTGAGCAACGGCGTGTTGAATATCCAGCACGCTACGGCGACAGGAACGACGGCAGGCGGGGTGACCGTGGCGAGCGGGGCGGCGTTGGAGATGCAGGGTGGAATCACGGTGGGTGCAGAGACATTGCAACTCAACGGAACAGGCGTGGGGGCGGCGGGTGCCTTGCGAAACATCAGCGGGACTAACGAGTGGCAGGGAGACATCACGCTGGCAGGGGCCACTAGAATCAATTCGGATGCGGATAGCCTGACTCTGAGTGGTGCTATCGGTGGCGCTGGTCAAAACCTGACAGTGGGCGGGGCTAGTGACACTACGATCAGCGGGATCATAGGAACGACCACGGGGACACTCACCAAGGACGGGGCTGGGGTGCTGACCTTGAGCGGGGCTAATAGCTACACAGGCACAACCACGATCACAGCGGGAACAATCAAGCTTGGAGCGGCTGGGGTGATCCACGATACCAGTGCCGTGACGGTGACTGGGACGCTGGACATGAACAACTTTGACGAGACGATCGGATCGTTGGCGGGTGCAGGAACGGTGACAAACGCAGGAGCAGGAGCCAAGACCTTGACGGCTGGCGGCAACGACGGGAGCACGACTTTCAGCGGCGCAATCGGGGATGGTGGCGGCGGCGGGAGTGTGGCGTTGACCAAAGCTGGAACTGGCACGATGATTATGAGCGGAGGCAATACCTACACGGGTGCCACGGCGGTGAGCGCGGGCGTTCTCAATATCCAACACAATACGGCGACAGGAACGACGGCTGGGGGAGTGACTGTGGCGAGTGGGGCTGCACTGGAAATGCAGGGCGGCATCACGGTGGGTGCAGAGACCTTGCAACTCAATGGCACTGGCGTAGGAGCGGCGGGGGCGTTGCGGAATATCAGCGGAACGAACGAGTGGCAGGGAGCGGTGACTTTGGCGGGAGCGACTCGGATCAACTCAGACGCGGGTTCGTTGGCTTTGAGCGGAAATATCGGTGGCAACGCACAAAATCTGACCGTGGGCGGAGCCAGCGATACGACTATCAGCGGGGTTATCGGCACGACCACGGGGACTTTGACGAAAGACGGTGCTGGGATACTGACCTTGAGCGGCAACAATACTTATTCGGGCACGACGACGATCAGCGCGGGGACGGTGACACTTGGCGCAAGTGACCGTATCAGTAATTCGAGTAATGTGGACTTGGCGGGTGGCACGCTCAATCTTGCAGGGAGCTATTCGGAGCAAGTCGGGACATTGAGTTACAACGGGGGCACGCTGGACTTCGGAGCGGCTGGGAGCGCGAACCATTTCCTCATCAGCGATGACGGTAGCGTTACGGGGACACTGACCATCAGCAACTGGACGACGGGCGTGGACTACTTCGCTGTAGCAAACGGGGCTACACTAGATGCTGGTTGGCTGGCGGGTTTAGAGTTCGGCGGTTATGCAGCGGGCGGGGCGTTGGGTTTGACGGGGCAGGTCATAGGCGGCTACGCGGGCACTTGGGACTACATTGTCCCCTCCTCCATGGGAGGTAACACCTTCACATGGGATGGCGGCAGCGGGGCCAACGCGCAATGGAACACGGGAGCCAACTGGTCCGGCGACACCGCCCCCACCAGCGGGAACTCTCTGGAAATTATTTTCACCGGCTCGACCCGCACCACCCCCGACATGCAGGCGAACTACACCCTCACCAAACTGACCTTCGATGCCTCCGCCTCCGCTTTCACTTTGAGCGGTGGAAACGCCATCACGGTGGATGGGGCAACGCGCCAGATCGTTCAGAACTCCGCCAGCAACCAAGAAATTTCCAACAATGTTCAGCTCAACGGCAACACGACCTTTAAAGGGACTGGGGCGGGTGCGCTGACCGTCAGCGGGATCATTAGCGGGGCGGGCACGCTCACCAAATCCGAAAGCGGCTCGCTGATTTTGTCAGGCAACAATGCCACCTACGATGCCGGCATCTCCGTGAGTGCTGGTGTGCTAAATGTCCGAAACAACAATGCGCTTGGCACCAATGTCGGCAACACAGCCGTAGCCAGCGGCGCGGCTCTTGAAGTTCAGGGCGGCATCACGCTCGGGACAGAGCCACTCTCGCTATCTGGTGACGGTATATCCAGCGGCGGTGCGCTTAGGAACATTACAGGCGACAATGCAGTTAACGGCCCTGTTACGCTCGCAGCAGCAGCCCGCATCAACTCGGATTCTGGCACGCTCACTGTTGGTGGTAATATCGGCGGTAACGCGCAGAATCTGACCGTGGGCGGTGCAGGAAACACGACGATCAGCGGGGTGATAGGGACGACCACTGGGACACTCACTAAAGATGGGGCGGGCACTGCTATTTTGGGTGGAAATAACACATATACTGGTGCAACGGCGGTGTCGGCAGGGACGCTCCAACTCAATGGCACGCAATCTTCGGCATCTTATAATGTGACAGGCGGCACGCTCATGATCGGAGGTTCAAACAAGATAGATAATGCGGCGACTGTAACAGTCAACGGCGGCATCTTGGCTATTGGTGCTAACAGCGATACCGTTGGTGCTGTCACGCTCACCAGTGGCTCCATCACAGGGAGCGGCGGCACGCTGACATCCACCAGCGATTTTATACTGGAGAGCGGCACCATTAGCGCGATCCTTGCGGGGGCGGACGGGACGGTGGACTTGATCAAGAACACGGCGGGAACGGTGACAATCACAGGGACGACCGCAGGGATCACTGGCAGCACAACGATCAACGCTGGAAAACTGATTACGGCCAATGGCAACCTGCTCCCAGGGACAGTGACTAACAACGCGACTCTGGAGTTCAACAAGAATGGCGATCAAACTTACTCAGGCGATATTGGCGGGACTGGTGTGATTTTAAAAACCGGAACAGCCACGCTCGTCTTGGACGGAACAAACACCTATGCTGGAGGGACGACTATAACGGGCGGCACTGTGGAAATCGCAGACGGCACGCTGAACGCCAATCTCGGCAGCGGTGCTGTGAATTTGCAGGGCGGCACTCTGAAAGTGACCGCCGTCACTGATGTTGAGCAAAACATCCAAGTCGGCGCAGGCAACGGCACATTCCAGAACACAGCAGTAGGCACCGTCAACATCACTGGCGGCATTGCTAAGAACGGCAATAACATAATCTTTACTGGCTCTGGCATCACAAACATAGGAGGGGCTGGCATTTCTGGGGTGGCCGATGTCCTCGTTGACGGTGGCACGCTCAATTATGCTGTGGCACAGGCATACAACGGGCCAACGCTGGTCTATAACGGTGGCGAACTCACACTAGGTGCTGCCAATGTGATGCCAAACGCTCCACGCACGCACCTGTACCTCGGCTACTCTGACTACGGGACGACATCGGCTGGTATCGGTACATTCACGATGAATGACCACAATGATGTAGTGGCTGCACTAACAGGCAACGGCACCGTCGCCCTCGGTGCCGCCACTCTGACCATCGGCTCCGCCAGCAACGGTTCCTACGCGGGCACGATCAGCGGCACTGGGAATATAATCAAGGACGGGGCAGGGACGCAGATTTTTAGCGGGGCAAACCTGAACTACTCTGGGACAACGACTGTGAGTGCCGGGACGCTGAGGTTGGACGGTGCCCTGAACAACACGAGCCAGCTAAATGTCAATGGCGGCACGCTGCTTCTCGGGGCGGCTAACAGGCTAGGAGATGCCACGCCGATGACATTGGCTGGCGGCACATTCAACACCGGAGGGTATAGCGAAACAGTTGGGGCGTTGACGCTGACGGACAACTCCGCGATAGATTTCGGCTCAGGAGCCAGCTCACTTACATTTGCATCTATGGCATCTTACACTGCTGGGCGGACATTCACAATTTACAACTGGAGCAATGGGACGGATCACTGGGTATTCACCAACGCAGCCGGGGTGTCGCAAGGTATGTTGGACAACATCACATTCAACGGTTATTCCACAGGGGCGCAGTTGACCGGAACCGAAATAATACCTCTGGGCGATCCTCTACCTTCCGACCCGATAGCCATTCCAGAGGCTGATAATATCTGGGTCGGGCTGGCACTCGTAGCAATGCTGTTTGCACGGCGCATGGTACGCAGGCGTAGATGTGAATAAAATGCACAGAAGCTTTTAGTCTCCAAGCTCTCAAACTTTCGTGTATTTTACGCCTTTCGTTATCAAATACATGAAGAAGTGGAAAGCGACAAGGGACAAGGGACAAGGGAAGAAGAGCGGGAGCAGAAAGTAGAAGCGGCGTCTCGCCGCTTTCGGAAAGGAGCGCGGTGCGTCTCGCCCGCGAGTCTAGGCGCAGAAGGTCAAATATCTACCCTCCATTTTCATCGTTTGTGGTGTTCGTAGAACATGGTGACTCCTTTGAAAATAGAAGGGCGGGCGGGCTTCCAGCCCGTCTCTTCCGTAACGGCATCTCGCCGCCGAAATCCTAAGAAGCAGACAGGAATGTCTGCTTTACCATTCAAGCGGCACTAACATCAGATTTTTTCCAGAGCCTGATGAGCCAAGTTTCGCAGGCGGAATATATTTTTTTCCACGCGGGATCAAAACCTGCAAAGAAAAAGACTCTTGCCCTCTGGCCGGGAAAAATTTCGCCGCCGCCTTTTGCTGCCACGCATACCGTTGCTTCAAAAACTGGATCCGAAAATTGCACGCCTGCTTTGTCGCCTGGGTTAAAACTTCTTTCCACTGAAAGCGGGCCGCCCGCCTGTGCGCCGAGTGCCGGATGAAAAATTTCGCGGCTCGCGCCTGCGCTCATCCGTTCCAGCGTGCCACGCACGGGAATAGGCCACGCGCGGCCTCTGACATTGATCCATACGCTAGAACCAACCTGTTTTAAAAATATTTCTGCCTGCTCTTGGGGCACGGCCACACGCAGGTCTTTTCCGTCCGCCAAAGCTATGGCGGACAGCACTTCGCCTGACGGGTAAAATCGCCCTGTCATGTCCTCCATTCTCCTACCGAGAAAGACTCCGTCAAAAGGTGCTCGCACGAGTAGGGATTCGACATATCTTTTCTTTTCCGAGCAACGGGTTTCGGCTGCTTTTAGCTGGAGGCGTTCCGCTTGGTATCCAGCCACATCGCCTTTCTGGTAGAAAAGGCGTGCTTTCAAGTCTCGCCTGTGCCGCTCTGTTTCCAGCTTTTCCAGCAGTGCCGTTTGTTCGGCGTTGGAAAGCCTAAGGAGAACTTGTCCGGCCTTGACTGCGTCCCCATCGTTCACCAGAACTTTTTCTACGAAACCTGGGCAGTCTGCGCGTAGCGGGACGCTCTGCCGCCATTCCACTATCGCGGGAGCCTCCATAGTGTTTGGCCACGGGCAAAACATAAAAACAAGCAAGCAGGCGAAGAGCAGTCCGACCCTGCGCCTAAAAAATGACTGCTCCTGCACTGAGATTTTTTCTGTGGCTACAAAAAGTGGGCGGAGACTTACCACAGTTGGTTTAATGAACCACGCAAAACCCGCCAGCAGTGCCACGAACAAACCTGCCCCTTGGCCGAGTGCTGCGGCCAGAAAAAGGAGTCCCAGCATGATAAGCAGCCTCCACACAAATGTGGCTAGGCCGTAGCCAAAAACAAAACGAGCCCTCCACCCATGCAGTTCAGAGATAGGGTCATGCTGCCACGCGCCGAAGAAGAAACGCCTAGCCAACGCCCGTGCTGCCTGCTGCGCCCGTGGCCAGAGGTTTGGCATCTCCAGCAGATCGGCCAATATGTAATAGCCGTCAAAACGCATGAGCGGGTTTGCGTTGAAGAAAACCGTGGCCGTGC
>JFJP01038036.1_pt1 | contig 20161 bp, 21 predicted proteins | sample 431651 | NCBI WGS metagenome assembly JFJP01 (sample SAMN02602958, study PRJNA72255) | Microbial mat metagenome, whole genome shotgun sequencing project. | biome: fresh water; feature: sink hole; material: water; isolation source: purple microbial (photo- and chemosynthetic) mats found in...
GAAGCAGGAAGTTACAATGCCCAATTTGATGGGTCGAAATTATCGAGCGGTATTTATTTCTACACATTGAACGCCGGAGAATTCTCAGCGACAAAAAAATTATTGCTGCTAAAATAGCAAGAACGTATAGATCCGCCGCGCTTTCGCATTTTTACGCCTGTAATCTTTTAGGTGGCTTAGCGGATCGTTGATAAAATAATTTACACCAATAGAGCTATCGACACACGGAATAGTATTGTTACGGGTAGAGCATTGGTCGAAAAAATGACACAGAGGGATAATATCTCTAAGGTTTTTTATTTAACGTTTGCTTTCCTGTAACGTTATCCAAAGGAGGCATAGCGTTTCCCCATTGGCGGATGAATTCCTTAAAAACATCACTATTGTACACTTTTTCCATGATCCGCTCTTTTTCGTCATCTTGTAAACCAACACTTTTCACGGAATATATTGGGTTTGTCGGGTTAAAAAATGTTGCGTTCATCAGTGTATTCCTTTCCATAAGAATATGTCCATTGCTGACGAACTATACTGCAATCTTATTGCCAAAGAAGAGTTTCCTTTTTGACGAAAAATTGATTATTTAGTAAGAGTCATTTTGAAGATTCTACAAAGGTAAAACTGGACTGATCAAACGATTAGATCGTTAATAGAAATTATGGAAAAAGTGTTATGGTGTGGAAAGATAGTCAACTAGGAAAATTTTTAGATCGGGCATTGCTGACCCCGTTACTCAATTTTTTGAAGCAAGGACTTTCTCCCGAAAAATTAGCGTTGAGTGTTGCACTTGGTTTATTACTGGGAACATTTCCGGTGCTCGGATCGACAACATTACTTTGTACAGCAGCAGCTATACTTTTTCGGTTGAATATGCCGGCAATTCAATTGATCAATTATTTCACATATCCATTGCAATTATTGTTGTTTATTCCATTCATACGTGCCGGCGAGTTTCTCTTTAACCAGACTCCAATTCCTCTCGATCTCGTCCAAATATTCACCATGCTTCAAACGGATATGATCGGCGCAATCAGTTCGTTATGGCTGACCAATGTTCGTGCAATAGTAGCATGGTCTCTTACGGCACCCCTCATTGCAATAGCTCTATACTACACTCTTGTTCCTGTTTTTCATCGGCTGGCTCCTGAAAAGTCTTCCTGACGTTGTTAATCAGATCAAAATCCTTAAGAATTTTTTTCCCCTCTGCTCTTCCAAACTTACCTTGCACACCAAGCTATATTTTCGTAAATTTATTCAATTTGTGAGGAAAAAGTAGTAATAGTTACGCAATGTTAGCGCTATTACGTTATGCAGTGCTGGAGGAAAACAAGTGTAAATCCCAATAATGGGTACATATTTAATTTAAGTAATTCGATAAGTGAAAATGAACTTGTCTGATGATGTGAAAGGCTGTTGTTATAGATGAAAAAAGAAATATTAATTAACTCCGTCGGTAACGAGATCCGAATCGCGATCACCGAAGACGCCCGATTGGCGGAGTTATTTGTAGAGACTCCTGAAAAAGAACGTATGATGGGTGATATTTACTTTGGTAAAGTTGCCAAAGTGATGCCTGGTATTCAGGCGGCGTTTATCGATATTGGTTTGCAGCAAGATGCATTCCTCCATTTTTCCGATATCAGCGATGTTCAGGATGAATATAATGCAATGCTGGATGATGACGAAGACGACGATGATTCGGATGAACCGTCTGAAAATGGAAAAGCACCAGCAGTTAAGAAACCAAAACCTGAAAAAAAGCAACGGGAAGAAAAACGACGAGCTGTTACCATAACAAAAGGTCAGGAGATCATTGTTCAAGTAACGAAGGAACCTGTTGCTAAAAAAGGTGTTCGTGTTACTTCGCAAGTCTCGCTTCCGGGACGATTCTTAGTTCTCCTGCCGTTCGATGGCAAGGTCGGTATTTCCAAAAAGATCAGTAGTTTCCGTGAACGTCGCCGATTGCGCCGGTTAGTGAGGAGTATTCTTCCCGCCGGATTCGGTGTTATTGTTCGTACCAATGCCGAGAATCAGGATGAAAAATTATTCCTGAACGATTTGGAATCGTTGCTTGCCTCATGGAGAGAAATTGAGAAGAGTGCGAAAGAGGAACAACAGCCGTCATTGATCTACAAAGATATGGCGACAACGTCCAGCGTGATTCGTGATCTTTTCAGCGAACAAGTTGAACGGGTCGTGACCGATGATAAGAAGCTGTTCAAAGAGATAAAATCGTATGTAAAAGTTTTCTCTCCTGAAATGGCAGACCGTGTTGAGTTTTACGGAAAACGCGAACCGCTGTTTGATTCGTTCGGCATAGAGAAAGAGATCGCTACACTCCTTGCCCGCAAAGTCTGGCTGAAGCACGGCGGATATATCATTGTTGAACAGACCGAAGCGATGGTTGTGATCGATGTGAACAGCGGACGATATGCAGCAAGCAAAGAACAAGAAGAGAATTCTCTAAAAACTAATCTTGAAGCTGCCCGTGAATTATCACGTCAAATTCGTCTTCGTGATCTCGGCGGAATTATTGTCATCGATTTTATCGATATGCTTGATGACCGTAACAAGAAAAAAGTGTACGATGAGATGAAGAAAGAGTTCAAGCGGGATCGCTCGAAACATACGATCCTTCCGTTGACCGATTTCTGTTTAATGCAGATCACGCGCCAGCGTGCACGGCAAAGTGTCATCCATAGTTTTATGGAACCGTGCCCGGTGTGCGGCGGTTCAGGAATGATCCAATCCAAAACAACGATCATGAGCAATATCGAACGATGGCTTCGCCGTTATCGGAGTGAAGGGGGCGGAGAATTCCGACTGCATCTTCGTATCAATCCGAGCATGGCAGAATTCATCAACGAAGGATTCTTCAATCGTAAATGGCAGATGCGCGTGAATTTCTTAAAATGGATCACCATTGAAGAAGATAAGGCGCTTCAAATTGATGATTTCCATTTTGTTTCTGTGAAACAGGATAAAGATATTACCCCGGAATTTGCAAACTAAACAATGGATTTTTTAAATACATATAACCAGCAAATTGTTGAATTGTGTAAATCGTGCAATGTTAAATCATTAAGCGTTTTTGGTTCAGTCTTAACAAATAAATTTTCACCGAAAAGCGATATTGATTTTATTGTCGATTTCCAAGAACAAGATCCATTGAAATACGCTGATAATTATTTTGATTTAAAGTTTCATCTTCAGGATTTATTGAAAAGACAGATTGATTTATTGGAAAGTAAATCCTTGAGGAATCCATACTTGAGCAAACAAATACATAGTAACAAAGTTGCTATCTATGGAAACTGAAATTAAAGTTTGGCTTAGCGATATTGAGCAGGCGATCAATGAAATTAATGATTTTCTGCCTGCAGAGAAAAATTTTTTTAAGTTTCAAAAAGACATTAAGACAAAGCGTGCAGTTGAAAGAAATATTGAAATAATTGGTGAAGCTGTAAAACGTATCCTCAGCGTAAAGCCGGATATTGTTATTTCGAACGCGAGGAAAATTGTTGATACAAGGAACAGAATAACGCACGGTTATGATTCTGTTTCCGAAGAGATTCTATGGTCTATTGTCATTAAAGACCTACCATCACTGAACGAAGAAATAAAGATACTGTTAAAAAATAAAATGGAGTAATAGATGAAATTTTTTATCGATACAGCGAATCTTGCAGAAATTAAAGAAGCGAACGCGCTTGGCGTTCTCGATGGTGTTACCACCAACCCTTCGCTTGTTGCAAAAGAAGGGAAAGATTTTGTGACACTGTTGAAAGAGATCTGTGCTGTGGTCAACGGACCGATCAGTGCAGAGGTAGTTTCAATGGAGTTTGAAGGAATGATGAAGGAAGGAAAAGAACTTGCAAAGATCCACGATAACATCGTGATCAAACTTCCTCTCATTAAAGACGGATTGAAAGCAGCAAAGGCATTTCATTCTGAAGGAATTCGTACGAATGTTACGCTTTGTTTTTCCGCGAACCAGGCATTGCTTGCGGCAAAAGCGGGAGCAACGTATATCAGCCCGTTCGTCGGACGGCTTGATGATATCAGCACCAATGGTATGGAATTGATCGAACAGATCGTAACGATCTACAACAATTACGGATTTGAAACTGAAGTGCTTGTGGCAAGCGTTCGTCATCCAATTCATGTACAGCAAGCAGCGTTGATCGGTGCACACGTCTGCACCATGCCGTTAAAAGTGATCGATCAATTGATCAAACATCCATTGACAGACAGCGGTCTTGAAAAATTTCTTGCTGACTGGAAAAAAGGACAGCCGAAATGAAACGGACTCCATTCTATGAGTTTCACAAGAACGCCGGAGCAAAGATCGTTCCGTTTGCCGGCTATGAAATGCCGGTACTCTACGCCGGAATTATGGAAGAACACAAAGCGGTTCGCAATACAGTTGGCGTATTTGATGTATCTCATATGGGAGAATTCTATGCAAAGGGTCCAAATGCATTGTCATTTCTCCAGTCAATTACAATAAATGATGTATCGAAACTTACACCGGGAAAAGCGCAATATTCTGCAATGTGTTTTGATGATGGCGGCATTGTTGACGATCTTCTGATCTATATGCTGGCAGAACAATCATATATGATCGTCGTGAATGCATCGAACATCGAAAAGGACTGGGAGTGGATGAAAAAACACTGTCCATCCGGTGTTATGTTCGAGAACAAAAGTGACGATACAGCGCTTCTTGCAATTCAGGGACCAAAATCCCTCGAAACGATGCAGAAATTGACCACGGCGAATCTTTCTGCAATTCCATATTATCATTTTGTTCAAGGGGCGGTTGCGGGTATTGAAATGATCATTTCGCGGACCGGTTATACGGGAGAATTGGGATTCGAGATCTATTTTAGTAACGCTCATGCTGAAAAAATTTGGAACGCAATTTTTGATGCAGGGAAAGAATTTGGTATTGTTCCGATCGGTCTTGGAGCACGTGATACACTCCGTTTAGAAATGGGTTATTGTCTTTACGGAAACGATATCGATCAAACCACTAATCCTATCGAAGCGAACCTGGGATGGATCACGAAATTGAACAAAGGAGAATTCGTTGCAAAATCAATTCTGGAAAAAACAAAAGCAGATGGACCGAAAAGAAAATTAGTCGGAATGATGTTGAATGAGAAAGCAGTGCCGCGTCATGGATATGCTCTGCTGGTCAATGGAAAAAATATCGGAGTTGTTACCAGCGGTACATTTTCACCATCGCTCGAAAAAGGAATTGCGATGGGATACGTGGACATTCCGCACACAGAGGTCGGTTCAAAAATTGCAATTGACGTTCGCGGAAAAATGATTGATGCTACGGTTGTTGCTCTTCCTTTCTTAAAGAAATAACAGCAATGCAGACGAATGTCTGCGCTATGGGGAAATGAATCTATGAAAATCGAAGTCTTTTTTTCACCATCCCAAATTGATGGTTTTTTTTCCGTTGATAAGAACGTTGTCGTTATCGATGTTCTGCGTGCAAGTTCTACCGTGATCACTGCATTGAACAACGGCGCAAAAGAAATCATCCCTGTCAATACGATTGAATCAGCAGTAAAGGTGTCCGGAAATTTGTTTGGCGATGTTGTTCTGCGCGGCGGTGAACGGAACGGAAAAATTATTGAAGGATTCAATCTCGGTAATTCGCCGCTTGAGTATAAAGAAGAAGCGGTGAAGAACAAGTCGATCATTTTCTGTACATCCAACGGTGCTCCGGCAATGTGGAAAGCTCGGTACGCAAAAAATTTATTGATCGCGGGATTCATTAATATGTCCGCTGTTGTTAAGCGCATCACGGAATTGAAAGATGATGTGTATATTCTTTGTGCTGGAAAGCATACGCAGTTCTGCCTTGAGGATACGGTTTGTGCTGGAATGATCATTAAGGAATTGATGGAAGGGAAGAATTCTGAATTTGAGTTCAACGATTCCGCTTCCGCTGCGTACACGCTGTACAAAAATGCCAGCAAGAATCTGTTAAAGATGGCTCGAACATGCGATCATGGAAAGTTCCTTATTGAAATTGGCTGTGAGAATGATCTTGAATTCTGCACTAATGTTGACACCTATGATGTCGTTCCCGAACTTTCCAATAATGTGCTTCGATTGAAGAAGAAAGCAAATCCTGCGGCTCCTCACGTACCAATCAGTATTGACACATCAGGCGGGAAAGGAGAATAATGGAAGATTTCCCGCTGCCACAACATGAAGTTCAGCCGGCAACACCGGCTCCCCGGCGCAAGAAACAGGATAACGGTTCGAAAAAGAATGCTCAGCAACGGAAGCAGGTGTTTTCCTTCCTTGTAATTGTTTTTGGATTGATGGCTCTGCTCTCAATGGTCTCATATTCATCCGGAGATGAGGCGAACGGCGATGTTCGATTTTCCGATCTTTACAAAGTGTTCACCAACGATCAGTTCATTCAGCAAAAATCCGAATTGACGACGAACTGGCTTGGTCTTTTTGGAGCGATCCTTTCAAATTTTCTCATCAACTCTACCGTTGGTCTTTTTGCCTTTGTCATCCCAATAGTTGTATTGATGTGGGGATGGACAATGCTGCGCAGCGGCAATATCAGACGACTTGTCTACTTCACCAATTATGCAATCATTCTTGCACTTCTCGGCTCAGCATTCTTCGGCTTATTACGTAAGACCGGTCTGAGTGAAGTGATCTCCACGGAATGGCATGGCAGTGTTGGTGCATTCTTCGCGACCATCCTTCAGCAATCAATTGGGTTGGCCGGAGGGATGATCGTAACGCTTTCACTCGGCATTGTTGCAATCACCCTTGCGATCGATCTTGATCTTCATAAAACTTCTGAGCGGATCAAAGACTTTATTATCGCGATCGGAGAATTCTTTGGCGCAAAGATGGAAGAGTGGAAAGAACAGCAGGAGATCCGTGCTCAGCAAAAAGAAGAAGAGAAAAATCGGGAAGCAGCAGAGATAAAAGTGAAGCGAATGGACACTGAAATATTCCTTCCTGAAGAAAAGCCCGAACCAAGGGTCGTTCAGCCTAAAAAAGAAATTGTTCGGCCACAGCCGGTAGTGAATAGAGATCAAAGCAAAGAAGTTTCTGCATTTGATCTTCTTGATACTCCGTTAGAAATTAAAGAAGGAGTAAAAGAAAAAGAAGCTGAACTTGAAGAGCGTGAAGTTGACGATGAAGAGATCGATTATGTCTTTCCATCAGTCGAACTTCTTGATCCAAAAAAATATGAAGAGAAGATCAGTGATGAGGAGCTTAAAGCGAATGCAGCGCTGCTGCAGGCAAAACTTGCCGACTTTGATGTTGAAATTGCAAATGTCAGTGTAACGCCGGGTCCGGTTGTAACGCTCTATGAACTTGTTCCTGCTACAGGAGTCAAGGTTTCGAAGATCACCAGTCTTGCCAACGATCTGGCACTTGCAATGCAGGCGCGAGGAATTCGTATTGAAGCGCCGATTCCCGGAAAAGGGACGGTTGGTGTGGAGATTCCGAACAATAAACCACAGATCGTTACGATCCGAAGTATCTTGAATTCAGAAAAATTCCGAGACAGCAAAGCAGCGCTTCCGCTTGCGATGGGGAAAACGATCACTGGAGAAATTTTTATCGATGATCTTGCAAAGATGCCGCATGTTCTTATTGCCGGTGCAACCGGTATGGGAAAAAGCGTCGGTATCAATACGATCATTGCAAGTTTGTTGTATCGTTTGCATCCGTCAGAATTGAAATTCATTCTTGTCGATCCAAAAAAGATCGAGCTGAATCTCTATGAAAAGATGAAGAACCATTATCTCGCAGTCTCTCCGGATATGGACGAAAAGATCATCACCCAGCCTCAAAATGCCGTGCTTGTTCTAAAATCATGTGTGATTGAAATGGAAAAACGATACGATCTTCTGGCATCAGCCGGAGTGCGCCATGTGACCGATTATAATGTGCGATTCAAAGAAGGCAAATTGAAAGTGAAAGATACCGAAACATTAAAACATCGCTACCTTCCGTATATTGTTGTGATCGTTGATGAACTTGCAGATCTAATGATGACGACCGCAAAAGAAGTGGAAGAATCGATCGCCCGTATTGCCCAGCTTGCCCGAGCCGTAGGAATCCATCTTGTTCTCGCAACTCAACGTCCTTCTGTTGATGTTATCACCGGTGTGATCAAAGCGAATTTTCCGTCACGCATTGCGTACGCGGTCTCGTCAAAGATCGATTCCCGTACTATTTTAGACGGCAGCGGTGCAGAACAATTGATCGGACGCGGCGATATGCTGTATCTTTCTCCCAGCAGTCCTAAAGCAATTCGTATGCAAAATGCATTCATCTCTTCGGAAGAAGTGGAAGAGATCGTAGAACATATCGGGAAACAAAAAGGATACAGCAAACCGTACGAACTTCCATCCGCACTTGAAAAGAAAAAAGGAGGCAGTGCCGGCGGTACCGGTGAACGCGATGAACTGTTCGATGAAGCAGCGAGAATCATAGTCCGCCATCAGCAAGGTTCTGTTTCATTGCTGCAGCGTCGCTTAAGTGTCGGTTATTCACGAGCAGCACGCCTGGTCGATCAATTGGAAGAAGCTGGTATTGTCGGTCCGTTTGATGGCAGCAAAGCGCGCGAAGTGAGGATTCAGGAAGAGTCCGATCTTGAATTCCTCTTAAAGAATCTTGATTGACAGAAATTCTTTTGCAAAACTTCCTTAGCAATGTATCGTTTCAACACTATTCAGTAAATCAATTGAAGTTCGGTTCATCAATGAAATATTTTTTTGCGATAATTTTTCTTTACACCCATTCTTTTTCTCAGCAGCTTTCTCCGTCAGAAGTGTTTGAGAATGTTCAGACAAAATATTCGCAGATGAATGATGTGTCGGCTGACTTTGTGCAATCGGTGAAACTGCGGTATAAGCAATCCGGACAAAAAACCACCGGCAGCATCTATGTGAAAAAAGGGAATCGATTTAGAATCGAAACAGAGCAGCAAACAATTGTTACTGACGGCAAAACGGTATGGATGTACTCACCAAACAGTAAACAAGTATTGGTTGACATTTTCAAACCAAATCGTCAGCAGTTTTCACCTGATAAATTTATGACCGGTTTGCCGAAAGATTTTTCAACATCGAACCTCGATACAGCAAATGGAATGTTGATTCTCACTCTAGAACCGAAAAAGACCGCTACAGCTTCATCAATGATGACCGGAGGTAGAGTCTGGGTGAATAAGGATTCGTGGATGGTTGAGAAAATAGAATATACTGACAAAAACGGAACTGCTGCAACCATTGTACTTTCAAATATCCGTTTCAACAAAGGTATCGCTGATACTAAATTTCGATTTGAGATCACCACTGATATGAAAGTAGTGGATGTGAATTCGTTCAAACAATGAAATCCGTCATCAAAAATACTCTCAGTATGACGTTTAGTGTAGCACTTGCTGCATTCTTCCTCTATTTTGCCTTCCGTGGTAAAGATATCACCGTTATTTGGCATTCCCTGATCGATGTGCATTGGATATGGTTTGTGGTATTATTTGTTGGGAGCGCACTCAGTCATCTACTCCGTGCATGGCGTTGGAAATATCTCCTTCATCCAATCAAAGAAAATGTTTCGCTTCGAAATGCATTTTCCGTGACGATGATCGGATATCTCATCAACAATGTTGTCCCGCGGCTCGGTGAATTTGTTCGTCCGTATGCGATGAAGAAATTAGAGGGGATATCCAAGAGCGCGACAATGGGAACAATTATTCTTGAACGCATTTTAGATATCGTTACTTTTGCACTTGTTGTATTGACGGTTTTGTCGCTCTACGCTGAACCGTTTGGCCGTTGGTTCCCCTCGATGGCAAAATTTGAATGGCTGTTCTTTGTTGGCGCAGTTGTTATGGTTATCATTTTCATTCTGATCTTTTTAAAAGCCGATGCATTGTTTCGGTTCTTGAAAAATTTTCTCTATTTGCTCCCGCAGAAGCATCGCGTACAAATGGAAAAGATATTCGATTCATTTCTTTCCGGCTTTCGTGCTGCAAATAATTCCGGAAATTATCTGATGATTGCGTTTACCAGTGTGTTGATTTGGATCTCGTATATCGTTCTTCTCTATATACCATTTTTTATCTATGATTTTCCGGCCCAGAACGGTTTGGATTTTGGATCATCTGCAGTTTTACTGGTTGCATCCGGACTTGCCTTTGCAATGCCGACCCCGAGCGGAATTGGGAGTTATCATTCATTTACATCGTTTGTTCTGATACAAATGTTTTCCATCGATGCTGTGCAGGCTTTGAGCTTTGCAGTGTATACACACGCCGTTGGTTTTCTTACCACCACCTTAATCGGATTGTATTATTTTTTTGCGGATAAGATTCACGTAAGAGATGCCATGTCGAAGACCGAAGGGAATGAATCCGTGTGAAGAGTAGCGTAATGATATTTCTCTTTGGTACAATGCTTTATGCTCAATCTGCATCGGTTGCGGTTGTGCGTAAGAATACGGTTGCGGTGTTCGGCGGCATGGGAGTACATATGGTTTCTACTTCTGATGTTGTTGAATATATCAATTCCGTCTCAACATTTGCTCAGCGTGTTGATGACTTCGGCGTTGCGGTGGATTTTTTTGGTGGCATTGAATTTCCGATTGATGATGAATGGGGATTGAAACTGGAGCATTCCTATTTATTTAAATCCTATACCGTTCCCGGAAATCTCAGCGGGACATATGAAATATTTTATGCAAACCAATCGCCATCGGTCATCATTCAAAGAATCATTTCCGGCAAAGGATATTTTGTAAAGATAGGAGCGGGTGGAGGATACCATTTTGGAACAATGACTCAAAAAGTTTCCACGTTTGGAACAACGACCGGATATTCATCGAACGGAGTTGGTCTAAAAACAGAAATTGTTGGTCAAACAGCATTTGGTGATAATACATATGGTTATATCGGCGGTTCGCTTGGATGGGAGTTTATGAGTGACCTCAAAGAGAACAACGGGAAAAGATTAACAATGCCAAATTCAGCAAAAACAGTTACGTTGAATTATTTTCACGCAGGAATACGATTTGGAATGAACTATTTTTTTTAATAACAACACAAAGGAACTATGAAACACTTATTGCTTCTTCTTTGCGCAGCAACATTGATTGCATTACCATCTTATGCACAACAAAAATCCACATCCACTAAAAAAGGAAAAACTATCGTGCCAGTAGAAACCGTTAATCCTCAAAAAGGTTTTGTCGTTGTTGAGACATCCCTTGGCAATATCACCATTCAATTGAATGATGCTGCTGCTCCAAAACATTCCGCGAACTTCCGAAAATTAGCGAAGGAGGGATTTTATGACAGCACAACATTTCATCGCGTCATTCCGGGATTTATGATCCAGGGTGGCGATCCGAATTCCAAAAATGCTGATAAGAGCACGCATGGAATGGGTGGACCGGAGTACCGCATTGATGCTGAAATTGGTTTAACACACGAACGTGGCGTGATCGCTGCTGCTCGTCAAGGTGATCAGATCAATCCGCAAAGAATGTCCAATGGAAGTCAGTTCTACATCACCGTTGCTGATGCAAAGTTTTTGGACGGACAATATTCTGTTTTTGGACAAATAGTTGAAGGAATGGATGTTGCGGATAAGATCGTTGCCGTTCCGCGCGATCCACGTGATAATCCGCTGGAAACGATTCTCATTAAAAAAGTGACGGTTATCGAATAATTCGATCAACCCTGCAACGATGCTGAACCATTGCAGGGTCTTTCTTGACACTATGGCTAAATCCAAAGAAAAATTTGATGGTGAGCATTTCATTTCTTCTTTTAAGAAGAAACAATTTGCTCCATTCTATTTTTTTTACGGTGACGAATCATTCTTGATCGAAGAAGTGGTTGATGCGCTGATAGAACACGCGGTCGATCCTGCGATGAAAGAATTCAACCTTGATATCTTTCACGGAAACGAGATCGACGGAAAAAAAATCATTTCGCTTGCCGCAGCATACCCAATGATGGCTGAACGGAGAGTTGTCATCATTAAAGATTTTGATCGGGCGGGCGGGAAGGATGTGCTTGAATCATACGTTGAGAAACCATCCCATACAACCGTATTGGTGCTGATCGCGGGTAATCCGGACTTCCGAAAAAAACCATATTCATTGTTCAAAAAAAATGGTGTTGCATACGAAGCCGCAGCATTAAAAGATTATGAAGCAACCGCATGGATCGATGCTCGAATGAAGAAACTTCAACGGCCAATAGAACCGCAGGCGGTTCAATTGTTATATTCCTATGTTGGCAGTTCGTTACGGGAATTATCAAATGAGATCGAAAAATTGTTATTGACTGTTGCATTACCGGCGACCATTACTGTAAAAGATGTTGAACGAGTGGTAGGAGTTTCACGAGAATTTACCTCATTTGAACTGGCGAACAAGGTTGCCGAAAAGAACAGCTCAAAGTCCATTGAAATTGTGGATCGACTCATTGGTTCGGGTGAATCGATTGTTGGAATGATCGCTGTATTGACACTTCATTTCATCAAATTGTGGAAAGTACAGGATGGACTACGGCAGAGAAAATCTGAACAAGAAATTGCTCAAATTGCCGGAACACATCCGTACTATTTGAAGTCATATCTTACACAAGCAAGGAATTATTCATCAGCCGAAATTGAGAACGCATTTTTGATACTTGCAGAAGCCGATCTTGCAGCAAAGTCATCCGGAGATCCAAAATTGATCATGGTGCGATCGATCACTGAAATCATTTCGGGAGTTATTCACCAAACTGCGGATAGTGTTCCTGTATGAAATTATTATTTCCTCCTACTACCGAAGAATGGTTCATCTTCCTCATCATTTTTATCACGATCGGTCTTTTCATTGGCATCGCAGAATTTCTTCGGCAAAAATTCAACGGCTCACCCGAGATTACCCGCAAACTTGTGCATATCCTTACCGGTTTATTGATATTCTTTGCTCCGGAGGTGTTTTATTCCGGTATTCCAGCAATTCTTTTAGCAATTCTGTTTATCGTCGTTAATCTTTTTGCAGTACAATTTGATCTGTTACAAGGAATGCATGGTACAAACCGGCATTCATATGGAACGGTCTACTATCCGTTATCATTCCTTATTTTGGTTCTTTTGTTTTGGGACTCAGCGTCGTACATCATTTCAATATCAATTTTAGTACTGGCTGTTGGCGATGCATCAGCGGCAATTGTCGGTGAGAATCTTCGATCACCCCATCAATTTTATTTAACGAGCGACAAAAAATCGTTTGAAGGTTCCACAGTGATGTTCATAACGACATTTTTGATCGTTTATGGTTCAATGGTTTATCTGAATATCGAACCAACACATAATCCATTCATTATTGCTGCGATTACTGCTTTGTTTGCGACGATATTTGAAGCAGTCTCATCGCGCGGATTTGATAATTGTACAATACCGTTAAGCACTGCTTTTATGCTTCATCTTTTTTTAATTTCCTCTTCCTATCATCTTCCCGAACAGATGATGATTGCAATTGCACTAGCCGCTGTCATTGGAATCATTTCGGTCTATTTCAAATTTTTAGCGGTAAGCGGAAGTGTGGCAACGTTCCTTCTTGCCACGATTGTCTATGGAGTCGGCGGTTGGAAATGGACCACTCCAATCCTGACATTCTTTATTGTTTCCAGCCTCCTATCTAAACTTGGGAAAATCCATAAGAAAAAATTTGAGATCATTTTTGATAAAACTGATAAGCGAGATGCAGGACAAGTAGCGGCAAATGGTGGCGTTGCCGGTATAATTATTATACTGTGGCATTTTTTTCCAGAGAATACTGAGTTATTCTATTTCTATCTAGCATCAATAGCTGCGGTTACTGCGGATACATGGGGAACAGAAATTGGAACGTTATGGAAAGGGAAACCACGTTCGATTGTAACGCTGCAGAGCGTTGAACCGGGAACGAGTGGCGGGGTTTCATTGCAAGGAACGTTTGGTGCGTTGATCGGCGCAATGATAGTTACAGTATCAGCTGTTGTCACCAGCAATTCGGATTTTTCTATTCCGTTGATCGCAGCGATTGTTATTTCCGGTATGTTAGGGTCTTTCATTGACAGTCTATTTGGTGCAACAATACAAGCACAATACAAAACTCCCGACGGAAAAATAACGGAAAAAACCTCGGTGAATGGTGTACAGACCACGTTGGTGAGGGGAATTCGTTTGATTGATAATGATATGGTGAATTGGATTTGTGCATTGTCCGGTGCGATTAGTATGTTTCTCTATCTTCATCTATTTTGAATAAGCGATAAAGATTGGTACCTTACGATATTATGACTAAAGAAGTGATTGTACAAAAAATAAAAATTGGCGACGGAAATCCTTTGGTATTAATTGCCGGACCTTGTGTAGTTGAAAATCGGGATATGATTTTCACTACGGCAGAAAAGGTGAAATTGATTTGCGAGAAATATCATACGCCGATCATTTTCAAATCTTCATATAAAAAGGCTAATCGTACCAGTATGACCGGATTTGTTTCCATTGGTATGGATGAAGCCCTGAAAATTTTGGATGATGTAAAGAAAACATTCGGATTGCCGATATTGACTGATGTTCACACCGCCGAAGAAGTGAATAGCGCCGCTCAGGTTGCCGATGTTCTACAAATTCCGGCATTTTTATGCAGACAAACCGATCTTTTGATTGCGGCTGGAAAAACGGGAAGAGCAGTGAATATTAAAAAAGGTCAATTCCTTGCTCCTGAAGATATGAGACATCCGATTGAAAAAGTGGCATCCACACACAACGAGAATATTCTTGTTACGGAACGAGGAACAACATTCGGTTACCACAATCTTGTTGTGGATATGCGCGGGTTGGTGATCATGAAAAAATTTGGGTATCCCGTTGTGCTCGATGCGACGCACTCCGTGCAGTTGCCAAGCGATGAGAATGGAAAAAGCGGAGGACAACCGGAATTTATTTTTCCGTTATCGCGCGCCGGTGCCGCTGTAGGAATTGATGCATTGTTCGTGGAAACACATCCCGAACCTTCAAAAGCATTGAGCGATGCGGCAAGTCAATTACCTCTTTTCCAATTAGAGAGTTTGTTGAAACAAGTTACAGCGATCGATAAAACAATGAAAGATGTAATGGAATAATATGCCCAACGAATCTAGTGATATTAAAAAAGCAAGACGTGTTATTCGTATGGAAGCGGAAGCTGTTGCGGCGCTTGAAGGAAAGATCAATGAATCGTTTCAGAAAGCCATTGATATTATCTTTCAATGCAAAGGGAGAGTTGTTGTTACAGGGATGGGAAAATCGGGGATCATTGCACGAAAAATGGTCTCAACAATGAATTCAACCGGAACGGCATCAATTTTTCTTCATCCATCGGATGCTGTTCACGGCGATCTTGGAATGGTTCGGAACGATGATGTAGTGATCTGTATTTCCAAAAGCGGCGACACGCAGGAAATTCGACTGCTGCTGCCGATGTTCAAACGAATTGGAGTACCGATAATCTCTATGGTCGGGAATATGAATTCTCATCTTGCACTCCATTCAGATGTTCCTCTTGATATTTCTGTAAAAGAAGAGGCTTGTCCTCTTAATCTTGCACCGACAACATCAACAACGGTGATGCTTGCAATGGGAGATGCTCTTGCAGTAACATTGCTGGAAAAAAATAATTTTACAGCCGATGATTTTGCAATGTTCCATCCCGGAGGAAATCTCGGGAAAAGGCTGCTGCTGAAAATTGAAGAACTAGCGTTCACCGGGAATCAAATGCCAACAATTAGTTTGAATGCCAGTTTGAACGAAGCGATTCTTGAGATGACCACAAAACGACTTGGTGCAACGTGTGTTGTCGATGCGAATGGAATTCTTGCAGGAATAATCACCGATGGTGACCTTCGCCGTTTGCTTCAAAAAACTACGAATGTTTCCGATCTTTCAGCAGAACAAGTGATGTCGAAGAATCCCAAAACGATCCGTAAAGGAACTCTGGCATCCATTGCTTTGCATGAAATGGAACAACACAGTATTACACAGCTCATTGTTGTTGATAATGAACGGAAACCGTACGGCGTCGTTCATTTACACGATCTTGTTCGTGCGGGGCTAGGTGGAGAATCAGCGGCGTGAAAAGGAATATCATTGTTCTTATAGTGCTTGTGACATTTTTGGTAATGTCAGGCTGCGCAGAAAAAGTCAGGCCAATTGTACTCAGCGGTGTATCGAGCACACAACTTCCGACACAAGAAAGTTGGAATTCCACAATCACCTTTACCGATTCAGGAATTGTTAAAGCGATAATAAAAGCCGGGCATATCTATGCATACGATAATTCACGCACTACATTTTTAGATTCAGGTGTTGTGATTGATTTTTATGATGAGTTTGGGAAACATACGACAGTGTTAACATCGCATCGAGGATCTGTTGATGAGGGGACGAACAATCTTGAAGCGATTGGAAATGTTATCGTTACATCGGACAGCGGTACAGTGGTGATGACAGAAAAAATGTTCTGGAACAATACTAAACAGCTAATACATTCTCCTGAATTTGTTCATATCACTTCACCCACGGAAGATCTGCAGGGAACCGGTTTTGAATCGGACCATAATTTACGGAACTATCGGATCTTCAAAGTGACAGGAACGGCGGAACGAAAGTGACACGGTGTTTTAGTTTCTTTCTACATGAAGAATTCAAGGAGGTTAGATCCCCCTTACTGCGATGGATTGTGCGTGAGAGAAGGGAGCAGGGGGGATGTAAAAAATATCAAATGATGTTGGTGTTGATATTAGTTGTTGGCTCTTTTTCATTTTCACAGCAATCCGATCTTATCATTCTTCAAAATGCAGATGAATTTGCAGGAAAACGATTGGAGAACGGTGAAGATATTCGTGAATTGACCGGAAATGTAAATTTCCGGCAGGGCGATGCAAGAGTGTGGTGTGACAAAGCGATCCAATTCATCAATCGGAATGAAGTTGAATTGATTGGCAATGTGAAAATTGTCCGAGATACGGTAACGCTAACGTCAAAACGCGGACGATATTTTGGTAATCTTCACAAAGCTGATGGTGAAGGGAATGTGAAACTAGTAACTCCGCATGTTACACTCTTTGCAGATATTGGAACATATTACCTGAATGAAAAACGGGCATTCTTTCAGCGTAATGTAAAAGTGATCGATTCGTCCACCGTTATTTATTGCGAGCAATTGACGTATTTTGAGAAGCAGAGAAAATCTGAAGCCATATTGAATGTTCGCATCGTTAATCCAAATGATAATGTAACGATGTTTGGAAATTATCTGATCCACTCCGATTCAACACGATATAGTAAGATGACAGAAAATCCACGGATGATCCAGATCGACACGACGGACAAGGGAGAGATCGACACGCTTGCAGTGAAAAGTATGGTGATGGAAGCCTTTGATGACTCCACGAAAAAGATGATCATCAAGGATAGTGTTGTTATCGTTCGCGGCGGATTGGCAGCACGCAGCGGACTAGTGAAATATTTTCGACTGAATGAAACGATAGAACTTTATTCCAACCCAATTGTTTGGTATGAGGAGAATCAGGTTACTGGCGATACAATATTTTTGTCGTTGGAAAAGAATCGATTGAAAACGGCATCGATACGAACGCGCGCGTTTGTACTATCGGAAAGCGATAGTACATTTCCGAATCGGTACAATCAATTGACCGGCAGGATGATACGGATGACGTTCAATGAAAACAAATTACAGGAAACGTATGTTGAAAGGAATGCAATCAGTCTGTATTTTCTGTATAATGATTCTACCGGGAATGGTGTCAATAAAACAAGCGGTGACGCTATCACAATGAAATTTGATGCAGGCAAACCGAACACGATCTCTATTATCAAAGGAATCGAAGGCTCATTTTATCCTGAGAATCTTTTAGAGAAGGATGAAACGCTTTATAATCTCGATGGTTTTTTGATACGAAATGACAGACCGAAATTTACAACAGTGTTTCCGATAAGACCAAAATTATGAATGAAAGTGCAATCCTTGGGAAAACCCATTTGATCCTTCGAGCAGAACATCTTGTAAAAAAATACAAGAAAAGAACTGTCGTTGATGATGTTTCGGTATCTGTTGGTCAGGGTGAAATTGTAGGCTTGCTCGGTCCAAACGGCGCCGGAAAATCGACAACGTTTTATATGATCGTGGGAATGATCAGCCCAAACGAGGGGAAAGTATTTTTGGTTGAGAAAGATATTACGAAACTGCCGATGTATAAACGTGCACGTGCTGGAGTTGGATATTTGACTCAAGAGGCATCGGTATTCCGTACGATGAGTGTGCGTGACAATATCCTTTCTGTTTTGCAATTGACAAAATTTTCATCCAAAGAACAGAATGTGAGAACTGATAAATTGCTGGAAGAATTCGGTTTAGCCCATATTGCAAAAAGCAAAGGCTTTATGCTATCCGGAGGAGAACGGCGAAGAACGGAGATTGCAAGAGCAATGGCAACCGATCCTAAATTCATACTGTTGGATGAGCCGTTTGCTGGGATCGATCCGATTGCTGTTGAAGATATTATGGAAATCGTAAAACAATTGAAGTTCCGCAATATCGGCGTTTTGATCACCGATCATAATGTGCATGAAACACTGTCGATCACGGATCGTTCCTATCTTTTGTTTGAAGGAAAGATCTTAAAAGCAGGAAGTGCAGAAGAATTGGCGAACGATCCGGAAGCGCGGCGATTGTATTTGGGTGAAGGATTCAAATTAGACCGATATGAGTAGTGCGGAAACAGAATTCAGAAAACAGAATTCAGAAAACTGAAAACGGAAAACAGAGTGAGGCTAACGATGAATGAAAAGCAGCCAGCAAAAACTTTTCGTGATTTGGTGATGTGGCAAAAAGCACACCTGTTTGTTTTGGATTCATATAAGATTTCAGAAAGTTTTCCAAAACAAGAGATGTATGGATTAACGTCACAACTTCGTAGAGCAGCAGTTTCAATCCCAGCAAACATCGCCGAAGGTTTTAAGAAATCCGGTAAAGCAGACAAGGTACGATATTTAAATATTGCTCAAGGTTCTCTGGAAGAATGCAGATATTTTTTAATATTGATTCATGATTTGCACTATACAGATACAAAGGATATTTCAAATCGGCTCGATGACGTTAGTAAGATGATAGATTCTTATATTCAAAAGATCAAAAATTCTAACAAATAGTTTATTATTCACAATTCTATATTCAGTTTTCTGTATTCTTATAAGGAATGTTGACCAATGGTTGTAGTCGTAGAGCAAAATGCAACAGAAAAAGATATTGAAGGGATAATCAGGATATTGAATGATTTCGGATTTGATGTCCACCGTTCGACCGGTGTTAATCAAACCGTGCTTGGCGCGATCGGTGTAAAACCGGATTTCGATACTCGGCAGATAGAAGTGCTGCCGGGTGTTGCTCACGCGTATCGTATTACCGAACCGTATAAACTTGCGAGTCGTTCATTCAGACAAGAGAAAAGTGTTTTTAAATTTAAGAACTGCGAGATTGGCGGAGATTCAATTGTTGTTATGGCCGGTCCTTGTTCCGTTGAAAATGAAAAACAGATCTTTACGATTGCAGAGAGTGTTGCTAAAGCTGGAGCGAAGTTTTTACGCGGCGGAGCATTCAAACCACGCTCATCGCCGTATGCATTCCAGGGACTGGGTGAAGATGGATTAAAGTTAATGCGTCGCGCTGCGGATGAATTCGGACTTCTCGTGATCTCCGAAGCGATGGACAGCAATCAGATCGAAGTGGTTGAAAAATATTCCGATATCATCCAGATCGGTGCGCGGAATATGCAGAACTATAATTTTTTGCGTGAATTGGGTAAATCATCTAAACCGGTGTTGCTTAAACGCGGTCTTTCTGCAACATTTGAAGAATGGTTAATGTCGGCGGAGTATATTCTCTCCGGCGGAAACCAACAAGTGATGATGTGCGAACGAGGCATCAGAACATTTGAAACGGCAACCAGAAATACGATGGATATCAGCGCAATTCCTGTCATTCACGCAAAAAGTCATTTGCCGATCATTGCTGATCCGTCTCACGGTATTGGAATTCG
>JFJP01029712.1_pt1 | contig 20160 bp, 14 predicted proteins | sample 431651 | NCBI WGS metagenome assembly JFJP01 (sample SAMN02602958, study PRJNA72255) | Microbial mat metagenome, whole genome shotgun sequencing project. | biome: fresh water; feature: sink hole; material: water; isolation source: purple microbial (photo- and chemosynthetic) mats found in...
TATGTTTTTTAGCTTTCTTGCTGAGTCTTAGAGATATAATCAATATATTCAGCTATCATATATGAGAATGAATGTGGTAGGATAGGCGAAAGGTATATGGGAAACGATGGAGATGTGATACAGTTTGACGAAGATGCGATAGACTCGAAAGAAACCCGGTTCACCTTGAAATAAAAAGGATTATGGTCAGAACTGTTTCATGTGACCGATATACATTTTCAAATCATGTCCTAATCATCTTGTTAAGGACTTGGAAGAAAATAACCTGCTCTATGAACTTCCGAAAACAATGGCCAGACCTGCCATTCTTTTCGGAAGAAGAGCTAGTAGTTTTCTTCCGGTACCTAAGAAAGGCCGTGTGTGATGAGCGGATTAACCCCTCTGAAAAAGGTAGTCATTCGAGCACAAGCTTCCGAAGTACTTCTCAAGTACATCATGGACAACAACCTGAGCACTGGTGAAAAACTGCCTTCCGAGCGTAATCTTGCGGAGATGCTCTCCATTGGGCGGAATACGCTGCGGGAATCTCTACGGAAGCTGGAGACCATTGGTGTACTTGAGGTTGTCAACGGCAGAGGTATCTTCGTTAAAGATGCCACAAGTCGTTCCTTGAGCCTGCAGATTGAAACAGCACGGGTCGATTTTATGGAGTTGCTGGGGATTCGACGCGTCCTGGAAAGCCATGTCATCGACCAGGTTATCGCAAATGCGAGCAATGATGACATCACGAATATCGGCATCCGGTTGGCGAGGCTGGAAACGGCCTGCGCACAGGGCACGGATCCGGAAGCATTCGACACATCCTTCCATCATGCCATCTACAAAGCCAGTCACAACCATACTCTTAACGATCTGGTCCACCCTCTTGCCGCTACCTTCCACGAGTTATGGAAGCCATTAGGTCGGAATGATATGATTTTTTCCGATACCCTTCATCTGCATCGCGAATTGTTTTCAGCCATCCGTTCCCATGATGCAGATTCTGCAAAAACTGCTATGATAAAAATACTTGACATGGATGAAGCACGGGTTGTCACACGAATGACAAAAAACAGTGGAACAAGCCCAGAACACTAAAAAAATGAAAGTCAGCGATTTGTGCGAGAGAAAATCGCTCTTCTCCCGTCGATAATCTCCTGTCTATAATGGGAAGTACTTCACATCCTCTTTCAGAAGATGGCCGATAATCACCTCATCGGTCAGAAAAGAAAACAGTTCCGTCGCTTTCAGACTGCCCTCCTTGAAACTGTTCATCAGCAAGGAAGCTTTCTGCAGCAACTCGGAATGACACGTGGCATGCGCGTGGTATTCCAGGTATCCTGCGCGTTCAAGTATCCCTTCTTCGTGGACGAAATGTGCCTGAATGTGTGATAGAAGATGCTCGAGCCGCTGGGAAACCGTTTCATTCTGCAAGCTGGCCATGGCAGATTCCATGAGTGCGTTCGCGAGATCAAGCAATCTCCTGTGTTCGCCGTCTATCTCCGCATTGCCGCTCTCCCACTTCGGGTTCCACACATAGCGAACAATGGCGACCGGATTGAAGCATGACTGGGAAACACTTTCCGCAACCCGGTTTCTGCCCCCGTCCTTAGCCTGGTAAAGTGCCACATCGACTCGCTTGAACCAGATTTCATAGCTTTCATTCCGAATGTGTTCAGCCACGCCGAAACTCCCGGTCACCCGACCCGCTGTTTCGTGCAGCAGCTCGGCCATCATCACCCGGAGACGTTCCGCCAAACGGCTGGCACTGGCAAGACCCGTCTGGGGCATGAGCACGATGAATTCTTCTCCCCCCCAGCGCGACAGAATGTCCGGCTTTCGAATCCGCTTCATGGCGGCAGATGATATAGCCTGCAGGACCCGATCCCCGACATCGTGCCCCCATTGGTCATTCACTTTCTTGAAATGATCCAGATCGAACAAAATGATGGACATCGGGTTTCCATATCGATCGGAACGCTCCATCTCCTCCCGGATTCGCTGCAGAAAGAAGTGCCGGTTGTAAAGCCCGGTCAGCTCATCCTTGCCCAAAACCGCGCTCATTTTCTGATTCTGTCGCCGCAGTTCCCCTGACAGGCGGATTTGCTCGGCCTCCGAGAGCCGAAGTTTCTCTATGAGACGATTCCTTTCCGCGACTTCTCCCGCCAGCTTCCGTTCAAGCCGCTTCCGTACGGTAATATCGCGGGAAACGCCCACAATGTCCACAAGACCCGTCTCCGGATTCGGCACATATCTGGTTGAGATTTCAATGTCCTTGATGCTTCCATCCCGGCAATATTGCTGAAAATCATTCGTGCCCGACATGACCGAAGGACTTCGATCCCCGGCAAAATACCGAGCCAGCCGTTCTTCCGTGAGTTTGTTGACCAGTGCCATGGATTCCGGCGTAAGGGAATCTTCCATTTTTTCCAGCATGGCCTCTTCCATCGTCAGACCACGCAAGGACAGGATGGAGGGGCTGATGTATTTGTATTTCCGATTTGCCAGATCCAGCAGCCAGATGCACTCCACTGTATTTTCAGTCAGGAGCCTGTAATACTCCGCCACTTTATCAGGGTCATCCACCTGGTTCTGACGATTATCTGGAATTATTTGTTCCATCCGCTCTCCTCATGAACCAGGCAGACACAAAAATACTTCATAAATCGCAACGACACCTGAACGACAAACGTTCCGGTGCCCCTGCGGTCTCTTTCACTCAGATTCGCCTGAAGAAGCACCTTCATTCACTCGACTACACTTCCTCCAGAACAATGCGATGGCGGATGAAGGCCATTTCACGGATTTTCGCCTTCACCGTCTTCTGCTGGCTGAAAATGTCTTCCAGAATCAGACTGTCTCCTGACGGGGTCAGCTTGTCAACCGATTCGAAATACAAGGTTTCCTGTCCGGTCTTGTCCACAAGGTACACATCCATTTCACACATATGACGCTCCTTTTTCCCTGACGATGCACCTGCACCGTCCTTTCCACAACACGTGTATCACCCTGTTCCTGCTGAGAATTCGATTCAGGTTTCCTGCTGTCGGCCCGACGATGGGAAGAGTCTGATGTCCGTATGCGGCAGGAACATCGCCGCCGTATACTGATCCATATACCCAGGTTCCACGCTCAAATCCAGATAAGTCAATCTTTCTGCCAGTTCAAGCTGTTTCTGCCGGTGCGCCGCAGAGACCAGCGTCATATACGCCCCGGTGACCGATGCATTGCCGACATAAGAGAAATGGTCGGCCGGAAGTTCAGGAATCAGGCCGATGCAGACGGCACTTTCCAAATCCAGATATCGGCCGAAACCACCGGCGATGTACAGATGGGACAGGTCGCCGAAATCCATGTCCACACTCCGCAGCATCATGCGGCAGGCCGAGTAGATGGCTGCCTTTGCCCGGATGAGGTTGTCGATGTCCGCCTCGGAGATCCGGATGGCCTTCCCGGTGGCGGACGCTTCCCCGGGAACGATTGTATAGCTGGCATTCCGTCCGGTCGTGTCGATTGCCGCGCAGACTCTTGTCCGGTCAAGCCGGCCGGCCGCATCCAGCCAGCCGGTCGAAAACAGGCTGGCGATGAGCGTGACCATACCCGAACCGCAAATGCCGGATGCCTTCCCGTCTCCGATGACGGACACGGCAGGCAGGCCTGTATCCCGATGGACATCCACCCGGTCCACTGCGCCTTCGGATGCGCGCATGCCGTCTTCGATGCCTCCGCCTTCGAAGGCCGGTCCGGCCGAACAGGCACACCCGAGCAGAAAGTCCCGGTTCCCGAGAACCAGTTCTCCGTTGGTGCCGATGTCGATGAAAAGGCAGATATTCTCCGAATCCGTGGCCAGAGAGGTGCAGAGCAGACCTGATGTGATGTCTCCACCCACATAACTGCCCACGGCGGGTGCAAAGTGTATCGGCGCGCGCGGATGAATCGCCAGTCCGACCTCGGCGGCAGACAGATCCGGGACACGATAGACAGCCGGTGTGTAAGGTGCCAGCCGGATTTGTTCCGGCGGTATGCCAAGAAGCAGATGAACCATGGTCGTGTTTCCGGCTATGGATGCCGACGAGACACCTGACAGCGGAACATCGGCAAAATCCGCCAGTTCGGCGGCCAACGTGTTGACGGTGGTCAGCGCCTTTTCCCGTAATTCTTCAAGCTGACCGGCTTTCCCGGCATAATTGATTCGGCTGATGATGTCGAGTCCACAGGAGATTTGCGCATTGTACGCCGTTTTGCTCCCGACGATGCGGGCATCTGTCAGATTCACCAGCTGCACTGCAATGGTTGTTGTCCCGATGTCGACGGCCAATCCGTACAACCATCCGTTCCGGCTGTCTTCCCGCCCAGTGATGGCCATCCCGTTCCGGCTTTCCGACCGAACAGGGTCCGCTGTTCCATTGCCATAAGAATCCTGAATGCTTGAAGATCCGTCGGAATAAGCACTGGCCGGGCCATCCGCCTCCAGATCGAGCAGGTGGGCAGGCCCTCTGCCACAATCAAGAAGAACCGCAAGCAACCCGCCGTTTTTTCGGAGCACTGACGGCAAACTTGCAAGGATCGATAGTGGAATCCGCCTGGACAATTCTACGGAAGCTGCTCGAAGCGATCGCTCAAGACGATCCAGATCCGACAGGCCATCTCCGGTTGCAGGAGGAAAAACCGTGAGTCTCCGCACCTCAACCAGCGGAGAAAGCGCGCCGACATGAGGCAGCAGCGTCTTGCCGATCATCAGCAGGTCTTCCGCCGCTTCGGAAAACTGTCCCTTCTCTCCCGCAAGCTGTGAAGCAACACACACACGAACGGGGCTGTCCAGAACCCGGGTCCTGCACAACAGCACAAAGCCTTCCTCAAGGAGCTCCTTGGGCAGAATGCCGCTGTCCCGGAAATCTACCCGTCCCGCTTCGATCCGGACCAGGCACTTGCCGCAGATGCCCCGGCCTCCGCAGGGAACTTCAGTTGTGATGCCGGCAAGCTTCGCCGCATCGTGCAGCGGGGTTCCCGCCGGAACCGATACTGTTGTTCCACCGGGCATGAAAGTGATGTCGGGCATTAGGCCTCCTTAGGGTTTGGAAAGAAGTAACTTGCTCTATGAATTTCAAAAAACAATGGCCAAACTCGTCATTGTTTCTTGAAAAAGAGCAAGTAACTCCTTTCCGGCGCCTTGGTTTGGAAAGAAATAACTTGCTCTATGAATTTCAAAAAACAATGGCCAAACTCGTCATTGTTTTTTGAAAAAGAGCAAGTAATTTCTTTCCGGCGCCTTATTTCAGGATGTTCTTGATGAATGCTTCCAAGTCGGAGGCTTCCTGCGGGCCAACCAGAACTGTCCAGCCAGGCAGGTTCTCCTCCAGCTCCCCGCTGATCTGGGAAACATAGCCCGGAATGACAACACGGCGTGAATCGACCATCTCCTCAATCTTCATTTCCTTCAGGAACTTGGCGATATGGCTGCCGGAGAATTTTCCCGCTGCCCAGGCCGTGAGGACACTCATGCCCTCGCATTCCGGAATGGCCAGCCAGCAGCTGATGCCGCTGTTCTCCAGTTCGCCGGAAACAATGAAGTAGGTCAGGGAGAAATTGGTTGTGACAAAAACCGGTGAATTCCGGTCCGGTTCGCCGATGGCGTAGATCTTCGGTTCGACCTGGATTGGTTTCTGCGGATCCGTATAGATGTTCAGCCGGAGGGTCATCAGGGAAACAAGCTGCGCCGGATCAAAGGTTGGAAGGACGCAGATGCCCCCGTATTTCGTGATTTCGGTGATGGCTTCCACGGTGTCGTCCATCGCGTTTCCGGTCCGGATGAACCGCAGCGTGCCATAGCCCAGCGCCTTGTAATTGTCCCGGATGGCGGCACGGCGCGCGATGATGTTCGTCTGGTAGGTTTCCGGGAGGGATCGGGTGTCGAACTGAAGGACAAAATTGGTGAATCCGTCCGCTTTCAGCGTTTCCGACATGACAATGAGGCTGTCAATATCCGGCGCGGTGATGGCAAGCAGGAGTCCGTTTTCCACGGCGGCCCCCCGCATTTCGGCCAGGTTTTCAGCCTGGACATCGGCGATCACACTGTTGGTCCCCTTCAGAAGGGCTGCCGCGGCTATGGCGGCTGACGTGCTTCCCGCACGAAGGATGACGGCCAGCCCCGTCATCTCGGCTGTCTGCTTCACCGCCTGCAGGAAACGGGCTTCGTCCGCTCCATGCCGGGTGACGGAAACAGCGTTGACGGTGAGGATCTCACCGACCCGCTCCAGGCGGTAGTCCCGGATGTCCGCAAGTTTGGCCGTCAGGTCCGGATCATCGTCCAGAACATCGATTGCTATCAGGGTCTGATTGATGAAGGTTTTCTCATGCCGGTACAGGACGGTTTCTCCGCCAACCCGGGCAGGCTTCGCCGCGCCGACCGTAACCGGCCGGACCGGGGGCTCGCTGTCCGCGCCAAGCACGGACTTGGCTTCCTCGGACGCATAGGGGCATTCGTTCAGATCGGCCTTCTTGGCCGCCAGCTTCATTGCGAAAGCCAGACAGGTATTGGAGCCGCACTCCTTGCAGTTCGTCTTGGGCAGGAGTTTTTGGATCTGCAGACCGCTAAGCGCCATGGTTGATTCCTCCGGTGCCCTCGAGCAGCCTGCCGATGGTCTTCTGGACCGCCATCGCCGCTTCGGGATGATACATGATGAGAACGTCCGCCCCCGCATACAGGAGGCTTGTGGCTGTGGAGAGCTCCCAGATCGCGGCGCGTCTGCCCAATTCCCCCCAGGTGGGGAAACTGGCTTCCGGAGCCTTGAATTCCTTCAGCTTAGCACATTCCAGACCGGGCGAGACGATGATGGGGGCGCAGAGCATCTTGTCTCCGCCAAGGCCGGTGAGACGGATGCGTTCCATGACGGAATAGGTGTACTCGATGCCATAGCCGATGGCACCGGTCATCGGGTCCATGATGATGTTTTCCGCGTGGAGCCCCATGTTGGTGAGCAGGATGTTGAGCTGCTTGCCGATGTTGACGTCGATGGGTGATTGGGCGACCACGGTATGTCCGTAGGCCATGGCCGCGCCGGCGACCGTACGGTAATTGTCCTGTTCAACCCAGTTGAGCAGGAGGTTTTCCCCTTCGAACGTCTTGGCGATGGCCTTCATGACTTCGTTGTTTTTGTCGAAATGGTTGTGGCCGGTAATGATGAGGGGAACCCCGACGGAGCGGAGCACATTGCCGACCAGCTCGACTGCCTGCTGCGGACTCGCGTCTCCGCGCTCCGGATGCGTGCCGTCAAGCCGGATGCTGATCAGATCCGCGCCATACTTCTCCACGCAGACTTTCGCCATCTCGGCCGGATTGGACAGCAGGGTCCCGTAGATGTCCCGCAGGACTGAGGGATACTTTTCCCCGACCCGGTCGAACACTTCCAGCGCGACCAGAGGACGATTGGGCATTTCACCTTCCCAGAGATGGAACGGCATGCAGGAACTGCCGCCGACACGGTGCGTGATCGCACGGGTGCCGCCCTCTTCCTTCGTATTACCGAGTTTCACCGTCCAGATGCTGTTTTCGGATACTTCCTTCCTGATGGGCAGCGTTTTTACGGCGGCAATCCGTTCCCAGGCAGGAATGGCCGGGATGGCGGGTGATACGGTGACCGGTGCGACAGGGGCCGAAGCGGGGGCCGGAGCAGCTGCCTGACCGTCGGGAACAGGTATGCCCGGTACGGCTGAAGCATTGGATGCATTTGAAGACCCTTCGACAGGAAGGACAACGGCGGGTTTCAGGTCGACCTGAACCGCTTCCTGGCGAAGCGATGCTGTTTCTTGTGATGCGGCAGGTCGGCCGGAGAGCCCGAGGAAGCTTCTGGACAGGGAATCGATGATGTTCTCCACCACGTCCCGACGTACTTCCTCCTTCAGCTCCGTGATGATCTGGCGTTTCAGTTCCGTCAGGTCGCCGGAAAGGATGGCAGCAGGAGCCGCCGGGGTGGCTGGTACCGGTGCATCCGCCACAGCTGCCGGCGCTGCAAGCGAAACGGGTGCCGGTGCCGCAGTCGGGCTGGCCGAAACGGCAGTCCCGACAGCAACGGATTCTGTCTTCACAGCCGGAACCTCGGCAGATCCACCGGTGACAACCGTTTCCTCGCTCTCCGTCATGTCCCGCATGGTAAGAGCCGGATGGCCCACACGCTCCATGAACGCACGGACTGCCTCCGCGTCGGTCGCAACGGTTTCATCCGCGATCTGATCAAACAGGTCGGGAAACCCGAACTCTTCAAAGCGGCGGCGCAGGTCGAATCCGAGCTGTTCCTTCAGCTCCTTCGGCATCCAGACCAGGCGCGGGAATCCACCTTCTGCCGCAAGGAACTTGCGGGAGGTCAGGAAGACTTTGCCGCAGCCGATGAAACCGGGGGTCTGCTGCCCGCCGCCGACACTGCCGGCGAGGGTGGAGAAGGTCATGCCGACCGGGGTTTCCCCGAGGAATTCACGGTTCACAACCATGACCCCGTTGCATTCCGGCACATACGCGACAATGGCTTCAAAGCAGCCGCAGCTGGTCATCGGACGGTCCATGAGGGAATAGGCGCTGAATGCTTCGACCGTCTTGTGGCTGTTGGTGTAGACATACTCGTTGATGCCTTTCCAGATGCCCTTGACGGGATCGATGCATTCGCCTTTCATGACAGGCTGGTTCGGACCGGTCTCGTCGATTTCATAGGCGGCCTTGCCGTCAAGCCAGTTGTAGGCGCCGCACAGGCCAAGGCGTTCAGGGGTGATGACGCAGACATGATTCGGCGCGAAGGACTGGCAGAGCAGGCAGGAATAGAAGATATCCACAGACTCGTCCGTCATCGCTTCGAGACGGCGGTTGCGTTCATCGTAGACTTTCCTGGCAATCTGCACGCGTTTGTCGGTTTCAGCCTTGTCCGTGATGAGGGTGACCTTGACCTTGTCGACGATGGCCGGATAATCGGCGAGGAACTTCGCATGAATGATATCGCCGTATGCGCGCAAACGCAGACCCTTGGCGAACCCGTCCTTCGAGATGCGCGTCCAGACGATGTCCCGCTGGCCCATGTGCCAGATGCCTTCCGCGCCATTGACCATGTGGTGGATCTGACGTTCCAGGATGGGCTCGAAATCCGTCTGCATTTTCCTTCCCGCCACTTCGACCCAGATGGAGAGCGGCAGAACAGTTCCTGGCGGCACGGTGTCGACATCCGGACCGATGATTTCGATTTCCCCGTCATTGATGTCGTTGATGTCCACACTGGTGACGAACTCGAACGCGGTGGATTTGTTGCCGCCGAATTCCACGTGCGTGTTTTCCTTTCGGATACGCTCGCCTTCAAAGGCCGGTCCGTATGGAACCGGAATCGGCACATGGACAATCTTGATCTTGCATCCCCGTATCTCGAGGGCGCGTTCCACAATCTTGTCGTACGGCACGTTCGCGACGACATGCTCATAGGTGCAGACGCCTGTGGGCAGAATTTCCGGAATGTTCGTGTCGGAGATGACCGGGAACCCGTAGCTGATGGCACCGGCCGCGACCGCGTATTTCTCCGCCGACACTTCGCCGAGAGCAATGACGAAAGCGAAGATGCGGTTCTTGTTGTATTTCAGGTTTGCCGCGTAATCGCCCGGCTTGACGCCGCCGAAGGAAAGAGCGGCCCGGTTCGCGAAGCCGAGGGCGTACACCAGGGAGGAGACATCCGCGCCAAACGGGACAAGGCGGGTTTCCCAGCCGAGTTGCACGCCTTCTTCGGCCAGCTGCTCGGCGAACTGTTTCCCGCCGGTGCTGCCGCCCATGAAGACATACAGGTTCTTCTGCTGGAGTTCCTTTGCGATGCGGACCGCCGTGGCGTTGTCCGGCGCAGCGCCGGTGATGGCCGCGAAGCCGGGAGCGGAACCGTCGACGAATTCGATGCCGCGTTCGCGCATGATGACGTCGTTCGCCGCGCCAAGCCAGATGCCGTCCACCGGATTGGGTCCCATGATGTATTTGCAGGCTTCAATGGCCTCGCACGCGAAGAGGGTGGCCACGCCCGCGTCGAGTGTATTGCCCAGATACGGCAGCCAGACATCGGCCGCCGGCCTTGCGGGCAGCATTTCCCGGGCTTCGAGCAGAATGGCCTGCAGATCGGCCAGTGTCTGCATTTTCCGGCCCGTGAACGAATAGATGACGGGCAGATGGTAATTGGTGTTGGGGAACGCGACGGGGAATTCCGTCCCCTTTTCCCGGATGGCCGCGGCGACTGCATTTTCCGCCTGCACGACCCAGGCGACCGCGCCGTCGATGGCACTGGTGGCTATCAGCTTAGACATTGGCTTCCCTCCGTTCCCGCATGTCGAGGAGTTTTCGTTCGGCCTTCTTGTTGATGCCGAGTCGATCCCGTTTTTCATTGAGCATGCGCATGATCAGTTCGACTGCTTCCAGCGGGTCCTCGCACAAATGGAAGGAGGCACCGAAAATGTCCTTGGTTTCTTCGTGCAGGTAGCGGGTCACATTCTCGGAACCGGAAGTATAGAAGGGAAGACCGAGGATGACATCCACACCGGAGGCCACAAAATAACTGCCGATGGCGACGGCCTTTTCACTCATCCATTCCGGTGCGACGCCGACAGCGGGCAGCATGGAGAGGTCATCTCCGAGTCCGCCTTCCAGCACGACTTCCGTTGCCGCTTCCAGGATGCGGGCGTTGTCCACGCAGCTGCCCATATGGAGGATGGGCGGCATGCCGACAGCTTCACAGACTTCCCGCAGGCCGTCACCGGCATAGCGGATGGCCGCTTCCGGCTTGAGCATGCCGGCTTTCCCGGACGCGATGGCCGCGCAGCCGGTCTTCAGCACAAGGACATTGCGCTTGATGAGTTCCATGGTGAGGATGTTCGTGTAGTCGTCCGCCTTCTTTTTCGGGTTGTTGCAGCCGACGATACCGACCAGGCCGACGATGCGGTTCTGAATGATGGCGTCGTTGAGCGGGCGGAAGGAAGCGCGGTATTTGCCGCCGAGCATGTTCTTGATGGCATCGACGCTGAAACCGGCGACCATCGGTTCCTTCGCCTTCGGAATGGCCACTTTCGACGCATCGCGGTTCTTGAAATTGTCGATAGCGCGCCTGATCAGTTTCCCGGCAGACTCCAGGGGACTGTGCTCATCGAACAGGACATCGTGGGCGCCGACCATCTTGGCGATCTCCGCGGTGGAAATGATTTCCGTGTGGTATTTCGCCGCCACGGCAGGAAGACTCGGCATGCAGCACTGTACGTCGACCACCATCATCTCGACGGCGCCCGTGACGATGGCCAGTTCCTGCTGCAGGACATTGCCGGCGACCGGCACCCCGTGACGCATCAGGATTTCATTGGCCGTGCAGCAGATGCCCGCCAGGGTGATTCCGGATGCGCCGGCTTCCGCCGCATAGGCTTTGATGGCCGGGTCCAGCACCGCGATGGCCAGCATTTCGGAAAGGGCGGGTTCATGGCCGTGCACAATGATGTTGACCGTATCCGCATGCAGCACGCCAAGGTTGGCCGTGCTTTTGACAGGAGCCGGAGAACCGAACAGGATGTCCGAAACGACGGAACCCGCGCGGGAACCGCCCCAGCCGTCGGCCAGCGCGGTGCGGAAGGCGTGCATCAGCAGGTTCTTGTAGTTGTGGTCCACCCCCATGGTCGTGCGATGCATCGCCTCGACCACCATGCGGTCGATGCCGAGTGGAGCCACATCCCTGGCATTCCAGAGAGCCTGCCTTTTTTCCGGGGCCAGTGCCAGACTCTTCAACGGTTCCTCCTGGGAGGTGAACTCATCCAGCAGCAGGTTGGCCAGATCCAGCGCGATGGCATTCGCGGAACGATCCGTGGTTTCAATGCCATAGATGCCGGCCGAATACCGGAGCGTCCGTTCGTCCTTGATGCGGTAGTCCGTGCTCTTTCCCAGCGCGACCTTCTTGAGGATCAGCACCAGATGACGGGCGTGGTCCGAATGCGCCGCCGTCCCGCCTGTGACCTCGCGCAGGTAGTTCCTCGCGACGATGGTGTCCGCATCCGCGCCGCAGACGCCTTTGGGGGCATTTTTCGTGATGCGGCACGGCCCCATGTGGCAGATTTTGCAGCAGACGCCGCTCTTCCCGAATCCGCACTGGTTCTTCTGCAGTTCGGCCCGATCGAAGATGGTGTCGACGCAATCGCATTCCGCCTTCACCAGCATTTCAAGAGAGGCCTCGTCCACAACTTTTTCCCTGAATTGGCTGATATCCTTGGCCATCGTTTCACCTGCCTGCTTCCTGAAGCATTGTGTCCTGTGTTCCGGTTCCGGTGTGGTTGTCGGGAAAGTGGAGGAATGGAAAAATCAGCGGAATATGGGGTAAATCAGTTAAACCGGATGAATCAGTCAAATCGGATGAATCAGTCGAATCGGAAAAAATGAGCAGAAAGACGTCAGTCGAACAGGTGTTTTTCAGGAAGTCGCATCGGAAAGGGACGCGATCAGTTCGTCGATTTTCAGGACCACCGGGTTGTCGTCCGGCAGTTCCAGCATACTCCGGCTTCCTTCCGAAAAAGTGGCCACCGTCAGATCGTCCGGCAGCGCCACCACCCGTTCAGCGCCTGTCGCAAGGCGGATTTCCTCCATCCGTGCCGGCAGTTCGCCGTTCCGGAGCCGGTTGATGACAAGAATCAGCTTTTTGTAGCGGATGCCCATCTCGTCGGCCAGACCATGAAGCCGGACGATGGTCTGAAGCCCCGCGTTGGAGGCATCCGACACAATGACCATCACATCCACCTGCTGCATGATGCGGCGGGAAAGGTTTTCCAGCCCCGCCTCGTTGTCCAGCACCAGAAAAGGGTATTGGCCGGATATCTGCGTGATGATGGATTTGAGGATGTTGTTGGCATAACAGTAGCAGCCGGCGCCTTCCGGCCGCCCCATCGCGATGAAATCGAATCCGGCCGACTCCACAAGGCTCTCCGTGATTTTCCACTGCAGCATCTCCTGCTTGGAAATGCCCGTGACGGTTCCCGCCTGTGCTTCCTGGCGGACTTCCTCGCGGGCGCCGCCGACCGTGGAGGTGGCCTTCAATCCCAGCGCCGCGTCCAGACAGCTGTTCGGATCCGCATCGATGGCAAGCACCGGTTTCATGCCGTGGGCAAGCAGCTGCCGAACGAGCAGGCTTGACAGAGTCGTTTTCCCGACACCGCCTTTTCCAGTGATGGCGAACGAAAGGCTCATGCGTCCGGCCCTCCTTTGATGGAAAGCCCGGTGCTGTCCGGAATTTTGCCGGGAGCAGCATCCGGAACCATACCGGACGTTGTACCGGAAGTCGGGCCGGACATTTTCCAGGAAGCTTTACCGGCCGCCATCCGTGTATCCAATTCGTTGGTCAGCGTCAGGAAAGCGTCCCGAAGTTCGGTGCCCGGAATATCCAGTGCCGTGATGCCGTCCCTGTCTGCGTTCCTGATGTTCTCTGCATAAGGGAGGATCATCAGGAACGTTTCATCCGGGAAAGCCTCCCGGAGAAAAGCGTCATCTGTATCGCCCGTGGACTTGTTTCCGATGAGCAGCAGCCGGTTCAGGCCGATTTCCCGGGCCATCCGGAGGATGGTGCGGGCACAGTCGACCGAGCGCTGGCCCGGTTCCACCACAATCAGCATCAGATCGACGCCTTTCGCGGTACCGCGGCCAAGATGTTCGATACCGGCCTCCATATCCATGATAAGGGTATCATCCCGGAACAGGACCAGACTGGTGACGAGTGCCTTTACAAACGTATTCTCCGGGCAGGCACACCCGCCGCCGCCGGATTTCACGGCCCCCAGCACCAGCAGGGAAATGTCGCGCCAGGTAAAGGCGTACTTGTCGGCCACATCCGAGACTTCCGGATTCAATTTGAAGACCTGTCCGTACTGGCTGACGACAGCCCCGGTCCGCTCCTCGATGAGGGCGATCTGCCGGGAGATGGGGATGATGGCTTCCTGCACGTCCCGCGGAATACCGAGAGCTGAAGCGAGGTTGTAGTCGGGATCGGCATCCAGGGCCAGCACCCGCGCCCCCCGTTCGGCATAGGTGATGGCAAGACCGGCGGCTATCGTGGATTTCCCGACGCCCCCTTTTCCAGTGACGGCAATTTTCATGTTTCCCCCCGTCGAAGCATTGCCACTCGGCAGCATTCCGTTTCGGACGCATTCCGATTCAAAAACATTCCGACTCAGAAGCATACCATAACAGACGCTGACCAGTAATCAGGCCGTGTATCCGTACTTTTCCTTCATGCGCTTCGCCAGGGCGGCCGTCATGGTGAACACCTTGTCCGCATCGGCCGCGTCCATGGAACCGGTGCCGCAGGACGGTGAAAGGATTGCCTGGTCCATGATCACCTGCTTGTCGATGCCTGTGGCGGCCAGCATATCCATCACTTTTTCCAGCTGTGCTTCCAGGTTTTCGACCGTGATGTCGCGAATCGCCTTCGAGGTGGGAACAACGCCCCACGCCAGCATGCCGCCGCGTGCAAGATGTGCCTTGACGGAGTCGGCATACATGGAAATGGTTTCACCATAGCCGAATGCATCGAAATTCACAATGTCGACGCCTGCATCGATGAGGATGCTCCATTCCGTGTTGCCGCAGCAGTGGATGCCTGCCAGGCCGCCATCGGCATGCACGGCGTCGATGACTTCCGAAAGGATCGCCACCACATCGTCCCGCTTGACGGACACATAGGTGGAGCTGCCGAATGCGGAGAGAATGGGCTCATCAATGAAACAAATGATGGTTTCGGCATATGGTTTGAATTTCTGTATCTGCCAGCGGCATTTCATGGCGAGGGCCTTCACGATGACATCCCGAAATTCATCATTGTAATAGATCGCGCGTTTGTTCTCATCGACGACCGTCAGGGCGAAGCTGCAGGGGCCGGTGGTCTGAACCTTCAGAAAGGGAAGTTTCGTTCCCTTGGCCTGCAGGGCGGCTTCCATGGCGGGAATGCCCTGCGAGAATTCCGGACCGATGGCCATGGAAGAACAGTCGCCCGTTCCCTCGTCCGGGTCCATGGCGGCCATATAGTTTTCGTAGAATCCGGCAAACGCCTCCGAGTAGTCCTGTGCGGTATCGAAGTACATGCGGTTTTTCTCATGGTCGATGACGCCGCAGGGAATGCCTTCGCTGTACTGGATTTCCATCTGCTCGGTCAGGCCCAGACGGGGCAGCTGCGGCCAGATGGGGGCGTCCAGGGTGCGCAGGGACACGTCGACTGCGTATTCCGGCTGTTCAAAGGGCATGCTGCCGATGGCAGTGGAAAGGAATCCGGTCTTCATCGCTTTTTCTCCTTTATCCTGTGAAGATTGAAAGGGAACACGAAAGAGCAGGTGATTTTCTTCGGCGCCTAGGAACGAACCGCTTCCCGAATGGCTGAAATATGAGCCGGAGTGGTGCCGCAGCAGCCGCCGATGACATTCGCGCCTGCCTTCACCAGTTCCTTCGCGAACCCGGCCATCGTAGCGGGAGATTCCGGGAATACGGATTTGTTTTCCACCAGAATGGGCAAGCCGGCGTTGGCGTGGACCAGAATGGGTGCATCCGGTGCGGCGGCCCGCATTTCCCGAACGATTTCGATCATGCGCTCCATGCCGTTTCCGCAATTGGTGCCGATGATGTCGGCGCCAGCCTCCAGCATGGCGGTGGCCGCATCCGCGGGAGACAATCCCATCATGGTGCGGTAGTCACCCCGGACAGTCCGCTCGAAGGTGAACGTGCAGATGACTTCGCATTTCGTGTTTTCCTTTGCGGCACGAACCGCAATGAACGCTTCGTCCCGATCGCTCATGGTTTCAATGCACAGCGCGTCGGCACCGCCCTGTTCCAGCGCGACGGCCTGTTCCTTGAAAGACTGGTACAGTTCCTCTTCCGTCACTTCTTCCGTAATCAGCATCTTGCCGGTGGGTCCGATGGAGGCGATGACCCAATGGTCGTCACCGGCCGCCTGACGCGAAGCTTTCGCCGCGGCAATGTTCAATTCGGTCGCGCGGTTTTCCAACCCATATCCATGAAGTTTGAAGGAGGTTCCGCCGAAACTGTTCGTTTCCACCATATCGGCACCGGCATCGACATAACTTTTCGCAATGTCGACCACATCATCAAAACGATCCACGCACCAGCGTTCCGGACATTCGCCGGGCTTCATGCCCTTCTGTGCGAGAAAGGTTCCCCAGGCTCCATCCGAGATCAGAATTTTTCCGGTTTTCAATACCTCAGTAATCTTGTTTTTCGGCATGACACCATTACCCCACATTCATTTTATTTCGTGCGGTCCATTCAATACCTTGATTCGATTTCCGGAGCCGTTCGGTTGACAGGATTGATTCTATCATGGCGGAAAGAATGGCGTCAAACGATTTCAATAAAATGGAAAACATACTGAAACCCGTACGTCAGAAGGGCTTCATTGGTATAATCTATCGTTCGGTTGCACTTTCTTTACCCTGCATTCTGGCTTGTATGAATATTCCATTTATTTATATATGTCATCATATCCTTTCATGACAATGGTTTCGTGTTCATATTTGATAAATGTATCTAAATAATCATATAATCCTATTTTGTTATTGTATATTGATTATGTATATCACATTCAATCTGTCTCGAAAAATAATTTTGCTTTTTTCTTTCCCGGTCATTTTTTAGCATGTTTCATCAGTGCATAGGTGCCAAAGCTGGCCGCAAGCACGATGTCTTCACCCGGCAGAAAGAACTGGATGCTGTCATCGAACAGGACCGCTGCGCTCGAGGGGATCTCCTCATCTCCATGCCAAAGCACGTAGGTAACAGGAACCAGCGGGAAAATACGCAGGGTCACGGCCGTGTCGCCGAATGGCGCAGGCACCCCGCCAAGAGCGGCTCCCGCCGCTGTCAGCGCCCCTTCTTTCCCGGCGAACGTGCCCTGGAGTGGAAGAATCGCACGTTTGCTGAAGGTCGGGAAATAGCCGGATACTCCGCGAACCTCGCGAAAGGAGATCATCCGTCCCGACAGAGGATGCTTCACCGCATGCAGGAGATAATGCAGAATGAGCACGCCGACTGTTGTTCCTGCCGGAACAGGACCGTCCGGGGTGAGACGCATCACGGAACCATCCTGAAGATTGACTTGATGCCCGGTACCGATGTAGGGAATGTGAAAAATCCGGGTTGAAGCATCATACCGGACATCGGCATTTCTTTCGATTTCCGCCGGATTTTTCGATTGGAGATCCGCCATCGCCCTGTCATAGGCAAGCCGGTACCCGTTCATCAGATTCGATTCCATTTCAAACGCCATTCCTGGTTTCCTCAGGACGCATGTCCACCTTTCCGAACGCCGCGGTTTGAAACGACCAGAAAGACCGGTTGAGGCGGCGGACATGAAGTTGCTTTCCCACGATGCTGATTTTCGTCGGCTGCTCCGCAGCCGCCTGATTCCCGAGGTCGGGACGGAACGACTCGTCGCCGAACACATGATTGATTTCGCGGAGGACTCCGTCCACCCGCAGATATCCCTTCATGCGGAGGACCTCCCCGTATTCGCCGCGAACCATGTCGTCCAGCAGAAGCTGGTATTCCGACCCGGTCAAATCACGCAGTTCCCTCAATCCGAACGATTGGATGCCGATTTCATCGCCGTGTGCCGGAACGGATTTGATTGGACCGGCTGCTTGATCGGCTTCTTGATCCGCTGCAGGGGCTGCTGAAGAACTTCCCTGATCTGCAACGGCTGCTGCCCTTCCACCCGCAAGGAATTCAGACACCTTTCCTGTCTCGTCGGGCCCCTCCAGAAGCGTTCTGAACCAACCGAAATCAAAATCCTCCCATGGACCGGTCAGGATGTGCGATTCCGCGTTGATGCCCTTCAAGCCTTCAAGCGCGAGCAGTTCCGTCTCCGGAGAATGCTTTCCGGATTTACTGGTCACCAGCAGGTTGGCATGTCTGATCTGGTTTTCCACGAAATAATTGTTTCTCAGCCTGGTGGAAGTGAATTGACCCGGATCGACAATGGCGATGACCGCCTGGATCCGGCACAGGTCCGACAGGGGCGGTATTGCGAACAGATCGGCCATTTCCGCCAGCGCGAATATGCCGGAAGGCTCGATGAGAATCCGATCGGGCTGATGCACCGCAATCAGTTTGCGGACCGCTTCCTGAAAGTCTCCTTTCAAGGTGCAGCAGAGGCAGCCGTCCGATATTTCCACAACCGGAACGGCGGATCCGGATTGAAGCAGACTGCCGTCGATGCCCACTTTGCCGAACTCATTGACGACCACGGCCCATTTCTCGTCCGACCAGGCGCCGCTCTCCCGCATGGCCCGGAGAAAGGTCGTCTTTCCGGCACCCAGAAACCCCGTGATGATGACCACATTCACCATGAATTCCTCCCCATCCGGCTCATCGCGACATGTATTTCATGAATTCATGCCAGTCATACCGGCTCAGGTAGTGGGAACCGTTTCTGATGTGGTAGCCGATGCTGCCTTCATGCAGGGAGGTGCCGGGGATTGGGAACGCATCCCCGTGTTTCAGCCCTGCGAGGTTGAAAAGCCGGTATGCATCGGAAGCCGCCACACAGGAAAGGAATTCGGAGGCAGGGTCTGCCCACAAATCCTCTTCCGCAGAGGCAACATATAAATGACGTGGCGCGATCAATGCCAGCAAAGCATGCTGATCAAAAGGCAGATCCTGTTCATGGCAGGCGTACCGGGCGAAATTCGGGCAGAACCAATGGGGAAAGACCTTGGTGATCCGCTCGATGGTTTCTCCCGCTTTCCCCCTGCTCAAGGCCGCCCCGCAGCATCCGGAATTGTTCGCCCAGGCATGGGAGAACCGCTCATCCATGGCAGCCGCCAGCAAGGCCGTCTTCCCAAGCCGGGAATGGCCCGCGACCGCAATATTCAGGGGATCGACTTCTTCCTGCATCAGCAGGAAATCCATCACACACATGGCAGCCCATGCCCATACCGCGATTTTTCCCGCAGCATCTCCACGCCGTTTCCCATCCGGGAACCACTGTCTGCAAACCCCGTTTGTAAAATCACCGTCATCGGATGTGACATCCTCATAACAGAAGGATGCGACAGCAAACCCATTGTCGCAGATTTCTTCGGAAGGAAGGTATTTATCCGGTATTCCCCCCCTGAAGTTGATCAGCACGATTGCCTTGTGCTTTCGGCCGTTCTTTGGGACGACATAATCAACCGGAAATGAAAAGACGGACTGATTCAGTGTGAGGACAAGCCGAATCTTCTTGTAAACCGCTTTTGAGGCACAGTAATCTTCATCTGTGCTGATCACTTCGACCGCAAGGTGGTCCGGGCGTTGCGGCAGGTGACCATATTCATGTTCACACAGCATGTCCTTGACTGCGCTTCTGTTTTCCAGCCACGCCAAAGAATCGGAAATCATCTCCCCGTTCGGCTTGACCAAAGGATTCGGCAGATTGCGTCCCGCAAGCTGATCATTCATTCTGCAATTCCCCCCACCATTTCTGCGCGGAAATTCTTCCTGCAGGACTCACCTTCCAGCGCTCCGAACTTCATCCGGAATTTCTCCATCTTAATTTCGTTCCACACCTGTTTCCTTCATGACGGGTTTGCCGCTTTCTCGTACACCCGCCTCGCATTCAGACGAAACGCGCTGGGACTCTCACCGGTCCAGCGCTTGAACTGACGGCTGAAGTCCGAAACGGACATGTAGCCCAATTGCCTTGACACCTCGTCAATATGGGTGTCCGCGTCCAGCAGCAGCTTCTTCGCCTGCCGAAGGCGCAGCGTTGTCACATAGCTCCGGGGTGAAACGCCGAATACCTGCCGAAACACCTTCGTGCAGTAGGATGGACTGATGCAGGCATTCCTTGCCGCGGTTTCGACGCAATTTCTCGCAGGGTCTCCGCCTGGAGGCGTATGGCTGGCCCGCCAGAGTTCTTCGGCCAACCGCTGCGCAAGCTTCAGCGCAGCCGGCTTGCTGGTGCCGGGGTCATTTTCCTGCCCGGACAATTCCTCCCCGATTGTCGTGACAATGTCAAAGAGCAAGGCAAGAATCCGTATGTTCACATACGAGTTCCCGTCATGATCGGATATGACGCTGACTGTCTGTTCCAGTTTGGGATGGAGATGCTTCGCAAGTTCCGTGTCGGCCGGATGGAATCCGGTGTTGTGGAGACTCAACCTTTCCTTGAA
>JFJP01038037.1_pt1 | contig 20149 bp, 19 predicted proteins | sample 431651 | NCBI WGS metagenome assembly JFJP01 (sample SAMN02602958, study PRJNA72255) | Microbial mat metagenome, whole genome shotgun sequencing project. | biome: fresh water; feature: sink hole; material: water; isolation source: purple microbial (photo- and chemosynthetic) mats found in...
GGGCTATCTGCGGGGCTTTCGGTGATAATCTGCATGGACCAGCCAGGGACCTTGCGGCCTCTCTCTCCATGACAGAAAACCAGCTTCTCCAACTCAAAGAGGTTGGCGAACTTCTCAATTACAACAGTTATGGAGAAGATATAGAAGATCTGCGTTTTTCACCCTTGCAGCTTTGTGAGATATTGCAGCACTATACTGATCCTATCGAATTCTCGACAGCACCTGAGGTCATGCCGGCATTACGGCTAGGATTCCAGGAAGATATGGAATTTGCTCTGGCCCAGAAGGAGCATGGACCAAAAGAAAAAAATCGTGTATATCTTCTTCCGGATACTTCATGGGCACGTCGTATTTCAGGGGTTTTTGCCAACCTCAAGGCGAGGGAGAAAACAGAATCGGCTCACGCCCTGATTACTGAAAACCGTGACGGCTCATTTCGTGTAAGCGTCCGCGCCCCATTAGCCGACAGCAGGAATGCAGACACCCTTTGCAGACAATTCGCAAGCGGTGGAGGAAGGGCCGGTGCTGCCGGAATAAACACGCTACCGGCAGAGATGCTCGGATCGTTTATCTCGGCCTTCCATGATATGTACCAGTAGGCCCTCCCGTCCTGCTCGATCTTTCGTTAACCCACTTATTCAAGAGGCACTCCTATTTTCAATATCAGTCTCTCCAGAAATATTTGCTCTTTCTGCACTTCGCTACTCCTGACTCTTGCAGTCTGTTGCCAGAATGTTGCAGCAGAGCAGGCACAGCCAAAGGCTGCTGATCTCGTGGCTGACGGTCAGCTAATCGATATACAGAAGGATAAATATCAAAAATTCTTCACAGAGTTGCGGGAAAGCCATAACTTTTCGCAGACAGAACTCGATGCACTGTTCAATGGGGTTGTAATTAACAAAAAAGTTCTTGAGCTCATGGATCGCCAATGGGAGGCCAAACCGTACTATGAATATTGGCCACTGTTCATAACACCGACAGTCATAGCTACCGGCAAACGAAAACTGAGAGAACATAAACTTCTGCTAGACAGGATCGAAGCCGAGATTGGCGTTGATCGTGAGTATGTCATTGCAATCTGGGGCATTGAATCACGCTTTGGTTCGAATCATGGCAGATATGGTGTGTTTCAGACCCTCAACACCCTCTTTGATGCCTACCCTCGCCGTTCAGCTTTTTTCCGCCAGCAACTGCTGTATTTCCTGCTGCTCTGCCGGGAGAACCAACTCGATCCATTGACCGTCAAAGGATCCTACGCCGGCGCTTTTGGCCAGACCCAGTTCATTCCTTCAAGTTTCCAGGAATATGCCGTCAGTTTTGACGGAGACAGCCGTCGTGATGTCTTTAATTCGACCGAAGATATTCTGGCATCGATTGCCAATTACCTGCACCGGTTCAAATGGGTTCTCAATGCACCCGTGTATGCGGAGATCGGTCACTCACTCCAGTCCGACAAACTTGTGCAGGCCAACCTCAAGGGAAGGAAAGCCCTAGTAGACTGGCGCGAGGTTCAAACCATGCAGAAAATCACCCTACCCCGCCCTCCTCAGGATTCCGGTCTTACCATCGTTGGTTTGGAAATTCACCCTCTTGAAGGTGGCGGTTTCCGCTATGTGGCCGGATACCCGAATTTCCAGGCAATCACCGCCTGGAACAATTCAAGCAGATATGCCATGGCTGTGTCAGAATTGGCAGAGGCTCTGGCGAATCAGAATTAGTTATGCCCATTCGAAAACTTGAAGCAAAGATGCTCTTATCTATCCGCTTCAGGTTTTCAGCCAAGGCCGCATTCCTTATTTTCTTCATCTGCCAGAATATTACCATGGCCTCAGGCCAGACACTCCTACCAGTTGATTTTTCAGACCTGCCAGTGCTGCAGGATGATTTTGATCGCTCGTCGCTTCTCCAGGCCGCCTATCGGCAACGAGTCTCTCTGCAAAAATTGTCTCCTGAAACTCGAATCAGCATCGCTCAAGGTTCCTACAACCCGAACCAACTCATTGCCTCCATCAACGAATTCGTCCAGATAATTGAGAAAGCCGAAACGGGCCATGATATCGCGAAGGCGCTCGAAAAAAAGTTCTCAGCCTATCAGGCCGCAGGAAGCAAATACGCTGATGTCTATGGCAAAATGCTGGTCACCGGTTATTTTGAACCAACCTTCGAAGGTAGCCTCCATCGTCAGCCACCCTTCCTCTTTCCTCTGTACATTCAGCCCTCCGATCTCAAATCAGAGAAATTCGCGGATTCCGGGAAAGTCATCACTGGCAGAATTTCCAAAGGGAAATTGATCCCCTATTGGACCAGAGCAGAAATAGAGACCCGAAATATACTTTCAGGTAGCGAACTGGTCTTTCTCAAAGACCCATTTGAAGTATTTCTTCTCCATGTGCAAGGCTCAGGAAAAATCAAACTCCGGGACGGCACGTTAAGAGCCGTAGGCTACGTTGCATCAAACGGACATTCCTACCGAAGCATTGGCAAACTTCTAATTGACGAAAAACGAATGTCGACTGCTGAGGCGAATCTTCCGGCTATTGAGGACTATCTGAAAGATAACCCCGAAGATATGACCCGTGTACTGCACTCCAATCCCCGTTATATTTTTTTCCGCTGGCGTAATTCCAATGGACCACGTGGAAACAGCAATATCGAACTGACTGCCGGTCGTTCAATCGCCATCGACCATCAGGCGCTTCCTTCAGGAACCATAGGTTTTCTTTGTTCAAGAATGCCTGTATTCGATCACAAAGGAACGCTGACAGGTTGGAGGCCAATCCATCGTTTTGTATTCCCCCAGGATGCAGGGGCAGCTATTCAGGGGACAGGGCGAGTCGATCTCTTCCTGGGAGACAGCGAGGACGCACGACGCAGTGCAGGACTCATGAAAGAAGAGGGGAATCTCTATTTTTTTGTAAAAAAGTAATAATTCAATGTGTCAGAGACACACTATTTTCCACTTATCCCAATCGGTTGTCACATCTTTGTAGTCAAGAGATATCCCATGGCTATTCGCCCGACCATAACCCTGACAACTGATTTTGGCCTTGACGATGAATACGTTGGCGTTGTCAAAGGAGTCCTGCTCTCCTTTTTACCCGATGTCCAACTCGTAGATATCACCCATTCCATAGCCCCGCAGGATATCCAGAAAGCAGCAATGATCATTGACCGGGCCTGCAGATTTTTCCCTGAGGCAACTGTCCATCTGGCAGTTGTTGATCCAGGGGTTGGTTCAGCACGCCGGCTTCTGGCCATCAAAACTTCTCGAAGTTTTTTCGTCGGCCCTGATAATGGCATTTTCACCGCAATTCTGCAGTCAGAATCGACCATCAAGATTCACCACATTACCAATTCCAACCTCTTTCTCTCCCCCGTAAGCTCGACATTTCATGGCAGGGACATCATGGCGCCGATTGCCGCGCGACTTGCAGCAGGCATGGATATCGGCAAGGTCGGCCCGCTTGTTGCCAGCAATTCCTGCCGAATGTTGCCTGTCAGCAGTCCACAAATCGCAGGGCACCAACTCACTGGTGAGATAATTTGCCGAGATCGTTTTGGCAATCTGCGCACCAATATTTCCGAACAGACAATCAAGGCATTTGCCGGGAGGAGAGAAATTACTCTAAGAATAGGCTCGAAAAAGATAGCGGGAGTATGCTCAACCTATGCTGAAGCCAGCGCAGGTGAACTCATTGCGGTTATGGATAGTTTCGGCTCAATGGAAATTGCCATTGTTTGCGGCAATGCCGCGGGTGAACTGCATGCGGCTGTGGGTGATAAAGTTTGGATCACTTTTTCGGAAGAACAAGGAAAGCAAGGCTTTAAAAATAATAACACCCCCTGAATAAGTCTGTCAGGGGGTGTTATTTGGATTAAGAATTTGATATCGGAAAAGATCAGTTGCCGATCTTCAGGGTGCCGCCTTTACCAAGTCCACCCTTGACTTCTTGGGCTCGATAATTTTTTAGAGCTTGAACCATCTGGTTGAAAGAATCGGCGAAAGCTGCAGCCAGAACCTTACCTTGAGGTGTTTTTTCGTATCCACCCAATCCTACCCCGCCACTGCTGCTGAAAATCGAGCCCAGTCCTCCCATGTCAAACTTGGAGGCGCTGCCTTCGGCAGCTGCGATCTGCACCCCCGAGCGATTCTCAACAAGAGTCAGCATCGTGCTTGCTTCTCTTTTCTGAACACCACCGGCAAGGCCAAGAGCCGTACCGGCACTCCCGCCAAAGACACTCATCAGGGTACCGACGGCTGCGCCGGCGCCACCTGAATCGCTGCTGCTGAAGGTAATGCTTGGGGTCAGAGTATAATCTGCTGCAACCATCTGGCCTTTGCCAAAATTGCTGCCCTGCCGCATTTCACCTGAGGCCTGCAATTCACGTTCTTTTTCCATGGCCTTCATGCCTTTTCTGTCCCGCTCCACGACAACGAAACAATTGGATTGTTGGGCCATCAATCGAAGCAGTTTTGTGACCGGGGGCAGTTTATATTCATTGACAACGATGTAATACCAATCCTCTTCCTGCTCCTCGAGGAGAGCCAATGTGCCAAAGGATTCCGAACATCTTTCCAGGGCAGCATTGGCATTCTGGGCCGTGCTGCCTCCGGCTGCACCTGTTGCGACCGTCTTTGAACCTGAGGAACCCATCTGCACAGGTGCGCAGGATGCCAGGATTAAAGACATAAAAATCAGTAAAGCAATTCTCATCGTTTCCTCCCTCTTTGATTTTTCAGTTATTATCAAACACATCTACTTCATAAAGAACTCTTCAATTAGGATACTGATTGACAGAAATCTGTCAATGAAGAAACCGGAAAAATTCTCACAAGCCAGAGATCTCGCCTGATCGCTATAAGTCTATCACTGCACTTGCTAACCTAATCGGGAATTCAAAACCTCGACATTTGGCTCTTTGCTTATTCCACCCTCAAGAAAGCAAGGCAAAACGTTCCCAGAAATCAGGAAATGATTTAGCGACACAGCTTTCTCCTGATATATACACACCGGGAACCCGGAGACCAGCCACTGCAAAGCTCATAGCCATCCTGTGGTCCTTATAGGTTTCGATAACCGTACCGCGAAGGTTCTCCCCTCCGTCACCATGGATTATCATACTATCGCTCAGTTCCTCAACCTGAGCCCCCATCTTCCCTAGCTCGGTAACGACAGCATGCAGTCTATCGCACTCCTTGACCCGGAGATGGGCTATATTGCTGATCACCGTCTTGCCATGGGCAAAGGCTGCAACTACAGCCAGAGTCGGCACAACATCCGGCATATTTCCCATATCGACCGTAATCCCCTCCAGTCTGTCATGACGTGAAACCGAAATACCATTACCACTCTGGGTCACTTCACAGCCCATGCGGGCGAGCAGAGGGACCAGACCGATATCGCCCTGCAGCGACAAAACGGGCACATTGCTCACAGTCACGCATCCGCCGGTTATCGCGGCGGCGGCCCAGAAATACGAGGCGTTTGAGGCATCTCCTTCAATCTGGTAGGTTCTCCCCTGATACCTCCCCTGAGGTATGGAAAACGACTTGAAATCCTGGGTACACTCCACGCGTATGCCAAAATCTGCCATCACCGCCAGGGTCATTGCCACATACGGTTTGGAATAGACCTCTCCTTCTACCTGCAGAAGGGCAGGATGGGTGGCATAAGGCGCAACAAGAAGCAGGGATGAAAGATACTGACTGCTTTTGCCTTCAGGAAGTATGGTCTGCCCTCCATAAATACCGTGACTGTTGATCTGTAGAGGCGGGCAATCAGTATCCGACATTGAACAAATATCCACCCCCCAACCGCGCAACGCCTTGATCAGGGGACCAATTGGCCTTTCATGCATGCGCGTATCGCCATCTATTGTAAAAACTGCATAGCCAAGTGCTGCAACCGATGTCAGGAACCGGGTTGCTGTGCCGTTATTACCAAGGTAGATCGGCTTCGGAGAAGCCTGGATATTACCGCCATTACCTTTGATTACCCAGGAATCCTGCTTGATTTCGATCTCAACGCCCATATGTCTCAGGGCTTGCGATGAATACTCAGTATCCTCACTTACCAGAGGGCCGACCAATCTACTTTCTCCCTTTGCCAGGGCAGCAGCGATGAGAGCCCGTTGTGTCAGACTCTTTGATCCTGGTACGGATACAGTCGCCTCAACACATGCAACTGTTTGTATTTCTATCATTTTCAATCACTCTTCCGCTAAACGCTTTTTCTTTTTGAGCTTCTCTTCATGCCTGATTGCCGGTAGCAATAAGCAAAGCCTTGCGCATGACCTCGGTTGGCGCAGGAAGAGCAGTCCACAACTCGAACTGGGCAGCACCCTGATAGAGCAGCATGTCCAACCCCTGCACGACATGACAACCTGCGGCGCGGGCCTCGCGCAGCAATTGTGTCTCCAATGGAGAATACACAATGTCCATAACCACCCTGAACTTCTCGAGGTCCCGACAAGCAATGAGGCTTTCATTTTCATTTGGTACCATGCCGACTGAGGTAGCATTCACCAGTACAGTTCCGGTCAGCTTTTCCAGTATTGATAACGGTTGCCAATCGCAGCCCAGTTCCATGGCCAGATTCCGACCGCGTGATTCCGTTCTGCTGCAAAGGGTAACTCCCGCTCCCGCCTCCAAAAGCCCGAAGGCGATGGCCCTGGCGGATCCTCCTGCACCGAGGACAACCACCTTCGCATCAGCGAGATCACAATGGACTGAAAGAGCCCGGTTTGCACCGACCCAATCGCTATTGGATCCCCTCAGTTTTCTCCCCTGTTCGCTGACAAGAACCTCAATCGTATTGACCGCGCCGATTTTCTGTGCGACAGGATCGACCTCATCAAGAAAAGGGATGACCGCCTCCTTATGCGGGATTGTCACGCTCACTCCTCGAATATTCAGGGCCTTTAATCCCTGCACAGCCTGAGCAATATCGACAACCTGAAAGGGCAGATACACTCTATTTTCACCAAGAGAGGAGAAGGCTGCATTGTGCATGATCGGACTCAGTGAGTGGCCTACGGGATTGCCAACAATTCCGTAGACCGCTGTTTTTCCATTTATATCCACAAAGATCTCCGAGCAGCTCGATTTCTCATATACTTATTGGCCCCTTCTGTTAAGACCATTATCCAAGAGATGTAAGAATGACCTGAGATCATCTACTGAGACCTGGCCGGGCGCGGTCGCCTCGTTTGCAGTAACTGCGCAATATGTCATGAAGCCACCGAGTTCAAGGGTGGCAAGCCGGCTTATAATACCGGCCCGCCCCATACAGAAGGCAATGAGCGGAAACTCAGCGACAGAAGCATCTTCCTGAAGTTGCAGAATTCGCAGCACATCATGAAAGTCATGGGCTGTTGTAATTATCTTGCCGATATCGGCCTCTTTTTCCTGCATCGAATGCAATATTTCAACAAGTTCCTCCCGGCATGGAGTTCTCTTGAAATCATGATGCGAAAGGATGAGCCGGCTATCTGAATGAGCAATGGCCCCCCACACACGCTGCAGAGATTCAGAAGGAGACTGCAGTTCCAGATCAATATAGGCAGCCCCTTGGCGAATCGCCTCGATGAGCAGATCTACTCTATCCATTTCAGGCCCGTTAAAAAATCCTCCCTCCCAAGTTGGCCTGTTGGTAAACAACAAAGGGCAGGATATAGCCTGCACAAATGGTTTGATAGCTGCTCCGGCAATAGAGTCAAGACGAATCTCGATCACGTCGGCCAGATCAGCAATATCCTGCGCAGCCTGGATTGCGCTCTCCATATCGGGCCTGCCGACTGAGACACAAACCCTGTATTGATTGTTTTCCTGCATCGTGAATGTGTGAGAAGTAAGAGGAGCAGTTACAGTGCGAGAATGGCCTGATTTAAAAAAAGAGGTTCTCCCAGATTACCTTAGCCAACCTTCAGAGCTCCGATCAACTCACGGATTGAATGCAGATTCTCTCGCAAAGCATAGTCCCCTATTCCCTCAACCACCTCTTCACTGGCACGGGGATTGATAAAGTTGGCAGTTCCCACCTGGATTGCAGTTGCCCCCGCAAGCATGAACTCGAGAGCATCCTCGGCTGTTTCAATACCACCGATACCGATGACAGGAATTCGCACAGCCCGGGCAACCTGGTAGACCATCCGCAAAGCCACTGGTTTGATGGCTGGTCCCGAGAGTCCGCCGATCACATTCGCTAATTCCGGTCTCCTGGTCTTGAGGTTGACTGCCATTCCGATGAGCGTGTTGATCAGTGACACCGCATCTGCCCCTTCGCTTTCGACTGCCGCGGCTATGGCCACTATGTCTGTTACATTGGGTGATAATTTAACAATAACTGGAACAGTGGATTCCTGTTTGACCACCTTTGTCACTGCTGCAGCCATGGACGGGTCAGTGCCAAAAGCTACTCCACCTTTTTTAACATTGGGACAGGAAATATTAACCTCGATCGCTGCTACGGCGGTACAATGACAGAGACGTTCTGTTATCTGCCGATACTCTTCAAGACTATCACCCAAGACATTGACAATGATCGGTACACTGAGATTGCCGAGGTACTCCATTTTTTCCTTGATGAACCTTTCCACGCCGACATTCTGCAGTCCGATGGCATTGAGCATGCCGCAGGCTGTCTCGACAATCCGCGGAGGAGGATTGCCGGCTCGAGGGTGCAAGGAAATACCTTTTACAATGATTGCCCCGAGGCGACGAAGGTTCATCAAGGGTTCGAATTCCCTGGCATACCCAAAAGTGCCGGAGGCTGTCATTACCGGATTATCAAGCACCAACGTGCCGATTTTCACCCGGAGATCAGGAATGGAATCACTTTCTTTCAGATATTCCATACCATTTCCTCCGCGTCAAATACAGGGCCATCAAGACAGACATGGGCGTAGATTCCAGATTTGGTCGGCATGCTGCAGCCGAGGCAAGCCCCCATACCGCAGGCCATGACGCTTTCAACGGAAACCTGACAGGGGTAATGATGCTCCTTGCACATGGCACTGATTCTCGCCATCATGGCTTCCGGGCCGCAGCAGTAAACAGAGCAATCGGCAGGGAGATCATGATTTTTAAAGACATCAGTAACATATCCCCGCATTTCATACGATCCATCATCGGTAGAACATGCCAATTTCAGCCCCAATTGCTCAAAATCTGCAACAAGCGGCTCTACCTCACTGCGACTACGTCCTCCAAGGATGATCAGATCCTGAGAGCAGTCTTTTTTCACCTGGCTGATTCTTTTAGCGAGAAAAAGCATTGGTGCGATCCCAAGGCCCCCTCCTATAAGGCAGGCCGGGGACTTTTCCGCGATGCGAAATCCCCGACCAAGCGGTCCGAATACTGAGAGAGCCTCTCCTTTCTTGACATGCGCGAGGATTTCTGTCCCCCTGCCAACCACTTTGAAATAGATCTGTATCTGGCCCTGGGCAATGGATTGATGGATAGAAAAAGGCCTCCGCAAGAGGGGATCCTTGCCAGCACCTGTTCTGATCATGACAAATTGTCCTGGCCGAGCAGCCCTGGCTATATCAGGAGAATCCAAGGTGAGACGGATATTCTCGGGCGAAAGCTGTTCGACTCGGGCAACAGTTGCTTTTTCCTGGTATTGAGACATTGTTCTGTATACATTATGAAATGTTCAATTACAGCTTGACTTCCTCTCACTTCAAACGACAAGCATACTCCACATACTATGAATCACGATCCACTTGTCCTGACATTTGCGGCTCTTCTAGGTGCAATTGTCGGCAGTTTTCTTAATGTCGTCATTTTACGCTTGCCTGAGACAGGCGCTTCAATAGTCTTCCCTGCATCTCACTGTCCGAAATGTCGCCACCCCCTCTCCTGGGTTGAAAACATTCCCCTCTGCAGTTATCTGTTGCTCAGAGGCAAATGCAGTCACTGCGGAGTCCATATCTCCCTTCAGTATCCGCTGGTAGAACTGATGATGGCCATCCTTTCGGCGGGACTTGTTTACAGATTTGGCGTATCTCTCACAACTGCTGGTTTCTTTTTCTTCACAGCGTCTCTTCTGGTGATCATCATTATCGACCTGAACCACCAGATCATCCCTGACGTGATAAGTCTGCCGGGTATCGTTTTGGGATTTTTCTTCTCCTTCTTCAACACCCTGTGCTCCTGGCAGGAGTCTCTCATCGGTCTGCTTGCTGGAGGAGGAATATTGTATGCTATTGCCCTACTCTATTATGTCCTGCGCAAACAAGATGGTATGGGTGGAGGAGATATTAAACTTCTGGCCATGCTTGGCGCCTTTCTGGGGTGGCAGTCCTTGCCCTTCATCATTTTTGCCAGTTCTGTCTCAGGATCTATCATTGGAATTGTCACCCTGGCAATCCAGAGAAAGGATAGTGCCACGCGCATACCCTTTGGTCCCTTTCTTTCAGTATCCGCACTTTTTTATATGTTTTTCACTAAGGAAATTCAGTCAATCTACAAAGCCTATCTCACTGGAACCTTATTGTAATTTTAACCCTTACTCAAGGATCTCCCCTTTCAGGCTCCCTTCTAGCAACCTGTTGGCCAAGATTCTGCCGATATCTTTCGCGGCATCAATTTGCTGAGGGCTATGGCCAAACCTGGGACAATGGCTCAGGAACAACGATCGGCAGCTCTTTGGCATCTTACCGGCTAGTTTCAAGAAGATTCCGAGAGCACACCATACCCCTGGCGATGGATGAGGAAACACCTTCGGCTTTAAGAATCTAATTCCAGCGCCTCTCAAAGCATTTTTCATTTCCCAAAGATGCAACCTCCAGTAGCACCTGCACGAGATAACCGGTTGCACGAGCTGGCCTTGAAACATTTCCACGGCATAATTATCCAGAAAAGCAAGCATCGGGCCACTCGGGTGATACGACCATGTCGGCCCGGCACAGACTATCAGATCACAAGTGTCCGACTTTTTAATATCAGGAGGTTCAATAGCAACACGATTTTTGAAAAAAGCTAAAACCATCATTTTCAATGCATTAAGGTACGAACCAGCAGGAAAAGGCGGTGGCGCAATCGGCTTCAATTGCTCCCACTCAACAATGATCCCACCCTCCTCAAGCCCTTGAGAAAAACTGACGAGGAGATTATTAGTCTGACTGCTGAAAGAATAGTAAACAATTAGTACTCTTTTTTGTTTCACAGACATACTCTCAGAGAGATTTAACCACGGCAAAATCTGTACTGGAACTATAGCCGAGTCAAACACAAAAAAAAAGCCCCCGAAAAATCGGGGGCTTTTTTATCTGAAAGTGAAATTTCTAGCTCTCTATTTCATGCTCTACGCCCACCGCAATCTTATACAACAGGGTCAGAATAAAAAACCCTGTCGCCCAGATACCGATGGTAATACCAAGTTCATTGGCCGTTGGAATATACTCAGTAACCTCATTCAGCGGATTCGGCACAAAGCCACCGAATACGAAGCCGAGGCCTTTATCTGCCCAGAGAGAGAAAAAGATCAAGGTCGCAGCTACGCCCACCAATCTGTAATCAAATACCTTGCTGATCTTCATGTAGGCCAGAATTCCCAAGCCAGTGAAACTGAACAGGGTAGCTCCCCACATAAAAGGAACGAGATTATTATAGACATGGCCATCGTGCTCAAGGCCGAAGAACAGGTACTCAAGACTGTGCATATGTCCCGGCATCTCTGAATAATATCCAACAAAAAATTCTAGCAGGAAAAAGAAGGTATTGATAATGGCGGCATACATGATGATGGTGGTCAACTTCTGGATTGCCTCTTTGCCAGCATCAAAATTTGCAAATTTGCGCATTACAAGACAGGCCAGAACGATCAGAGAAGGACCAGCAGCAAACGCTGATGCCAGGAAGCGTGGCGCAATAATAGCTGAAAGCCAGAAGTGCCGGCCTGGCAGACCGCAGTACAGCATGGCGGTTACCGTATGGATTGAAACCGCAAACGGTATGGAAATATAGACAAAGATATAAATCCATTTGGGCGGATGAACCTGTTTGCGCTCGGCAGTCAGGATAACCCAGCCGCAAAGGCAGTTAAGCAACAGATATCCCCAAAGTACGCACATATCCCAGAACAACATGGAATGTGGGGTGGCGAAAAATATAACATTCAAACCTCGAAGCGGTTGTCCAAGATCAGCCATGATAAACATCAGGCACATAATCAATGCCGAAATAGCCAGAAATTCACCAAGGATGGTGATTTTACCAAACGCCTTGTAATCATGCACATAATAAGGGAGGACCAGCATCAGACCTCCTGCCGCAACACCGACCAGAAAGGTAAACTGGGAGATATATAATCCCCAGGAAACATCACGGCTCATTCCGGTCAAACCTAGACCGAACATATACTGCCGTACATAACATGCCGCACCGATGGCAATGAAAGTGCCAAGTACGGCAAGCCACATCCAGTATGTTGATTTGCCTTTTAATACTTTCTCAATCATGACGACCTCACACGATGTAATAGACTGACGGTTTAGTACCGGCAGCAGGATTTCGCTGGATAGTAAATTCCTTGTCGAGTACTTTTCTGATCTCTGAATCGGGATCATTGAGATCGCCAAAAACCATAGCACCAGCAGATTTGGCTACTTCTACACAGGCAGGCTCAAGGCCGAGGGCAAGACGCTCTCCACAGAAATTACATTTTTCGACAACACCGCGCATACGTGTCGGGAATTCAGCATTGTAGGTATCAATAAAGGGTCGAGGATCCTGCCAATTGAAACTACGCGCCCCATAAGGGCAGGCTGCCATGCAGAATCGGCAGCCAATACATCGGTGAAAATCCATGGCGACAATACCATTCTCAGGCTGAACAAAAGTGGCCTTTGTCGGGCATGCCTTAACGCATGATGGGTTGTCGCAATGATTACAGAGGACTGCGAAAGGTGCTTTTTTAGCCATTTCCGATTTATGAATTGATTCAAGTTCCGGAAATACATTTGCATATGGCGCCTTCCATATCCATTTGATCTCGTTTTTACGATCTGGAAAGTGGGGTATATTATGCACCTTGTTACATGCGGCAATAGCCTGGTCCAGCAGTTCCGGCTGTTCGGCAAACTTGCGCATGTCTATAACCATGCCCAGACGCACACCAGTCGCAGCTGCAACTTCGCCATGCGCGGCAGTCTCATGCTGGACTGCTTCCGAGGCGATAGCAGCAGACGAGGTCAATTTGACAATCGCCGGCGCCCCGATTCCAGCAAGGGCGGCAGCTCCAGCAATCTTCAGAAATTTCCTTCTCTTGGTATCCATTAGTGCGTCTCCTTCTTTGATGCTGCCACTGCAGGGGTCAGGTGACAATCCCAGCAGCTTGGTTGTACAGCTGCGTAGGTATGGCAGGTGTCGCAGAATTTTTCTTTATCAGTATGGCATTGCATACAGGCTGTCTGCAGACCTTTGCGATATTCTTTGCCGCCTACCTTCACATTGACACGGTCATCGTCGCGAAGGACGGCATCACGCCACTGATTCAACAATTTCATATGATTATCCCGCATCTCACTGACAGGAGCCACACACTCTTTTTGGCCGATCGGCAGATCAGGTTTCGGTACAGTTCCTGCGCTCAGGCGGTTATACCAAAGAGGAAACGTCACAAAGACGATGAAGATCATCAGCCCTGGTATTATTGTTCCTTTATTGTACATTATATACTCCTCTTATCCCGGTCAGGATTAAAGCATTGTTCTGAGGCCTTCATCCAACTCGCCTCGAGTTTCACCTTCAAGTATGAGTGCGTTACCGACAAGCTCAGTCACACCGCAGACTCCGACTGACGGGTTCCAGTAATTCATGAGCGATGTCAGTGTGGCTCGATCAATAGCACAAACACAGGAAAGCATATTTACATCATGCTTTTCATGCACGTATTTGACGGCATTGGCCCGAGGCAAACCCGAACGCATCCTGAGTTCCATAATTTCATCTGTGTTAAGTCCTGTTCCTGACCCGCAACAGAAGGTCTGTTCACGGATGGTATTCTCAGGCATCTCAACCCAATCAACCACATGATCAAGTATATAGCGTGGTTCGTCTATTAGGCCCATAGCCCTGGCAGGATTACACGAGTCATGGAACGTAGCTTTGACATGACTGTTTCGGCTCTTATCGAATTTCAGCTTTCCATGTTTTATTAAATCTGCTGTGAACTCACTTATATGAACCATTTTTGTTGAAGCAGCATTGCTAAATACAGTGCCAGTGATTGGCGAAACAGGCTGTTCAAGAAAATCGGCAGGCCCGTTCATAGTGTCCATATACTGATGAAGAACTCGCCACATATGGCCGCACTCGCCACCAAGGATGTATTTGACACCTAGCCTCTTGGCTTCGGCATACATCTTCGCATTGAGTTTTTTCATGGTCTCGTTATTGGTGAAGAGACCAAAGTTACCACCCTCAGAGGCATAGGTCGACCAAGTGTAATCAAGACCAATCGCCTCAAAGAGGATTAAATATCCCATTGCTGTGTAAAGGCCAGGTTCGGCAAATACGTCTGCAGAGGGAGTAATGAAGAGGATCTCTGCCCCTTTTCGGTTGAAACTGGGAGTAATCTTGACGCCTGTCAGATTTTCGATATCATCAGCCAGGAAATCAACATTGTCCTTGAAGGTATGGGGTTGCAGCCCCATATGGTTTCCAGTCCGGTTGGAATTGGAAACCGGCTCCAAAATCCAGTTGATGCCGATGCCGACAAGATGCAACAACTCACGGAGCATCATAGTCACTTCGGCAGTATCAATTCCATAGGGACAGAAAACAGAGCAGCGCCGACACTCGGTGCACTGGTAGGAATACATGAACCATTCCTTCAAGACCCCTACAGTCATCTCGCGAGCACCTGCCATTCTGCCGAGAATCTTGCCAGCCAAGGTGAAATCATTACGATAAACGGAACGCAATAATTCCGCCCGCATGACAGGCATGTTTTTAGGATCACCTGTCCCCAGGAAAAAATGACATTTGTCGGCGCAGGCACCGCAACGGACACAGCAATCCATGAATATTTTCAGGGATCGAAATTTATCAAGCCGCTCTTTCAAGCCATTAATAATGATTTCTTTCCAATTCTCAGGGAGTTTCCAATCTTCATCCTCGGGAGACCATTCACGGGCATTCGGAAAGTGAAGACCTTTTTGGCTGTCAAGATATTCAACCTTATCCTTTTTTGCCACATAGGCGTAATTCCCCTCCTTGAATACCGTCGGGATATCCATCCAGTCCCTGGTTGGTATCGCTCCAGTTGCCAAGGACGGTCCCTGCACTACGCTTTTTGATAATTGTTCTAATTTTGGAACTGCCATCGTTGTCTATTCCTTATAAGCTAGTTGTGGGTCTAAACTGTTATTCTTCATCCTTTTTAGCTGGCAACTCTTTTTCAACAGGTATGCCTGCTTCTACCATGAATTCACGGAACTCGTCCTCATAACCGGCATATGAATGCGGTTGGATATCGGGATTCCATGGATTAATATGACGAACCGCCCGGCTGTTGTTCTTCATATTCCGGGTGGGGCTGAGGAAGATGCCACCGAGATGCATAAGTTTGCTGAAAGGAAAATAGATAAGCAGAGTGGAAACCAAAAAGAGATGAATATAAAAAATAGACCCTATCTCACCATTAATAACGGGAGAGAAGGTTACGAGGCCCACCGCCAGCTGCTTGATGGCGACGATATCAATACCACCACGCAGAAAGTGCCGCATAAGAGCACCGGTAATGCCGATTGCAAAAATCAGAACCAGAGGGAAATAATCATTAGCCAGTGATATATACCGCACATGTCGATTGACCAGACGCCTGGAGAATAAAAAAACTACACCGGCAATCAAACCGGCTGTGGTCATATACATGCTCGGTGAGCCAATCTCAAACATGCTATCAGCCCAGTCAAGAAAAGCAAGAACCTCGGGCACCGGATTGAGGAAGAGACGCATATGTCGGATTACAACCATCAAAAATGAATAATGGAAAATGATGGCAAACAGCCAGAGCCATTTAGAGGACTCATAAGTAATTTTCGGGCCGGCATGTAATTCTGACTTGGTATTTCTGAACAATGACCTGAAAGTGAAAATTTCAAGCAGCATTCTTGCCACAACTTCTGCCGTGGTATCGGGCGCTTCCAAGCGGTTGTGCTTAATAAAGTCCAGCGATTTTCCTTGGCCGCAGGTCGTCTGGATAGAGAAAGGCACAGGCGACTTGGCCCATTGCACAACTCTGTAGACAAAGCCACCCAGGAAAATTGCAATTGCCATATAGGGAACAAAAACACCAAAAAAGTATGGCATTCCCGGTATATGGGATCCTGCCCAAGCAATCAGAATGAGCGCTATGACTGCCAGGAATGAGAAGGCGTACTTCATTTCTTACCTCGCTTCAAATTAAACTGTTATTTGGGCAACCACGTCGAACAAAAGTCAATCGAACGACATGGCGACCAGTTAAATACTCTCAACCGTTGGAATAGTGCGCTTCTTGTTATCATCTTTCAGCATTGCCGAAGGGCATTTGCTGTCTGTAAGAATATGAGTACCCGATTTAATTTCCAGTATCCGGGTCAGATAGAGTCGTTCCCGGCACTGCATATAAATATCAAAAGCAGCTAGAACTGCCAGATCTGTGGCAAACTCAAAATCATAGAGTTCAGCCACTAAATGCTGTCGCTCTTTATCTGCTTGGAATATTTCTCGAGTTATATGCTTCACCGCATTCAGCGGAGCGATAGCTTGGGAGGGAGAAAACTCTTGAACCGAGCGGATTTTCAAAATCTGCTCAAGTGACGGGATCATTTCCTGCGTCTCTGCCCCTTTGATGAGTAAAGGCAGAAGTTTATTGAGAGCTTCACGGACATTACCTCCGACCGGATTGGCAAAAATATCCCGTTCTTTGATGAAAAAGCCAGAAGATTGATACGTTGAAAGCGTATACTCAACCCACCTATCAACAATCTTTTCCTTGTAATTCCTGAAAGCCTCAGCGAGATCTATCATTTAACCGCCTTAAATTATTAAAAATCAATGCAACCACCAGCTTAAAGCAGTCCGCTGTTGAATGAATGGCCATTCACAAGGCCGAATTTCTAGCATCTTTCCATCTCTTTTTCAAGAACATTTTTTGGACCTGCAACCCTGACAAAATGGGCTTTGACAGAGAAATTCAGGATCGACATCAATGAGCTATTTTACGCTTTGAAGGTCGACGACAATGTGGCTCGCCTCACGAATATATGGATCTTCATTAACCTCATCAAGCCATGTTGATTTTTCACCGCCGTCTGACTTCTTGTCAGCCGCCTCAAGGCTCTCTTCGGTATCATCCTCTCCATTCAACAAGCGGAATTGTTTACCTACCACTTCTTTGGCAAGCCTCGATTCTTCCTGTTTTTTGCGCATATCGACGATATTCAGCGATACAACCGTGTTCCTGGTCTGTTCCTCCACCCGGGCAATTTCCTTATTTATGACCGAGAAATCCTCATCCTTGCGCACCCTTTCATCACTTTTGTTCTTCAAAAGTTTCAACTGCAGCGGATGCTTGTTCGAAGTGGAAAAGGCGACCGGCTCAATGCTGTCCCACGGCAGGGAATATTCAAGATACCGCTCACCCGACTTAAGACTATGCAGAATACTAGGCAGAGCAATATCCGGCTCAACTCCCTTATATTGAGTGGACCCGCCAGTTACCCTGTAGAATTTCTGGATGGTAACTTTCAGGGCTCCGAGATCATCATATTTGTTGGCATGGAGCAGAGGAATATTATCATTGAGGTTGATGACTGTCTGCACAGTCCCTTTACCATGAGTTGTGGGGCCTCCAACAATGACTGCACGCCCATAGTCCTGGAGGGCTGCCGCCACAATCTCCGAGGCCGATGCTGAAAAGGCATTCACCAGAACAACGAGTGGTCCTTCGTAGAATATCTCAGGATCCTCATCATTGAGCACACGAACGTTGCCGTTACTGTTTTTTACCTGCACCACCGGCCCTGATGACAAAAACAGCCCGGCGATATCAACTGCATCAACAAGGGCCCCACCGCCGTTGTTGCGAAGGTCAAGGATTATTGCCTCAACTCCCTTGGCTTTGAGATCAAGCAGTTCCTTGCGGGTATCATCTGTAGAATTCCTGGCCACTTCGCCATTATTACTCTTTTCAAAGTCTCTATAAAAACCAGGGACATAAATAAGACCTATCTTTTTTCCATCCGGTTTCTTCAAGATCGTACTCTTGACAAAGGTTTCTTCGATCTGCACGACATCACGGATAATCGGGATGACATCTTTCGAGCCATCGACCTTTTTCACTGTCAGGCGGACCTCACTCCCTTTGGGGCCACGGATAAGGCGGACAGCATCACGCAATCGCATGTCGGTGATATCGACAGGCTCTTCCCCGCCCTGAGCGACCTGCAGAATAATATCCTTGGCCTGCAACCTGCCCTGTCGAGCCGAGGCACTGCCAGGAATAATCCGGTCCACCTTGATGAATCCGTCCTCTTCCCGCAGCAGCGCTCCGATGCCTTCAAGACTGCCGCGCATGCTGATATCAAACTGTTCCTTGTTTGCCGGGGGAACATAATTGGTATGCGGATCAAAGGCCCTGGTCACCGCGTTGAAAAATCGATCATAGTGGTCTTGACGGTTTTCCTGCCTGAGCCGGTGAAAGATCTCTTTATTGCGTTTGGCAACTTTGGCTTTGGCTTCTTTGAGAAGACTCTCGGCTGTTTTTTCCTCTTTGGCTTTTTGGGCCTCTTCCTCAAGTTCGAGATACCTAGAAATCACTTCCGACTTGAGAATTTTGCGCCACCTCTCCCGCAGGCTATCAAGATCTTTGGCAAACGTCAGCTTCTCCGGATCAGACTCGAGCGTGTCAGCAGCAAAAAAGTCAATTGGCCCTGCCAGGATTTCGCCAACCATTTTTTCAACCTGGTCGATTCGTCCGCCGAGAATATCCATTCCAGCATCAGGAAGAGCATTCGTGCCTTGTTCAAGATTGTCATCGATATAGGGAGCAAAGGCTGTAAGTTCATCGGCATCTTTTTGCAGCAGAAACCTTTTCTGGAAATCCAACTGCTTGATATAGAGTGTAAAAGCAGCCTTTGCCTGCTCATCATTCATTTTTTTATCGCTGAAATGAATGGTCGGCAATTGCTTGGCAAGCATATAACCGATGAGCCGATTTCTTTTTTGGAAAGAAGATGAGCTGTCCTGCTCGGCAGTTTGAGCCGTGGCTAAAAAAGGAATAAGCAGCAGAATGAAAATGGCAGGCGCGAGTTTTTTAAAAATATTCATGACAGACCGGCAGATGAGTAAAGAAGACAAACAACTGAAAAACGAAGCCAATAAGTACCAAAAGACATACCAGAAGCTCAATACAAATACCATGACAAAGACTTTCCCCTCTGACTCTTTCCTGGTAAATACGACGAAAAAATCTCTTCCACCACGAATACAGCTCTTGCCAGATTGTTATCCGCAACAGAGCGGCACTATATGGTTGGGCAAATGTCCTTCAACAAGTCCGACCTTGCGGGCAAAATCATTCAATTCTTTAAACGAGCAGTTAATCGATGAGAGCCTGCCTCCCTTAGCCGTGCCCACGCTCTCCGTGGCCAGGAAGAAGAGAAGGGCCGCTGCCACCTCAGCCTTGAAATCCTGACTATCGAGCAGCTGGCGGCGGCAGAAACACTCATATCTTGTAAAATTGACAATCGACCGCTTGACTCCTCGATAGATTGCCTTGTCACGGTTTCCCGGCTGCAGATCGCGAAGAATGATCTCGCGATAGCGTTCATTCGCCGCCTCTTTCAAAAGTGCATACTGATCCCTAGCGAGACACATCTTCGGGCCATCCTCGGCCTCTGTCAGGAAATATATAGATGAATAGAGGGCTATTTCAGGTGTTTCTCCGGAATATCTGACCGCAAACCATTCATTTTCCAGATCTTCATCTACCCTGCCACTCATTCCTTGCCGTCTCCAACATCAAAGAGGGTCCGAACCATATTGATTTTCGCCTCACTGGTATCTCGGCCACCACAGGATTCACTTTTAAGATAGGCAAGGGGGTCATGCAGGATTTTGGAGGCAATGGCTGCGGTCATCATCTCAAGATAC
>JFJP01005787.1_pt1 | contig 20148 bp, 19 predicted proteins | sample 431651 | NCBI WGS metagenome assembly JFJP01 (sample SAMN02602958, study PRJNA72255) | Microbial mat metagenome, whole genome shotgun sequencing project. | biome: fresh water; feature: sink hole; material: water; isolation source: purple microbial (photo- and chemosynthetic) mats found in...
CGATACCGGGCGTACGGCCGGTGTTGCGGAGACGGCGGCTCGCACCCGTGCCCTGCTTGGTGCGCTCGAAAGCGACAAATTTCATCATGTTGAAAACTCCTGAATGGGGCTGGCTCCGCGACCAGAGCGCCCCGACAAAAAAGAGCAAACGCACAGCCGTCTTCCCGACGTGACACGCTTGCCCGCTTGATTGTTGGCTGACCCGAACGCCCCGCAGTGCAGGGCGCAGAGCCTCAGAACAGGTTCTCCTGGTCAGCAAACAAACTCATCACCGACTCACCCGATGCAATGCGCGAAATGGTTTCTGCCATCAGCGGTGCCACGGAAAGCTGGCGGATTTTCTTGCAGGCCTGCGCGGCCTGGCTCAATGGGATGGTGTTGGTCACCACCACCTCGTCAAGGGCCGAGCCCTTGGAAATGCGTTCAATGGCAGGGCCAGAGAAAATGGGATGCGTGCAATAGGCGTACACATGCTTGGCGCCGCGCTCTTTGAGCACCTCGGCCGCTTTGACCAGCGTGCCAGCCGTGTCGATCATGTCGTCCATGATCACGCAGTTGCGGCCTTCAATGTCACCGATCACGTGCATCACCTCGGACACATTGGCCCGGGGGCGACGTTTGTGTTGCTTGGCCAAGGCGCGGGCCCTGACAACCCCTCCCACATCGGGAGACACCACCAGCAGGTCGGGGTAGTTCTTCTGGCGAAGATCACCCAGCAGCACAGGCGATGCATAGATGTTGTCCACCGGAATATCGAAGAAGCCCTGGATCTGGTCTGCGTGCAAATCCATGGTCAGCACACGCGACACGCCAACCGTCTGCAGCATGTTGGCGACCACTTTTGCCGTGATAGGCACACGGCTTGAACGCGGCCGACGGTCTTGGCGGGCATAACCAAAATATGGAATCACCGCAGAAATGCGTTCGGCCGAAGCACGCTTGAGTGCATCCACCATGATGATGAGTTCCATCAGGTTCTCATTGGTGGGGGCACAAGTGGACTGGATCACAAATACGTCCCGCGCGCGGACGTTTTGTGCAATCTCTACAGTGACTTCGCCATCCGAGAAACGCCCCACGTTGGCAGCACCGAGGGTGGCATGGGTGTGGTGAGCAATTTCTGCGGCCAACACGGGGTTGGCATTGCCGGTGAAAATCATGAAATCAGGGGGTTGAAGTGACATGATTTTTCCAGCAGTGGCGAATGTCTGAAATGATTAACGCTGACGGTTGCCTCAGCGCGAAACGTTTTGGCAGGGGAGGAAGGACTCGAACCCTCGCATGCCGGAATCAAAATCCGGTGCCTTTACCAACTTGGCGACTCCCCTACGCTGGACACAGATCGAAGAAACCTGAGTCCGAAAACCAACCAGAATTATCGGCCAAAAAACCGCGCCTTAGGTCAGGCTGCCCAGCTTTTCAGCGGATGTTCACGCAAGCTGTTTGTGTGGGCCACAAACCAAGTGTTGGGTGGTTTGAGAGAACCATCAACTGAGCTTGGCGCAAACACAGCGCTTCCTGAACCTGTCATGCGTGCTGATAAGCCTAGGGCTTCCAACCAAGCAACACACTCTGCAATTTCAGGGCAATGCGCTTGCGCAACAGCTTGCAAGTCGTTGTGGCCAAACCGGAGTTTTTCCACGTCGCTGCTTTCTGCGAAGCCTTGGATTGTAGCAGGTTCCGTGTCCCTTCTCAAAACCGGGTCGGTAAAAATCGCTGCGGTGGCAAGGCCTGTATTTGGCTTGATCACCACAAACGGCTGCGGGTTGAAGTCGAGGCGGGTGAGTTCATCGCCAATGCCTTCCGCCCATGCGTTGTGCCCGAACAGGAAAAATGGCACGTCTGCGCCCAGTTGCAGGCCCAATGCCATCAGCTCGCGCCGAGTCAGACCAGTTTTCCAAAGGCGGTTCAGGGCAAGCAGACAAGTGGCAGCATCTGACGACCCGCCGCCCAAGCCCGCTTGCATGGGGATGCGTTTGCGCAAACGCACGTGAGCACCTTGTTCGCAGCCTGTCGCCTGTTGCAGGAGGCGCGCCGATCGAACCACCAAATCGTTGTCGGGCAAGGAGGAAGTCGGGTCACCGCTGTCCTCACGGCTGATCATGGGGGTCGATCGCCATTCAAAGTCCAGCAGGTCACACAGATCCAGCAGTACAAAAGCCGACTGCATCAGGTGATAGCCATCAGGGCGGCGACCCACAATGTGCAAAAAAAGGTTGAGTTTGGCCGGGGCTGGCACGTCAAGCAGTGTTTTCATGGTGCCGTCCTGGCCGGTGGCTCAAACAGCAGGCGAAGTTCGGCTGGAGGCAGGGGGTGGACGCGTCTGGCATTGAGGCGGCCGTCTGCGATGTGGCCGGTGTCGGCCTCCCAGCCGTCGGCATTATGGGGACGCCCCTCAAGCCATGCAAACAGGGCGGCCACAGGCAATTTCGTGCCGGTCATGGCCTCGGTCAATTCGTCCAGCGTTCCGAATACCTTGGCTTCACCCGCTCCTCGCAACTCGGCAGTCCCGGGTTGCCAGTGGGCAGTGGCCAAGGTTGTTCCCAAAGGGGTGGACAACAACAATCTTCCCTGCTGTGGTGAGCCAGTCAGTTCGAAGGCCGCCGAGAAGTGGATGGGTGGTTGCGTTTCGGCCTTGAGCAACAAGCGCCCCGACCAGGAATTTTCAGCATAAAAAGGGGCTATAGCGCTTTTGGGAGAAGAACATCCAGCTATCAATAGCGCCATCAATGCTATGACCGCCCAGCCACTTTTCCGCCAAATTGCCATTTTCAAAGCTTTACGCCCAAGCGCTGAAGCACTTCTTTGAGGAGTGGGTTGTCTGCTTGCAGTTCACGCGCCTGCTCAAATGCCATTCGTGCACCAGCTTGGTCGCCCAGGGCCCACAGCACTTCACCCAGGTGCAGCGCAATTTCAACGTCGGCGCGCTTTGCATACGCTTCCCTCAACAGGCGCGCTGCCTCTTGCACATTGCCCAACCTGAATTCCACCCAACCAAGGCTGTCGGTGATGAATGGGTCACCCGGAGCCATATCGAGCGCTTTGGTTATCAGTGCTTTTGCTTCGGGCAGCCGGGTGTTGCGCTCAGCCAAGGAATAACCAAGGGCATTGAACGCATGGTGGTAATCGGGTTTGCGGGCCATGAGGTCCCGCAATATGCGTTCCATCTCATCGTGCCTGCCCATTTTGTCGGCCAACATGGCCAGGTCGTAGGTCAGCTCAGCATCGGCTGGCTCCTTCTCCACGGCACTCGTCAGCAAGCTGAATGCTTGGGCCAATTGGTTGGCATCTTTCAAAATTTGCACTTCGACGGCCAGTTTGGCTCTGGCATCGGTCGATTTCTGCTCGGGTATCAGGCTGATGAGTGCCCGAGCTTCGTTGACCTGCCCTTGCCGCCCCAGCAGAGCGGCCCGCCGAAGCTGCACACGCAGGGCGTCGTCGTCAGAATCAATGCGGTCTAGCCAATTGGACGCCACATCAAATTGTTTGCGGTTTTCCGCGATTTGCGCCAGCGACAGGTAGGCTTGGGTTTTACCGCGTTCTGCACGCTCCGTTTCCTGGCCCCCCGTCAACTCGAGGTAGCGTATGAACTGACCCTCCGCCAATTGGGCCCGGTTGGTCTGCAGGTTCAGCGCCCCCAGCAGCAGCCATGGCTCTGGTGAGCTGGGCTCTTCCCGTGTGGCCTTTTCAAGTTGCTGCTGTGCATCGCTGGCCCGATCGTTGTCGAGCAAGAAACGCACGTAAGCCATGCGCACGGGCACGGCCGGTTTGCTGTCGAGATGTTTGATCAGCATTTCCTCTACGGCGGGCGCTTTCGCATTCAGCAAGTCGATTGCCAGAAAACCTGGCGCATCCGTTTTTGCAGGGCTGGACAGGGCCGATGTCAGAGCCTCAAGTGCTGCGTCTTTCAGGCCTGCCGCCAGCGACATCACGCCCATTGCTGCCCATGCGCTCGCCGCAGTCTCTTTGCGCAAGGTCAAAGGTTGGAATGCACTCACGGCCACCCGTCTGGCCGTGTCCTTGTCGTTGGCCCGTGCATAAGTCTGGGCCAATGCATCAATCACTGCACTGCGCTCCGAGTCTGGCACGTTGGCCAAAAGTTGTTTCAGCGGTTCAGTGCTTTGCGCCACTTCGTTGGTGGCCAGCATGAGCTGTAACAACACCCGGTAGGGATCGGCAGTGGTGGGAGCAGACACCCCCCATGCCCGCGCAGCTTCTTTAGCTGCATCGGCCGAGCGCGATTCCAGCGCCACGTTCACTGCCCGTCTGAAAAGTTCAGGGTCACCCGATTTTTTGGCGGCATCCAGAATCAGTGAAAACCCCACGCCAGCTTGCTGGGCTGCTACTTGCATCTCGCCCACCAGCACCAAGTAAATCATCTCAGCGTTGGAGGCTGCGGCAGACAGGTTCCTGGGCGTCACCAACCCGGCTGCAGGCTGGGCTGACCAAACCTGTCCGTGCCATGCAGCGGCTGTCAGCACCAGACCTATCGCAATCCTGCCAAGAGACAAAGGCGCAGCGCGGTCGAAGCCGCAGCCCTGGTGTGCGGAAAGCCCTCTGGCCGAAGCCTGAGCGGTGAGATGGATGTTCATGAGGTCATGATAATTCAGGGGTCTGAAGGTCCGTGCCACCACAGGGTTGTTGCCCGCCACACCTCATCCAGCCTCATGCCTGAATTGCCTGAAGTAGAAGTCACCCGTCTGGGTTTTGCCTTGCGCATTCAGGGTGCTACCGTTGTGGGCAGCAGCTGGGGCAAACCACTTCGCTGGCCTCTGGGCTGCGATCCTGGCATTTTGGTGGGGCGCACCATCAGCCAGGTGGGGCGGCGCGGAAAGTACCTGCTCGTATACCTGGATGGCGGAATGCTGCTGGTTCACTTGGGTATGTCAGGCAGCTTGCGTTTTGCTGCCGAGTTGTCACCGGCAGGGCCTCACGACCATTTCACTTTGCTCACCGACCGTGGACACCTTCGACTCCACGACCCGCGGCGTTTCGGTGCGGTGGTTTATGCACAGGGGCCTGACGATCCCATCGCCCACAAATTGTTGGGGCGATTGGGTGTTGAGCCTTTGTCGGATGACTTCACAATCGCCGGATTTGTGGCCCACATGCGCCGTTTGCGCGCGCCGATCAAGCAGGCACTGCTGGCGGGCGAAGTGGTGGTGGGCGTGGGAAACATCTACGCTTGCGAGGCACTGTTCCAAGCGGGCATCCGACCAACCACACCTGCAAACGCCGTGGGCCCCAAGCGCCTTGCCCGCCTGCACGCGGTCATAAGACAGGTTCTTGCCCAAGCAGTGGCTGCGGGTGGCAGTACGTTGCGGGATTTCTCCGGGGCAGACGGTTCGGCGGGCCATTTCCAGGCGCAGGCCCTGGTTTACGGCCGCGAGGGCCAGCCCTGCAAGCAGTGCGGAAAGCCTGTCCAACGGCTGACCCAAGGACAGCGCTCCACGTATTTTTGTTCGGGGTGCCAGCCTCGCTGACCCCCAGCAATTTCCAGATGCACAGGTGTATATTGGATCGGATGTGTTTAACCCGCCACACGCCATGAGTTTTAACCACAATTTCGATCATCACAGCCGCTGGCGACGCGACTTCTCCGCCGATTTGCTGCGTTTGGCAGATTGGTTGCGCGACCGCGACTTGCTTGATGCAGCGGTGGCTGACCAACTCGAAAACCTGCGTCAGCGGGTCCGGCAAGACAAAGTGATGGTGGTCTTTGTGGCTGAATTCTCACGTGGCAAGTCTGAACTCATCAACGCGGTGTTTTTTGCGGGATATGGTCGCCGCATCATGCCCGCCAGCGCAGGGCGCACCACCATGTGCCCCACCGAACTCGCATACGACCCCGAAGAGCCGCCGACCCTGCGTCTCCTGCCCATCAAAACACGTTTGAATCCCCGCGCGCTGGTCGATTGGCGCCAGCATGTGGATGCTTGGGAAACCGTTGCACTCAGCCTCGATGATGCGGATGGCCTGGCTGCCAGTATGGCGAGGGTGGCTGAGGTTGACAGGGTCACCCCAGAGGACGCTGCCGCTTTGGGTTTCTGGCAAGGTGAGAGCGGTGCCGACAAAAGCCTGCTGGGCCCAGACGGGCTGGTGGAGGTGCCCCGCTGGCGGCACGCGCTCATCAACATCGCGCACCCCCTTCTCAAGCAAGGGTTGGTCATTCTTGACACACCTGGACTCAACGCCATCGGTGCCGAACCTGAACTGACGGTCAGCCTGCTTCCGCAGGCCCATTCAATTGTGTTCATTCTGGGGGCTGACACGGGGGTGACCCAATCAGACCTGCGAATTTGGCGGGAGCACATCACCTCCACTGTTTCCAACCCGGCTGGCAGGTTGGTGGTGCTGAACAAAATTGACACGCTTTGGGATGAACTCAGCACACCGCAAGCGGTGCAGCAACAAATACAGCACCAGTGCGAAAGTTCTGCTGCCATTCTGTCCGTGTCGCCATCTCGTGTCATTGCCGTTTCAGCGCAAAAGGGTTTGGTGGCCAAAATCCAGGGCAACGCCTCACTTTTGCAGGCCAGTCACCTTCCAGACTTGGAGAACGCACTGGTTCACGATGTCATTGGTCAGCGACGACACCTGCTTCAGCAAGCTGTCGCCCAGGGTGTCAACGAGTTGGTGGCGCGCGTGGGGCATATCACTCACACCCGCTCGCGCGACATCACAGAGCAAGTCCAGGAACTCGAAGGCCTGCGTGGAAAAAATGGAGCAGTCATTCGCCACATGCGCCAGCGCATTGAACAGGAGCAGCGTGACTTCGAAGCTGGCAGCGGGCGTATTCAGGCCGTCCGTACGGTCCATATGAAGCTCCTGCACGAGATGTATGCAGCAGTAGGTCAGGCCCAAGTGCGCCAAGAGGTAACGTCCCTCATCGAGCGGCTGAAAGAACCAGGCCTCAAACTGGGGGTTCGCAAAACCTACGCACAGACCTTTGAAGGCTTGCGGGCTTTGCTGGCCAAGGCTTCAGACCTCAGCACCGAGATCGGCAACATGCTGCACGCCAGCTTCGTACAGCTCAACACGGAATTGGGTTTTGCATTGCAAGCCCCACCCGCCCCTGACCTGTCCCGCCAGATAAAGGAATTGGCAGAGATTGAGCAAAGCCATGTTCAATACCTGAGCCTAGGACAGACACTGAAGTTGGCAAACCCTGAGTTTTGCGAGCGTTTGGGTCGCGCGTTGCTCAGCCGCCTTCGCATCGTTTACGAATCAGCCGCCGCCGAGCTGGAACTGTGGAACAAGTCAGCGGCGTCTCAACTGGACGGGCAATTGCGGGATCGCCGGAACAACTTTGCTCGGCGTGTGGAGGCAGTCACCCGCATCCAGGAGGCTGCCGGAGGTTTGGACGAACGGGTGGGTGAATTGGCGGCCCAGCTCAACGCTTATGCCCGCATACGCATGGAACTCACAGACCTGACGCGTGTGATGACCGACCCGTTCCCCGACAATGAACCCCATCCATCGCATGACACCCAGCCCTTGCCCCTGGGTGCCGAAGCCTGATGCCGGAAGACCGTTCGCAAAATTCTTTCGACTTTGCACAGGCGGTCATCCGCTGGCAGGTGGTCCATGGTCGCCACGGCTTGCCCTGGCAAGGCACACGTGACCCCTACCGGGTGTGGCTGTCTGAAATCATGCTCCAGCAAACGCAGGTGGTCACTGTGTTGGGCTACTACGACCGGTTTTTGGCGCGATTTCCCACGGTTGCAGCACTTGCTGCTGCAGACCAAGCCGATGTAATGGCCCTCTGGAGCGGTCTTGGTTATTACAGCCGGGCACGCAACCTCCATGCTTGCGCGCAGCAGGTTGTCTCGCACCACGGGGGTGAGTTCCCAGCAACGGCCCATGTCTTGGAAACGTTGCCGGGTATCGGCCCTTCCACGGCGGCTGCCATCGCATCGTTCTGTTTTGGACAAGCCGTTTCCATATTTGATGGCAACGTTAAACGTGTTCTGGCCCGGTTCACCGGCTTTGAGGCAGATTTGTCGGACACCTCTGCAGACAGGGAGTTGCGCCAGATCGCCACGTCACACTTGCCTAGCGAAAACCCCGACCAAAGCATGCCCCGTTACACGCAAGGGTTGATGGATTTGGGTGCCACGGTTTGCACACGGACAAAGCCTGCCTGTCTCCTGTGCCCGCTCAAGCAAGCATGCGTGGCGCAACGCTCCGGCGATCCAGCCCGGCTTCCGCTCAAAACCCGACGCCTGGTGCGCCGCACCGTATCCTGGCATTTGCTGCTGTTGCAAAGGCCGGGAGGCGATATATGGCTGGAACGTCGCCCTTCCAAGGGCATCTGGTCGGGGCTGTATTGCCCGCCTGTTTTTGCTTCTGACGACGAACTCTTGCGTCATCCTGATGTGGGCCACGCTACTTCAACAACGCGCCTCGATTCGTTCACACACACGCTGACCCATCGGGATATCGTTTTGCATCCGGTGGTCTGCCAGCTAACAGAAAGCCGGGCGCACCCACTGGCGTCTATAGACGGCGAACGCGGGCTGTGGATTGCAAGCGATCGGTTGGCGCACACCGCATTGCCAACACCGGTCACAAAGTTGTTGGTGCGGCTGCAGACCCCGCGCTGAGTCGCACCGCTGGGTGCCCCGTCAGGCGGTCAGCTCCCGGTGGCGGCACGTGGCGCGCCAGGGTTCTGCAAACGCCCGTGTGAGCCACTCGGCCAAATACACCGAACGGTGTTGTCCGCCTGTACAGCCAATGGCCACTGTCACATAACTGCGATGGTCTTTGAGCAACTCGGGCAGCCAAGCATTCAGAAAACCTGAAATGTGCCCCGCCATTCGGTCAACCTCTGGCTGAGCAGCCAGGTAGGCAGCCACAGGTGCATCCCGCCCGGTGAGTGGGCTGAGCGCCCGTTCGTAATGGGGATTGGGGAGCATCCGCACGTCAAACACGTAATCAGCGTCCATCGGTATGCCGCGCTTGAATGCAAATGACTCAAACACCAGGGTCAGTGACACTGAGCGGTGCTCAATCAGCTCTTTGACCTGGTTTAACAGGCGTGCAGGGCGCAACAGGCTGGTGTCTATGACCAAGGCTTGCTCGCGGAGCTCAGACAACAGTTCACGCTCAAGCCTGATGGCCTCCATCAAGCCTTGCTCGCCCGCGCCGTTGGGGCGTGTCGACAAAGGGTGTGTGCGCCGTGTTTCGGAAAAGCGGCGCAACAGCGTGTCGTCGGTCGCGTCCAGAAAGATGGTGGTCATGCGCAAGCCGCTTTGGGCCAGTTGCTTGAGTTTCTGCGGAAGCTCAGGCAAAGACGCAGCGCTGCGCACATCCATGGCAACGGCCAGCTTCCGAGGGGCCTGTCCCTGCTGCAGGTCCACGAAAGGCCCCAGTAACTCGGGGGGCAGGTTGTCCACGCAGTAAAAGCCGGCATCCTCGAGTGCCGCCAATGCCACCGACTTGCCTGACCCCGACATGCCCGTGATCAATACCAACCGCACCTCAGCCATGGCTCAACATCTCCCTGGCATGCGCTACCGATGCCTCTGTCACAGCGCTCCCGCCCAGCATACGGGCCACTTCGGCGACCCGCTCGTTTTCTGTCAGCAACTTAACGTCACTTTTGACGCCAGCGGCAGAAGCCTGTTTTGACACTTGGACGTGGTGGTGTGCGCAGGCCGCGACCTGGGCTAAGTGCGTCACGGCCAGCACCTGCCGGGATTGCCCTAGTTTTGCCATCAGTTGACCCACTGTGTGAGCCACCGTGCCCCCAATGCCTGAATCCACCTCATCAAAAATCAGTGTGGGGCAACCGCCCACTTGGCTGGTGGCCACCGCAATTGCCAGCGAAATGCGTGACAACTCTCCGCCAGATGCCACCTTTGCCACTGGCCGTGGTGTCATTCCCGCATGACCCGCCACCAAAAACTCAACACGGTCGGTGCCTGATGCCTGCGGTTTGTCCAGTGTCGTGACTTGCACTTCAAACAGGCCACCCGCCATGCCAAGATGTTGAATGGTTGATGTAATTTGAATAGCTAGCTGTTCTTTAAATACGTGCCTTAGGGTTGATATTTGTTCTGATAATTTTGCATAAGCACGGTGGCTTTGTGCCACGGCTTCACGCAAGCCATCGAGGTCGGTTGCATGATCAAGCGCGGCCAGGCGGTGGCGCAAAGCACTCAGTACCCCTGGCAAGTCTTCGAGGGCACACCGGTGTCGTTTGGCCAGAGCCATCCATTGGCCCAGCCGCAGCTCCAGTTCTGCCAGACGCGCCGGGTCTGCCTCTGTATGGCGCAGGTAGGCCTGCAAATCCCGTGCGGTTTCCTCGGTCAGCAAACTGGCCTGTGCCAGAGCCTCAACCATCGGTGCAAACCTGGCGTCATGGTGAAGCCGCTGGGCCAGTGCTTGCTGAGCCCTTGCCAGCAAACCCATGGCGTGCACGTCGTCCTCGCTCGTCAAGGCCAGGGCCGTTTGAGCTGCTTCAGTCAGCGACACCACATTTGCCAGCCGTGTGTGCTCTTCCTGCAGCGTGGTCCATTCATCGGGTTGCGGTGCAAGTTTGTCTGCCTCGGTCAGTTGCCAAAGCAGTCGCTCGCGCTCGGCTTCGCTGGTACTGGTGGCCTGCTCGGCCTCTGCCAACTGAGCCTTGGCCAGCTGCCATGCGGTCCAGCATCGCTGGAGGGGCAGGGTGTCTATGTGACCAAAGGCATCCAACAACTCTCGGCTGCTTTCGGCTTTCATCAGGCCTTGCCAGGCATGTTGTCCGTGTATGTCCACCAAGAGTGTGCCCAGTTCGCGCAGTTGCGTGGCCGTGACCGCAGTTCCGTTTACCCATCCCCGGCTTCGACCCTGCGTGTCCACTGTGCGGCGTATCAGCAACTCCGTGCTTTCGCCGTCGATGCCTGTGGTCTCCAGCCATACTCGGGCGTCGGGGGTGGCGGCAAACTCGATGGCAACCTCCGCCCGGGCCTGGCCTTCCCGCACAACGCTGGGGTCAGCGCGGTCGCCCAACGCAAGTTGCAGGGCATCAATCAGTATCGATTTCCCAGCACCTGTCTCGCCAGTCAACGCTGTGAAGCCCCCATCAAGGTCCAGCGTCAGGTGGTCAACGATCACAAAGTCTTTGAGAGTAATGCGCTGCAGGCTCATGGTTTGCTTGACGGGGCTTTCACGCCAGTCCTTCGTTCCAGTGGAGCTTGTTGCGCAAGGTGTCAAAGTGGCTCCAACCCACGGGGTGCAACAACCGCAGCCGGTGTGCCGACTGCCGGACCCTGATGATGTCACCGTGCAGCAGGCTGGTCACGGTCTGCATGTCAAAGTTGGCACTCACTTCGCGCCCGCCCATCACCTCAACCACGATCTCGTCCTGACTGGGCAGCACGATAGGGCGGTTGGACAGCGTGTGCGGCGCAATGGGCACCATCACCCAGCCTCCGATGGAAGGGTGCAGCATCGGTCCTCCCGCAGACAACGCATAAGCGGTAGAGCCGGTGGGCGTTGAGATGATCAGCCCATCGGCACGTTGTCGGGCCACAAAGTGACCACCTACATCGATTTTCAAGTCGATCATCCCTGATGAGGCACGGTTCACCACCACATCATTGATGGCAATGCCGTCAAACACGCACACCCCATCTCGCCAAACGCTGGCCTGCATCAGCAGGCGCGGGTCCTCTTCGTGGTTGCCTCGCAGCATGTCTGCCAGGGTGCTGGGGTAGTCTTCAAACGGAATGTCGGTCATGAATCCCAGCCGCCCCTGGTTGATGCCCACCACGGGCACACCAAATCGCGCCAGATGTCTCCCTGCGCCCAGCATCGTTCCGTCGCCCCCCACCACCACCGCCAAATCACACTCAGTACCTACTCTTTCAATGGGCAGTGTCTGGTAGCTGGTGAGTCCCGTGTTCAAAGCCGTGTCGTGTTCAAGCGTTACGTCGCAGCCTTGCGCCAGCAAAAAATGGGCTATCTCGTCCAGAGCAGCGCGCGTACCCAGCGCCTGGTACTTGCCCACGATGGCAACGTGCTTGAATTTCACAGGCTGTGGGTAGAGGGATTTGATCGAATCAGCGGGCGGCAAATTCATGCTCAAATTACAACACACACCTCAATTCACACACATGCTAGACAGCCGCGCCAAGTTACTCCTCCGGGCTTTGGTCGAGCGCTACATCGCCGACGGCCAACCCGTGGGTTCCCGCACCCTGTCCAAGGCTGCGGGACTTGACCTGTCGCCCGCCACCATCCGCAACGTGATGAGCGACCTGGAAGAGCTGGGTCTGATTGCCAGCCCCCACACCTCGGCAGGGCGGATACCCACACCCAAGGGTTACCGCCTGTTCGTTGACACCATGCTCACCGTGCGGCGCGATGCACTGGACCTCTCTGCCGATGTGCCCGCCTCTTTGCTGCCAGACCAGCCTCAGCGCGTCATCAGCAATGCGGCCAACCTCTTGTCCAGCTTGTCGCACTTTGTCGGTGTCGTCATGGTGCCCAAGCGCAGTACAGCGTTTCGCCACATTGAGTTTCTGGGCCTGTCCGAGCGTCGGGTGCTGGTCATCATTGTGTCGCCCGATGGCGACGTGCAAAACCGCATCGTCCACACCAACACCCACCTCAGCACCAGCCAGCTGACCGAGGCGTCCAACTTCCTCAACACCCACTACGCCGGGCTGGCGCTCGATGTGGTCAAAGACCGTTTGCGCCTGGAGGTGGACAACCTGCGCACTGAAATTTCCTCCCTCATGCAAAGCGCGGTCGATGTTGGCGTGCAAGCCATCGAGTCTCAGGCCGAAGTGGTCATTGCGGGTGAGCGCAACCTGCTGTCCGTCAGCGATTTCTCCAACGACCTCGGCAACTTGCGCCGCATGTTCGACCTGTTCGAGCAAAAGGCCCAGCTCATGCAACTCCTCGACGTGTCCAGCCAGGCCGAGGGTGTGCGCATCTTCATCGGCGGGGAAGGGCAGGTGGTGCCTTACCACGACCTGTCCATCGTGTCCGCTCCTTACGAGGTCGACGGCACTGTCGTCGGCACCCTGGGCGTCATCGGGCCACAACGCATGCCCTACGACCGCATGATCCAGATCGTCGACATCACCTCCAAACTCGTCAGCAACGCGCTCAGCCAGGGCAAGTAACGGACCCCCGTGCACGGCCCGCATACAATCCCGGCGCGGTCGGGGCGTTAGCTCAGTTGGTCAGAGCAGAGGACTCATAAGCCGAAAAGCTAATAAAATAGCGGGTTGTAGCGTGTTTTTGGTGTTGTAGTTTGCTTACACACCGCTCACACACTTTGAACGTTTTTTTTAGTGCTTTTTTCGCTGTTTTCTACTATATGTATAGTCAGCAGCTAAGCACTAAGTTGTGAAAAAATAAGTTGTAAAAGTTATAGGGCCCATAGCTCAGTTGGTTAGAGCAGTCGACTCATAATCGATTGGCCGCTGGTTCAAGTCCAGCTGGGCCCACCAAAACTTAAATGAGACTGCTGTAATGGCAGTCTTATTTTTTTATCTACTGCTTACACACTTACTTCGTTGCTCTTTTAACTTGCTGACATTAAAGTGTTGCTATGGCTGAAAAGAATGAAACAACGCACACGCTGTTAGACAGAGAGTTGATTGTTTACAGACGTGAACGCAGCAACATTTGGCAATGTCGTTTTAAGGTTGACGGCATTTGGCAACGTGCTTCAACACAAGAGCGCGACTTAAAAAAAGCAAAGACAAAAGCAAACGAGTTGCGTATTGAAGCTGAAATACGTAAGCGTTCAAACCTACCTGTAATCACACGCAAGTTTAGAGATGTTGCCAAACTTGCTGTTGAACGTATGGAACACGAAATACGAAGCGGTAATGGCAAAGTGTCATACGCAGACTACATACGTGTGATTGAAGAATATTTGATAACTGCATTAGGCAAGCGTAGCATTACTAACATTGACTACACAGCATTAGACGAGTTGGACGCTAAGCGCATTGAACAAATGGGCAAAGCGCCAAGTCAAAGCACTATGCTGACACACAACGCTGCGTTAAACAGAGTGTTTGACGAAGCAGTTATACGCAACTTTTTAACAGAAGCAAATCGGCCAAAACTTGAAGCTAAAGGAAAAGCAAGTGATAGACGGCCTGCTTTTGATATGGCTGAAATACGTGCGTTAGTTGGCAGCTTTGACGAATGGATTGAAAGAGCACGAAACGCAAAGAGTAAAGAAATGCGAACGCTGCTGCGCGACTACGTTGACGTATTGCTTGACACAGGCGCAAGGCCAGGCGACGAGTTGCTGAACTTAAAGTGGAAGCAAATAAAGTTTGTAATGAAGCCAATCACAATAAAAACAGGTGTGATTGACAACACAGACGACGGACACGAAGAGATAACGCTGTCAAACTTAAACAGAAGTTTGGAACTAACGATAAGTGGCAAAACAGGCACACGCACTATTGTTGCTATGCTGCGAACGGTTAAAGCGTTGGAACGCATAGCAAAGCGCAACTACGAGATTGACGACGACATTACTGAGCCATTCAAACAACTCATAGTGCCAAAAAACAATGACTATGTGTTTAGAACACGCGACAAAGAAAAACCAACAAGTTTTCAAAAAATGTTTGAAAGCTTTTTGGAAGAACACAGCTTGTTGTATGACACAAAGACTGAACAAAAGCGTGTGTTTTATAGCTTGCGGCACACGTATGCGACGCTTGCGCTGACACACGACAAAGTGCCAATACATACGTTGGCAAAGCAAATGGGCACAAGCGTTTTAATGATTGAAAAACACTACAGCCATTTGAAAGTCATACAAGCTATTGAACAACTACGCGGAGAAGAAACACGCAGGCTGATTGAAGCAGGCGGAGTGATTGACGACGCATACGTTAGCAAGCGTGTGGCTAAAAAGAAAACGGACAAGCGCACAAGCTAAATCAAAAACGACGAATAGTATTTTTGCTATGCCTGTCGTCCGTTCAATCGTGTTTTTTATTTACGCACGTTTGAACGCCGTAATACCCTTCTTTTGCGTCAATAACGTATTTTTAGTTGGCAATGTTGGCACACGTTGCGACTGAGTAGGCTGTGCTAATGCTGCGTCGTTGTCGTCAACGTCGTTTACTTGTTTAGCTACGTTGGCAACTTTTACGTTGGGGGTGGCAGCTGTTGTTGGAGGGTATGGCACTTTTGCTTGTGGGTTGAGGTGAGGGTTGGCATTTGGCTGTGTGGGGTTGGTAGCTTTTTGTATGGGTGGCTGCTTTGGTTTAGCAGTTGGCATTGGCACTTTGGGTGGGGGTAGTGGCACAGACATACTGCGCTTGCTAATACGTTTAGTGCTGCGCTTAGCTTTCTTCTGCTGCTGTGCTGCTGCTTTTTGTTTCGCTTGTTCGTGCTGCTGCGTTTGTATCGCAGTCCATACGCTGTCGTTTACAAGTTTCCAAAGCGCAAGTTGTGCTTCTGCGTCTGCTATTTCAAATATTCTCATACGTTATGTTCCTATGTTGCTAACGTATTTATTGAACAGAAAAAGTTAGCAGCGCAAAGAAGCGCAAGCAGCAACACACTTATTTTGTAAAAGCAGAACGTAGATTTGTGCTTGCTGCTTCCATTGCTGCGTCAAGTTCGCCCGCGTTTACTGCTGCGCTGATTGTTTCTAAAGCAGCAACAAGTTCTTTTGCTGAAGCAAGTTCAACAGCAGTCTTACCTTTTCCCAAATCCAATATACGTGCGCCATAACGCACGTTGACACACAGCTTGCCGTTTTCTGCGTTAAACGTCCAACTTTTGACACGCTTAGCAACAGCAACCTGTTTGCGTTCGCCTGTGTCTGCGTCTGTAATGCTGCGTAGCTTTGTTGGCGCATACGTGCTGCCATTTTGTGCTGCTTTGGCAAGTTCAATCTGTTCTGCTAAACGTTTTACAAGTTTTGTGCGGCGCTGAATAACAGCAGAAAGTTGTGTGGCTTTTTTAGCTGTGGTTAGTTTCAAGTTAGCAAGTGTCATTGCGTTTTCCAATCTGTTTAAGTTGCTGTTAGGTTGTGGTATTTGTGCTGTTTATGACGCAGCGCAGCAATAACAATAAGCTCGCAAAGCGTTGTAGGACAAGGCTTTTGAGGCATATGAACAGACTTGGACAAAATATTTAGCTTTTTCTGTTCAAAGCTAAATAAAGTTATGAACAATGAACAGCAAAACACGCACAAAAAAGCATACGTAGCAGCGCAAACAGACTATTTGGACAAGTTGGCGCAGCATTGCGACTACGCACTTACGCTACAAACAAACTTGCCAACTTACGGCATAAGCGCAGCAACTATGGAAAAGAGGTTGGACGCAACACGCAACTGCTTACACAAGTTCCGTATGCGTTTTAATCGTTTACTGACAGGCAACGGACACAGACGCAACAATGATTACTTGCCTATTTTTATTGCTGCGATTGAAGGCTCGCAAAACACATATGACACAAACAGAACGCTACACATACACATAGCACTTGGCAACTTGCCAACAGCAGCAACACAAGAACTATTAGAAGACGGCATTAGGCAAATATGGGCAGCAACAGACGTAGGCACAACAGACATAAAGTTGGACAGACTAACAAAAGGCACTGAACAACGTTGGAACAGCTACATAGGCAAAGAAGCACATTACAAAAACAACAGCGAAGTGATTGACTACAGCAACACACAAGCGCCTAACAAAATATTGGCAACTATTTAATAAGAAAACTTAGGCATAGAAGTTTGTCGTTTGACGCAGCGTTGACGACAGGCAAAACGGATTGAACAACTTGGGAGGACATTGGCTGACACTGAATGAAGTGTTAGTAGTCTTACTATTGTCTAAACACTTTGAAGCAATCAAAACACACACAGAACAACAAAGACACGCAACGTGAATGACACTGAAGCACAACGAAGCACAACGAAGCACACAGACTGAAGGCAATGTGATTTGTAGGCAAAGTATGTTTGTTATACAAAGCAGCAAACGTAGGTAGGGGGTGTAAAAATCACCAGCCGAAAAGTAAATGGGTATGTGCTGAAAATAGCAGCGCAAAAAATACACATAGCAAACTGAAAAAATGGCAACACGCTGACACAGCTACAAACGCTGCGTTAGCGTGTTTTAGCTTCTACAAGCGTTTAACAAGCACAAGTGAATAGCAGCGCAGCAAGAAAAGTGGCTAAGCAGCTTGTAGGGCTTGTATGCGTGTTTGTAAGCGCATTACTACGTGTGGCTTATTGACTACGAAATAACAGCGCAACGCACAAACAGCAGCTAAATATGAATGAACAGAAAATACACAAAATGTGTTGAAACGTGAAATCTTCAACAAAATCAACGCTGATTGTGCTGACAAAAAGAGGTAGGAAAAACTTTGAACAGAAAACACAATATATGTAGCAAAACAGCACCAAAGTGTGAGGACTACAAAATGACACAAGCAGCGACATTGACACAGCAGCAACTACAGCGTGTTTTGGAATACACACGCACACGCAGACACTACAAACGCAATAGGGCGATTATTTTGCTGACACACTACGCTATGTTGCGAGTGGGTGAGGTAGCAGCATTACGCTACTGCGACGTTGTGGACGCAGACGGAGAGATTAAAGCGGAGATGACGCTGAGTGCGGCACAAACAAAGGGCAACAAAGCACGTAAGGTTTGGTTTGCTGAAAAGATACGTGTGGAACTTGCTGCTTATGTGGCAACGCACAAACCCAAGCAACTTACACAGCCATTGTTTTACACGCAACGCAGCGAAGGGTTTACTGCTAACACGCTGACGCACATTGTGAATGGCATTTACAAAAACGCAGGCATTAGTGGCGCAACGTCGCATAGTGGCAGACGCACAGGACTTACAAACTTAGCAGAACGCGGCGTTGGAGTGCGTGTGCTAATGGCATTGGCAGGACACAGCAATATGGCGACTACACAACGCTACATTGATTTACGTCCTGCTATGCTTAAAGCGGCAGTTGAGTTGGTTTAGCTTAGAGTTTAAGAACAAACTTATATCCGTGTAAATGTATTTCTGGCGGAAAATCGGGCGTGTAAGTAGCTCGTATAACTCGTTCTAACTCTGCTTTGTCGCAGCTTGTGCTTATCACTTGTAGGCTGTCTATTTCATACATTTTCCGTGCCTTACCAGCCCAGCGTTCATTTTTAGATTCAGCAAGTTTTCTATCTAAAAATGCTTTTCCTTCAAGTGCTATACCTGTAGTAATGTCAAGTATCAAGTCGTATGTTTTTAAGTGAGCTCTTGCTAAAAGAGTTTTAACATTGTCTTGTGGAACAACAGGAAAACGTCGGCACTCAACAATGGCGCCGTTATCAATCTTTTCGTTCATTATGTGAGCTGTTGCGCCGTATACTTTTGCGTTGTCGTATAAAGCCCAGTTCAAGCAGCCGCTGCCTGGATATTCAGCAGGTGCTGGGTGAAAGTTTATTGCTGCGATAGAGGCACGTTCAATAAGCGATTTTGGAAGTAAGAAGTAGCTTCTAAAGCAAATAATGTAATCACCTTTCCACCAACCAATATCTTCTGGCAAACTCTCCTTTCTATTTTTTGATAAAACTGACTCAACGTTAAAGCCTAAATGTTTTAGGTGTTCAAGTGCTTGTTGTGAATATTGGCAGTTATGCTTGCCAAAAAATAATACACTTGGCCCGTTATTTGCTGTGTATGTGTGTGTGTGTGTGTGTGTCTTTTTCCATTGCTGTTCTCTTTTGTGCTAACGTGAAGACATTGATTTTACGTGCGGCAAGTGTTTGTGGGAAGCGAAACAAGCAGCGCTAAAAGTTGAAACCTGTTTTTAACGGCTGCGCTGCTTACACACTTACTTACACACCGCAGACAACTGCTTGCTAAGCTGCGTAAACATTGAAGGTTTTTTGAGCGTTTTTTCTCATAATCCTTTGGTCGAGTGTTCAAGTCACTCACGCCCTACCAAGCTCACAAAGGAAAGCTCACTATTCAAAAGATAGTGGGCTTTTTTCTTTTCTGCTCCATGTAGCCACTGTGTAGCCACAAAACCGGGGTTTACAGCTTGTTTTCTGGCGGTGTGCCCATCCTTGGCATCGTCATTGCGGCCACTTTGAGGCGGTAACTGTCGCTTTTGCAACAAAAAAACCCGGCTCATTGGCCGGGTTGGCGGGTGCTGGCGCTGATTGCGATTACCTCCGCAGTTTTGAGGAGGTAACTGGTAGCTCAAAATGCCATGCTGCGCCTCCACAGGAACCCTTCTCTTATGCCTTCACCCGGCCACTGACGCATCCATCTCCAGCAGCTTGGCTGGGCATATAAATGCTACGCCACCAAAAAATATTAAAATACATAGCTGGTACCGCATGCTGATAAAGCGCCAGATCCTGTTTTTATGCATATTTTTTGAATGCTTTGCCGCCCAAGCCCAGCGTACAGAGAAACTTCTCTTTACCCCGCCACAAAACGTGCACCACACTCTCGCGTACGCCTGCGAGCTGAGCGCCATCAGCGATGCCATGGTGGAAGACGGCCAGTGGCTGATTTACGGCTGTGAGGTGGCACAGGGCGTTGAAGGCCGACTGTTTGTGGAGGGACTGCGGCTGATTACCGGGCTGCAAGTGGCTGCGGCGACGCACAAGGTGGGGGCCGAGGCGTTGGGTGGTAGTTGGGTGCTGGATGATGCGCCCTTGATGGTGGTAAGGCCCTTGCAAGTCGCGGCTTGGGGGCATGTGCTGGCAATTACCAGCTTTTCACTTGTGCTGGGCGGTACGAACACAGCGCAATGGAATCGGCCTGATCCCTACATTGACAGCGCTGGACAGCCTAACACGCGGCCAACGGCAGGTGCACAAGAAAGTGCTCAATGGGGTACTTTTACCAGCGTCGTCGCAGGCGCCCCGGCCACCCTCTACAACTATGCCTACGTCAAATTCACCCCTTCACAAACGGGCACCTTTGATTTCAAGGTGGCCAATACATTGATAGCAGATTCGATGGTGTTCGTGTATGAAACACCGACGACAGCGCAGTCATCAAACGGGGACTTTTTGGATAGCAGCGGCAATCCCCTTGGTACTTTATTGATAAGGCCTCATAAAGATTGAACTACTGGGTGATCTTGGACTCGTATCCGGCATGGAAAAAGAAGACGCGAGATACCAAACACTG
>JFJP01001910.1_pt1 | contig 20143 bp, 20 predicted proteins | sample 431651 | NCBI WGS metagenome assembly JFJP01 (sample SAMN02602958, study PRJNA72255) | Microbial mat metagenome, whole genome shotgun sequencing project. | biome: fresh water; feature: sink hole; material: water; isolation source: purple microbial (photo- and chemosynthetic) mats found in...
TGGTGCGAAAGGGGGGACTCGAACCCCCACGCCATAGGCGCTGGAACCTAAATCCAGTGCGTCTACCAATTCCGCCACTTTCGCAAAAACGACCGAGTGTAAACTAAGCGCCCCCTTTCCCGCCAGCTAACCAATGTGAGTGCTTTAACGCAACATATTGATTTAATTAAAAATGAAGAAACATATTCAGACAAATTTGATGAATCCAGGCCACTACGAGAACTTTCCCGTTGGCTCGATATTCCTTCCGGCCCGATTGCGCGCACCCATCCGGGCGATCTACGCCTTTGCGCGCAGCGCCGATGATTTCGCTGATGAAGGCGACGATTCGGCTGAAATCAGGTTGGCCAAGCTGGCCGAATATCACGAATTTCTGCATGCCATGGAACGTGGTGAAGCGGCCGAGCATCCAATTTTCAAAGCGTTGCAACCGCACATTCGCGAATTCAGCTTGCCTTACAGCTTGTTTCACGACTTGCTGTCCGCTTTTGAGCAAGATTGCACCAAAACTCGCTATGCTCATTTCGGCGAGGTAATGGATTATTGCAAGCGTTCAGCCAACCCGATCGGCCGCTTGTTGCTCAAACTCTATGGTGATGAGGATGCCAAACATCAAGCTTGGTCGGACGGCGTCTGCGCGGCTTTGCAATTGATCAATTTCCTTCAGGATGTAGCCGTTGATTGGCAAAAAAATCGGATTTATCTACCGCAGGATGAAATGGCCAAATACGGCATCAGCGAACGTCAGATCGCCGAAGGTCGCTCGGATGCGCTCTGGCAACAGTTCATGAAAGGCCAAATTGAACGCGCCCGCCGTATGCTGCAGGCCGGTGCACCGCTCGGACGCGCCTTGCATGGCCGTTTAGGCTTCGAGATGCGGCTGATCATTCTAGGGGGTGAACGCATCCTGATGCAGCTACATGAAAGCCGTGGCGACATATTCCAGCAACGTCCGAAACTGGGCTTTAAAGATTGGTCAAGTATGCTCTGGCGGGCAACCTACACCCGCAAGCCGCATGCACGGAACGCTGCCTCGTGCGGCAGCGGCGGCTGCGGACATTGACATGCGGGACGTGATGAATCCGCATGAATATTGTCAAACCAAGGCAGCCGCCAGCGGATCCAGCTTTTATTACAGCTTTCGCTTTTTACCGCCCGAGCGTCGCCGCGCGATCATCGCTTTTTATGCCTTTTGCAGAGAAGTGGATGACATCGTCGATGAATGCCACGACAGTGATCTGGCACATACCAAACTCGCCTGGTGGCGTGGTGAAATTTCGCGGCTTTATGCCGGCAATCCGGAACATCCGGTGACTCGGGCGCTGGCCGAAGCTATTGCTCCGTTTCATCTGCCGCAAGATGCCTTCGAACAAATCATCGACGGCATGGAAATGGATCTTGATTTCGATCCAGGCCAACCGGTTCATTACCCGGATTTCAAAGCGCTGAGGCTTTACTGCCACCGCGTCGCCGGCGTGGTGGGCGAGGTGGCGGCAACGATTTTTGGTTGCGAAGACCGCGCCACGCTGAAATACGCCAACAAATTGGGCCTTGCCTTTCAGCTCACCAACATCATCCGCGATGTTGGCGAAGATGCACGCCGCGGACGAATCTATCTGCCCGCCGACGAATTAGCCGAATACGGCGTTGCCAGCGCTGATTTGATGCAAGCGCGGATGAGCGACAACTTCCACCGCCTGATGGCGTTCCAGACACGGCGCGCACTCCAAACGTATGACGAAGCGTTGGCGCTATTACCGGCGACCGACCGCAAAGCACAGCGACCGGGCCTGATCATGGCCGCCATTTACCGAGCGTTGCTCGAAGAAATTCGCGCCGATGGTTTTCAAGTTCTCGACCGCCGAACTTCGTTGACACCACTGCGCAAGCTCTGGCTAGCCTGGCGCACCTGGATCAAAGGATAGCGCGGCATGAAACAACGCATCGCCATTGTCGGTGGTGGCTGGGCGGGCATTGCCTGCGCGGTCGAATTGGCTGATCAGGGCGTTCCGGTGACGCTGTTCGAGGCGGCCCAACAACTTGGTGGCCGCGCTCGGCGGGTTGAATGGGAGGGCCTGGCAATCGACAACGGTCAGCATTTGATGATCGGCGCTTACCGGGAAACACTGCGCTTGATGGCTCGGCTGGATTCCACGCAAAAACTGGAGCGCCGGCCACTCGAATTGCACATGCCTGACTTTCATCTCCGCTTGCGCAACCTTCCCGCTCCGCTCCACCTGGCTTTTGGCTTGCTGCTCGCAAATGGCTTGCGCCCGAGCGACAAGCTGGCCGCCGCGCGCTTCATGCGCCACTTGCAACACATTGATTTCAGGCTGGACTCCGATCTCAGTGCAAGTAATCTGCTTGCGCTAAACAAGCAACCGGCAAACCTTATCGCCAAATTTTGGGCGCCAATATGCATCGCGGCCCTGAATACACCGCTGGATTCGGCTTCAGCACAAGTTTTTTGCAACGTACTGCGCGATAGCCTGGCCGGAGCGAGAACGGATTGTGACCTGCTGTTCAATCGCGCCGATCTGAGCGGACTGGTAGCTGATTCAGCCATCACATTCCTCCGTCAACGCAAGAGTGAAGTTCGCCTTGCCAGCAAAGTCAATCGTATTTCCAGCACTGAAGCGGGCTTTCACCTAAGTGAAGCAGACTTTTCCACCTCGCATGTTGTTCTCGCCACCCACCCTGCCCGCTTGCCCGCGATGCTCTCCGACTTGCCGGAAATGGCGTCAACGCTTCGCCTGATTTCCGCTTTTACCTGGCAGCCTATCCTCACCTTCTGGATGCATTTTTCTGTACCGCTGAAGTTTCCCTTTCCGATGTTGGGCTTGGGTGACAGCAACGCGCCTTGGGTTTTTGAACGCAACGATATCGCGCCAGGCATGGTCGCTATCGTAGTGAGCGCAGAAGGGCCGCATCTGCGTCTTCCAGCAGAACAATTGCGCGATGATTATTTGCACTTGCTGGCGGATCAATTCGGCGCCCTGCCCGAGCTGCTGAAATCAAAAGTGATCATCGAAAAGCGCGCTACCTATGCCTGTATTCCGAACATGCAACGGCCAGGCAATCGCACGCCGATTAAAGGACTCTATCTGGCGGGCGATTACACTGCTGATGCAGATTCAACCCACACTTATCCGGCCACGCTCGAAGCCGCAGTGCGCAGCGGCGTAGAATGTGCGCGCCAGATCACCTCCGATCGAAAATGATCAACCATCAACATCGAATTAACGCCCAATGAACACCTATATCGCCCCCCCCAATCTTCTTGAAAATCGCGCCATCCTGGTGACGGGCGCCGGGCAAGGTCTGGGCCGCGCTGCCGCTATTGCATACGCAAAACATGGCGCAACGGTAATAATGCTGGGCCGTTCGGTGCGCAAACTGGAACAGGTTTACGACGAAATTCTGTCTGTCGGCGGTCCACAACCGGCTATCTTCGGAATGGACTTGGCCGCAGCGACGGATACCGATTTTGCCGCCATGGCGGAAGCCATCGGCTACCAGATAGGTCGTCTGGATGGCATTCTGCACTGCGCCGCCGCCTTCGAAGTTTTAGCGCCACAAGGGCTGGAAACTGTCGATGGCTGGATGAAATTGTTCAAGGTCAATGCCGCCGCACCGGCAGCAATCAACCGTGCCTGCGCCAATTACCTGGAAGCCAGTGGCGTTGAGCAAAATGCAGCCTCGGTCATTCTGGTAAGCGAAACACATGGTCATGCGCCAGTGGCCTACTGGGGCGGCTTTGCCGTATCCAAAGCTGCGCTGGAGGCCTACTTCAAGGTGCAAGCGGATGAATGGGCGGATAGCCCGATGCGCATCAATTTGATTATTCCTGGCCCGATCAATTCACCCCAGCGCGCCAGAACCCACCCTGGTGAAGCTAAAAACAGCCTGCCACAAGTCGCAGAAATGATTCCTCTCTTGCTTTATCTGATGGGCGCGGATGCCGCTGATGTACGTGGCCAAACCTTCGCGGGAAGCGATGCATCGCCCCCCAAACCTTAATCATTTAGTCATTTAGGCGCGCAATCCAGACAAATTTTTTGCTGGAGATACGACTTGAACTCAGCGCCAACTTCACTGTGATTCAACGCATACTCAACCGTTGCTTCCAGGTAGCCCAGTTTGCTGCCACAGTCATAGCGCTTGCCTTCAAATTCATAAGCCAGAACCTGCTGTTCTTTAAGCAAGGCGGCGATGGCGTCGGTGAGTTGCAGTTCGCCGCCGGCACCGCGATCGATATGGCGCAAATGATGGAAGATACGCGGGGTCAGCACGTAACGCCCGACCACGGCCAGATTTGACGGCGCATCCGCCGGCTTGGGTTTTTCGACAATCTGGGTGACGCGCGACAGACGAGAGGCCATGGGTTCCGCCGCCACGATGCCATATGAGGCGGTTTCGTTCGGATCAATGTTCTGCACGCCGACCAGCGAACACTGGTAATAATTGTAAAGATCACACATCTGCTTGGTCACGCCGGGCTTTCCGTCGATCAAATCATCCGCCAGCAGCACCGCAAATGGCTCATCATTGACTGCAGGTTGCGCACACAGCACGGCATGACCGAGACCCAGCGCTTCAGCCTGACGAATATAGATGCAATTGACGTTGATCGGTAGCATGCCGCGTAATTCTTCCAGCACACGGAACTTGCCCTTGGCCTCCAATTCGACTTCCAGCTCATAGGCTTTGTCGAAGTGGTCCGCGATAGAGCGCTTGCTGCGGCCGATGATGAAGATCAGATCGGTGATGCCAGCAGCAGCGGCTTCTTCTGCCGCATATTGAATCAACGGCTTGTCGACGATAGGCAGCATCTCCTTCGGGTTCGCCTTGGTTGCTGGCAGGAAGCGAGTTCCCAGACCCGCAGCGGGAAAAACAGCCTTCGTAACACGTTTCATTGCTGACCACCTCCTTGTTTTAATACATCGAGAAAAGCCACTTCGTCGAGGATTGTAATGCCCAAATCTTGCGCCTTGATGATCTTGGAACCCGGCTCGGCGCCAGCAATGACATAGTCTGTTTTCTTCGAGACGCTACCGGCAACCTTGCCGCCCTCGGACTCGATCATGAATTTGGCCTGGTCGCGTGACAAAGTTGGCAGCGTTCCAGTTAGAACAAATATTTGGCCAACCAATTTGCCGACCGACTTTGGTTGCGCCTCGCCATCTTTCCAGGCATGCGCCTGACGCAGTTCTTCAATTACGGCGTTGTTGTGCGGTTCGGCGAAAAAGGCGCGCATCGATTTGGCCACCACTGGTCCGACATCCGAGACCTGCTGCAAAGCTGTTTCATCCGCCGCCATCATCGCATCAAGGTTGCCGAAGTGACGCGCCAGATCCTTTGCAGTTTGTTCGCCAACATTACGAATTCCGAGCGCAAAGATGAAACGTGCCAAGTCTCGGTTGCGACTTGCCTCGATAGCCCGAAGCAGATTATCGGCGGATTTTTCCGCCATTCGCTCCAGGCTGGCCAACCGCGTCGGATCTATCCGATATAGGTCTGCCGGGGTGCGCACCAAACCTTGTTCAAGTAATTGTTCAATCAGCTTCTCGCCAAGACCGTCGATATCCATCGCTCGCCGCGAGGCAAAATGCATTAGCGCCTGCTTGCGCTGCGCCGGACAGCTCAAACCGTTGCTGCATCTGGCCGCAGCCTCGCCTTCCAGACGCACAACCGGCGCGCCACACTCCGGACAAACAACCGGCATGCTGAACGCGGGAAATTCTGGCATGAGCGGATCGCGCATCGGTCGCCGATCCAGAAGGACGCCAGCGACTTCCGGAATGACATCGCCAGCGCGACGCACGATGACGCTGTCGCCAATCCGCACATCTTTGCGCCTGACTTCATCCTCGTTGTGCAACGTGGCGTTGGTAACGGTGACACCGCCAACAAACACCGGTTTCAAGCGTGCGACCGGAGTCAACGCGCCAGTGCGGCCAACCTGAACATCGATGCTTTCAACCTGGGTGATTTCCTCCTGCGCCGGGTACTTATGGGCGATGGCAAAACGCGGCGCACGCGCGACAAAACCCAACATGGCTTGAACATCCAGCCGATTGACTTTGTAAACCGCTCCATCAATATCAAATGGCAACGTATCGCGACGCGCGCCCAGCGCCCGAAAATAACCCATCAATCCATCCACGCCACGCACCAGGCCACGCTCATTCGATACGGGCAGACGCATCTCGGCCAGCCAATCCATCACGCCGGCATGGGTCTCAGCCAAACTCGCGCCTTCAATTCGACCGACGCCATATGCGAAAAAGGACAGTCGACGCTGCGCGGTAATGCGGGGATCGAGTTGTCGTAAGCTGCCGGCGGCAGCATTGCGCGGATTAACAAATGTCTTTTCGCCGCGTTCGCGCGCAGCTTGATTCAGATGCTCGAAATCGCGCCGCAACATCAAGACTTCACCGCGCACCTCCAGCCAATCGGGCGGGTTTTCGCAGGCCAGGCGCATCGGAATTGCTCGAATAGTGCGCAGATTAGCGCTGACATCTTCCCCATTGATGCCATCACCCCGCGTCGCACCTTGCACGAAAATACCCTGCCGAAAATGCAACGCTACCGCCAGGCCATCGAATTTTGGTTCCACCGCGTATTCGATGTCGGCAGATTCACTTGCCAGTCTGGAGCGCTCCAGACCTTCACGAACGCGCCGATCGAATGCGGCTACTTCAGCTTCAGAAAAAGCATTGTTGAGCGACAGCATCGGGATGACATGCTCAACTTCTGGAAAGGCTTTGAGCGGCCCGGCACCAACTCGCTGAGTCGGCGAGTCGGACGTTCTCTGTTCGGGATTAGCTGACTCGATCTCTTGCAGTTCTCGCAACAGACGATCGTATTCAGCATCCGGCAAGGTTGGCGCATCGAGAACGTAATAAAGGTAATTCGCCTCGTCGATAGCCGTTCTCAGTTGCTGAACACGGCGGTTCAATTGCCCTGCTTCCACCTCGCTGGCGAACATGGATGGTTAATCAGACGAACAACCGGAGTGATCGCTCGCCGCCAGCGGGAATCCCGCGCGCTTCCATACGTTGATAGAAGGCGAGGAGTCTGGCACGGTCACGGTTCAAGCTCTCCTCGCTGACAACGCGGCCGTTATCATCGACAAGACGGCCTTCCAGACGCGCGGCAAGATCAAAGCCGAGTTGGGTCATACGATCAAAAACCGCCAAACCATCGGCAACTCGCGGCACATCGAACAACAAGGTAACCCCATGCGTGGTGAGACCTCGACCATCACGCGGGAAGGGGTCATCACCCTGATTGGCAAGAGTAAACAAAGTGTGGTTGAACGCATCGCGTGCATGAAAACAGCCATCGGATTCCAGACTGAGTTTTGCTTCCAACGCCAGTCCATGCATCGCTTCGCTGGTAAACGGACGGATATCCGCCGAAACCACATTAAGACCAATCAATACATCGACATCCATGCAGAACAGATCGAGATCGCGCGCCATATCGAGCGCTTCCTGTTTGTCCGGACAAGACACCCCGCCGCCTTCCTCTGCGGCAAACTCATACAGCGCCTGGGTAAAGGCATCGAGCTGGTCCTGAGACACCGCACCACTGCGATCCGCTAATTGCAGACCAAACTCAATCTGGTCGAAGGCGCTACGAGGGTGGCTGCTCAATACTTCCCAAGCACCATCGGCACGCCGACCGAATGCGCGTAGCGGCTTGCCAATGCGGCGCAAATTGGTCAACAACGGGCCGAAATTAACCATTACCGGCGCTACGAATTTGAGCCTGGCAATGAACTCTGTTGCCGCATCCAGGCCGCTGTGAGGAGAAATCTTGAGGTCTGCCGATTCGTCGTCGTGACTGGAAGGTTCTGGCTGCGCCACGATAGTTGGCGGGGGAGCTGAAGAGACAGGGGTGGATTTTCGAATCGGCTGGGACTGCGGTTTATTGATTGGAACTTTCGCTTCGACAGGAGCCACCGCAACCGGCTTGGCGGAAGTTGTCGGGCTTGCTGTCGGCCGTGACTTGAGGGGGGTGGTATCTGGGAGTGCGGTTTCAATCGGCTCCAGCGAACTCAGAATCGAACTGGATTCCGCATGTCGCATTGGCCCCATGCCGGTCAAAGGCTTCTCGGCCTCGTCCACCGCATGCTGGACCTCGGGCGCCGGAGAAGACTCATCAGTCAGTTGAACGTGAGTTTCAGTTCGTCGATGACTGGTTTCGGTTCGCACCGATTCACCCAGCATCACGTCTTCGCGCTTGTGCGAGAACATCTTCTCGGCTTCCTTGCGGAAGCGGCGCTCTTGCAGCAGGTTATAAATGACGATGACGGCGATCAGGGCGATGCCGACGATGGCCAGAACAATCTGAAGCGTGGTCATCATGGCCGAATTACCTTTGTTGTGACGCTGGCAGCGACTTATTCGCTACCGGCTCCATGACATGAAAGAAAACCTCTTTGCTGCGCACCATACCCAGTTCGTAGCGCGCGCGCTCATCCAGTGCATCGTAGCCCGAGTGTAAATCACGGGCTTCAGCAGCCAATTGCACGTTACGTGCTTCAAGTGCCTGGTTGGCGGTTCGCTGTGCGGCGATATCGCGATCCAGTTCATGCACGCGCAACCAGCTGCCCTTGCCTAGCCAGAGCGGGTATTGCAGCAGCAAAATCAATGCCGCCAGCGTCCAGGCAAGGGTGCGCATTTCATCTCAGTTGATAGAACGCTTCAAGGCCGGGGTAACGCGCCTGCTCGGCGAGTTCTTCCTCGATACGCAGAAGCTGGTTGTACTTGGCGATGCGATCCGAACGCGATATTGAACCGGTTTTGATTTGCAACGCATTACACGCTACCGCCAAATCAGCAATGAACGAATCTTCGGTTTCGCCGGAACGATGCGAGATGACCGACGTATAACCTGCACGCTTGGCGGTTTCGATAGCTTCAAAGGTTTCCGACAAGGTACCAATCTGGTTGACTTTGATCAGAATCGAGTTGGCGATGTCCTTCTGTATCCCTTCGCGCAGAATCTTGGCATTGGTAACGAACAAGTCGTCGCCGACGATCTGAATGGATTTTCCCAGACGTTGCGTCAACAAAGCCCAGCCATCCCAGTCGCCTTCAGCCATACCGTCTTCGATGCTGATGATTGGATATTTGTCTACCCAGGCTGCCAGATAATCGACAAACTCGGCGGAAGTCAGCTTCAGCCCCTCGGACGCGAGGACATATCGACCTTCTTCGTAGAATTCCGATGCGGCGCAATCCAGGCCGATGACCACATCTTTTCCAGGCGTGTAGCCGGCCGCACTGATCGCCTCGACGATAAATTTGAGCGCGGCTTCATTCGATTCGAAGTTAGGCGCAAAACCGCCTTCATCACCAACGGTGGTCGGATGACCTGCCTTGTCGAGCAGCTTTTTAAGGGTATGGAAGATTTCCGCGCCACAACGCAGGGCTTCACGGAAGCTCTTCAGGCCAACCGGAATGATCATGAATTCCTGAATGTCGACACTGTTGTTGGCATGCGCCCCGCCGTTGACAATATTCATCATCGGCACCGGCAATTGCATCGGCCCGGCACCGCCCAAATAACGGTAAAGCGGCAATCCGGCTTCCTCGGCGGCGGCGCGCGCGCAGGCCAGCGAAACCGCCAAAATCGCATTGGCGCCCAGTCGCGCCTTGTTTTCGGTGCCATCCAGGTCGATCAGGATCTGATCGATCAAATGCTGTTCTTCAACATCAAGACCGAGAATCGCTTCGGCAATTTCAGTATTCACATTTTCGACAGCTTGTAATACGCCTTTGCCGAAATATCGCGATTTATCGCCATCACGCAGTTCAATGGCTTCACGACTACCGGTAGAGGCGCCGGAAGGTACAGCGGCACGTCCAAGGACACCAGATTCCAGCAGAACATCGGCTTCAATAGTGGGATTGCCACGAGAATCCAGGATTTCACGGGCGATTACGTCAACGATGGCACTCATTTCATTCCTTTTAGGGTCAACACGTAAAAATCCGTCAATGGGTTATGACGGACTCGCTGTTTCACATAATACGAGCTTCGATAAAGCCCTTTTGCTTCACCAGGGTGTCGATATCCCTGAGTGTTTCCAACAATTCTTGCATTAAATGCAATGGCCATGCATTAGGTCCGTCAGACATTGCTTTCGCGGGGTCTGGGTGCGTCTCGGCAAACAGGCCGGCAATACCGACCGCAACAGCCGCGCGCGCCAAAACGGGCACAAACTCGCGCTGCCCGCCCGAACGATCACCCTGCCCGCCGGGCTGCTGCACCGAGTGGGTCGCATCGAATACCACCGGGCAGCCGGTCTCGCGCATGATAGCCAGGCCGCGCATATCAGAGATCAGCGTGTTGTAACCAAACGAAACACCGCGCTCGCAGACCATGATGTTATCGGCACCACCATTAGCTGCTTTTGCCTTGTCAACCACGTTTTTCATGTCTCCAGGGGCGAGAAACTGCCCCTTCTTGATGTTTACTGGCCGGCCAGAAGCAGCGACAGCCTGGATGAAATCGGTCTGACGACATAGAAATGCGGGCGTCTGCAACACATCGACAACCGCACTGACCGCGGCAATTTCATCGATACCATGAATATCGGTGATGACCGGCACGCCGATCTGCTTTTTCACTTCAGAGAGGATACGCAAACCTTCATCCATTCCCAGCCCGCGAAATGATGTACCGGAAGATCGATTCGCCTTGTCGTAGGACGACTTGTAGATAAAGTTGACGCCGGCAGCGGCGCAAATTTCTTTTAACCGACCGGCGGTGTCCATCGCCATTTGCTCTGATTCAATAACACATGGACCCGCTATCAGAAATAACGGCTGATCCAGCCCGACTTCAAAACCACAAAGTTTCATGCTGCTCTCCCATTTTGATTCTCCAGCGCTGCCTCGACAAAAGCTTTGAACAGGGGATGGCCTTCGCGCGGATTAGAGGTAAATTCAGGATGAAACTGACAAGCGACAAACCATGGATGCACTGTTTGCGGCAATTCGACCATTTCGCACAGATCGGTTCCCGGCGCGCGACCGGAAACAATCAGACCGGCGCTTTCCAAAGTTGGGCGCAAAGCGTTGTTGACTTCAAATCGATGCCGATGCCGCTCGATGATTTCGTCCTTGCCATACACCGCACGCGCGAGTGATCCAGCTTCCAAATGGCATACCTGCCCGCCGAGGCGCATGGACCCCCCGAGATCGGAGTTTTCGTTGCGCCGTTCGAAATGACCATCAGCGGTTAGCCATTCGGTGATCAGGCCAATAACCGGATAAGGCGTAGCTGGTTCGAATTCGGTGGAGTGGGCGCCAACCATGCCGGCGACATCACGCGCGTATTCAACCACCGCCAATTGCATCCCCAGGCAGATTCCCAGATAGGGAATTTTGTGTTCACGAGCATAGCGAATCGCGCAAATCTTGCCTTCAGTGCCGCGAATGCCAAAACCGCCTGGAACCAGAATAGCGTCCATGGCAGCCAACGCTTCACAGCCTTCATTCTCGATAACTTCGGAATCGATGTAATGAATGTTGACCTTGCTCTGGGTATGAATACCGGCGTGGATCAAGGCTTCCGACAAGGATTTATAGGACTCGGTCAGATCAACATATTTGCCGACGAAAGCAATATCGACCTGATGTTGAGGATGCTCCAAGGCATGGATAAGCCGCTTCCAGACCGATAAATCAGCCGCTTTGGCGAGCAATCCCAACTTGTGGCAAACGATTTCATCCAGCATCTGATCATGCAACATGGACGGAATCTTGTAGATGGAAGTGGCGTCCAGCGCCTCGATCACCGCTTCCGGAATGACGTTGCAAAACAGTGCGATCTTGCGCCGCTCTTCTGCCGGGATAGATCGATCTGCTCGACACAGCAACACGTCAGGCTGAATACCGATTTCACGCAATTCCTTGACGGAGTGTTGCGTTGGCTTGGTTTTCAATTCACCGGCAGTAGGGATATAGGGCAACAAGGTCAGATGGATGGAACAGGTCGCGTTGCGTCCTTCTTCTATCCCCATCTGGCGAATTGCCTCCAGGAACGGCAGCGATTCGATATCGCCTACCGTGCCGCCGACTTCGATGATCGCTACTTCAGCACCTTCGGCGCCGCGTTTGATGTAGGCCTTGATCTCGTCAGTAATATGTGGGATGACCTGCACGGTCTTGCCCAGATACTCGCCGCGTCGCTCCTTCTTGATCACCGACTCATAAATCTGACCCGTGGTGAAGTTGTTGCGTCGGCCCATCTTGGCGCGGGTGAAGCGTTCGTAGTGGCCCAGATCGAGATCGGTTTCCGCGCCATCTTCGGTGACAAAGACTTCGCCATGTTGAAACGGGCTCATGGTGCCCGGATCGACGTTGATGTAAGGATCGAGTTTGAGATGGGTCACGGTGAGACCGCGAGATTCGAGAATCGCACCCAGTGACGCGGCTGCGATGCCTTTACCCAAGGAGGAAACCACACCACCGGTAACAAATACGTAACGGGTCATAAAATTGGCTGATACAGGGACACGGAATGATACCGGATTGCCCCTCCCCCATAAAGGCGGCATCGCCAACAAAAACGGACTGGAAAAATTGTCTTTTCGGCTAGCAGCCTGTCGGACTTTGGAATCGTCGGCTGTAGAGTCCCGGGGGGTATAAGCGGGAAAGTCCCGGGGGGTATAAGCGAAAAATCGACCGCGCCGGCTCTTTTTTTGCCGGTTTCTTGCACCCGCAAGGGGTACGCCGGATTCGTACGCGCTAAAGCGCTACGACTCCGCTGCCCCTTGGAACAACCATGCGGCGGCGAATCCGGCAAAAAACAGCCTCGGCGGGCCCGATTTTTTCTATCGACGACCAAAGTCCGACAGACTCCTAGACGCGGATTTTTCCGTTTTCCATGTCGCATCAGGATAATAGCGCGCACATCAAACCTTTCTTGAATCGTCCCGACACCATGACCGCCAAACCCTGCCCTTTCTGCGTTCTCGATCCCGCGCGCATTCTTGCCGAAGACAATCTCACTGTGGTTTACAAAGATGGCTTTCCCGTTTCGCCGGGACATACCGTAATCATTCCCAAGCGCCACTTTCCCACGCTGTTCGATGCCACAGAAGAGGAGCAAATCGCTTTGTTGCGCGCGCTGACTCAAGCCAAGAAGATCCTTGACGAACGCCATCAACCGGATGGCTACAACATCGGCATCAATCAAGGTCTGGCAGGCGGCCAAAGTGTGCCGCATCTGCATATTCATGTGATTCCGCGCTATCTCGGCGACAAGGCCGATCCGAAAGGGGGCGTGCGCTGGGTCTTGCCTGAGAAAGCAAAATACTGGCCTTGATGAATAGTGACGCCGATCGAAATATCACGTTAAACCCAATCAAGTAATTCGGCTGGCGTATCGATAAACCCGCGAGCACCCCATTCTTGCGGACGATCGGCCTCCCCCAGATAACCATAAAGTGCAACCAGCGCCGGCATGCCGGCTGCGTTTGCGGCTTGCACATCGCGCTCTGCATCACCAACATAAAGACAATGCTGCGCTTCTACAGCGGCAATCTTGCAGGCGAGGAACAACGGCTCGGGATGTGGTTTGGGGTGCGGGCAAGTGTCGCCAGAAACAACAAACGCCGCCCGTTCGCTCAAGCCGAGATGAGCGAGTAGCGGATCGGTGTATCTGGTTGGTTTGTTGGTCACGATGCCCCACTTGATGGCGCGCGCATCGAGGTCATCAAGAACGTCCGCCATACCAGGAAAAAGGGGGGAATTACGGGTCAGATTGGCGGCGTAATGTGCGAGAAACTCTTCTCTCAAACCGGCAAAGTCAGCGTGTTCTCGATCGACATCGAATCCGATACGAAGCAAACCTTGCACGCCATGCGACGATTGCGGTCGATATTCCAGCGCCGAAATAACGCCGAGTCCACGTTTTTCCCGCATTGCGTTGAGCGCCGCGCCAAGATCAGGCGCGGTATCGACCAAGGTGCCATCAAGATCGAACAGGACAGCGTTGATTCGGTTCTGCATCACAGATTCTGCGTATTTGCGTTCAGGCGCGGCGACAAGCAAGCAGATAGTTCACGTCGGTATTACGTTCCAGCTTGTAAGATTTCAAGAACGGGTTGTAAGTCATGCCCATCAACTCGACCGAGTCCAGCCCAGCTTGGCGTGCATAGGACGCAAGTTCATGCGGCTTGATGAATTTTGACCATTCGTGCGTTCCCTTGGGCAGCATGTTCAGCACATATTCGGCGCCAACGATGGCGAACAAATAACTCTTCGGGTTGCGATTCAGGGTGGAGAAAAAAACCCAGCCATTCGGCTTCACCATACGCGCGCAGGCGGTCATCACGGAAAGCGGGTCTGGAACATGTTCAAGCATTTCCATGCACGTCACCACATCAAAGCTTTCTGGCTCCGCTGCGGCAAGATCTTCAGCGGCGATGAGTCGGTAGTCGACTTGAACGCCTGATTCAAGTTGATGCAACTTGGCGACCTTGAGCGGCTTTTCCGCCAGATCAATACCGGTGACCTGGGCGCCTTGAACCGCCATGCTTTCAGACAAAATCCCGCCACCGCAGCCAACATCAACAACCCGCTTGCCCTGCAGGCCGCCAGCCAAACCAGAAATCCATTGCAATCGCAGCGGATTAATCTCGTGTAGCGGCTTGAATTCGGAATTGACATCCCACCAGCGATGGGCGAGTTGACTGAATTTATCCAGTTCAGCTTGGTCGGCGTTACTCATGTTGATTATTCCTTGTGTGGACATCTTGATTCTCCGGCAGGCGGAGGATTGAAACTACTGCGGATCTTGCGAAGAAACATAGTGACGCAGAAACAGCGCCTCAAGTTCATCAATCACCTCGACAGCGGTGCGTCCCTGCACAAGGTGCTGGCTCATCAGCGCTGCCGTTTCGTGTATCAGTTTGCCACGATCGAGCATGGGATAAGTTTCCCGCAGTCTTTTGATGGCTTTGACAACGCTCTCCTGCGCCGGGCGCTCGATTTCGACAGGTGTTGACGCAACCGGCTCGGCATCGGGCATAACACGGGCCAGCAAGAACTCGGCATAGTCGAGCAAACCGGCCTGCCTGGTTTCGGAAAGCGCCCGAAACAGGCGCAATAGCCGACGTTCATCCGCTGTCATTGCTTGATTTTCGGAAAAACGAAATTCTTGATCATCGGACTTTGGTCGAGGAAATCGAGAAAAGATTGAAGCAGCTTGCTGCGAAACTTCTCCTGCGGATAGACCAATGAAAGTTGTCGCCGCAAAGGCGGATCCAGCGGAATCGAGACCAATTCACCCAGCTTGATTTCTTTTAACACGGTGGTGCTTGAAAGTACGGCAACGCCTAATCCCGCCGAAACAGCGCCCTTGATGGCTTCTCGACTGCCAAGTTCCATGACCAGATTGACTTCATCAAGTGAAACCCCGTTCTTGCGAAAGAATTCGTCAATGCACTCCCGCGTACCGGAACCCGACTCACGACTGATGTAAGGATGCGTAGCGACTTGTTTGGGAGTGACGCAGGCTAGATTTGCCAGATCCGAGAATGGTGCGCAAATCATCACCAGTTCATCTTCGCAGCATATGCGGGTCACCAGATTGGGATGATGCGAGGCTGACTCGATCAAGCCCATATCCAGCGTATGGTCTGTAACCTTGTTCTCGATCGTTTCAGAATTCGCAACGGTCAACCTGGCCTGGATTTCCGGATGCTTCTGCTTGAACTCGCCCAATAGGCGCGGCAGCATATATTCAGCAATCGTGGTTGATGCGCCGATCAACAATGGTCCGCTGACCTGACCGGTGAGTTCCGAGATGCGCGCCTCCATTTCACCGGTCATATTGAGAATGCGTTCCGCATAATCCAACGCCAACTCCCCCGCCGCAGTGAGGGAAATCTTGCCATGCGAGCGCTCAAACAAACGTGTATTGAAATGTTCTTCCAGTTGCTTTACCTGGAAAGTCACAGCAGGCTGGGTCATGAACAACAATTCCGCCGCTTTGGTGAAGGACAGTTGTTTCGCGACAGTGTGAAATACTTGCAGTCGACGGTCGGCCATTCGTTTATGTGCAGATAAAATTTAATTATGCGATTCAATCATATTTTGTTTATTTATGACAGCCGCAAAGAGCAGATCTGAAACCCATCCTGGATCGTTTTGTGACGTTAGCCGGATTGATTGCAAGGCCGTCAGGTTGATGGGCTCGAATCCTTGTCAGCAAAATCGGCCCACTTTGCTGCTGCCAATCGTGCAATCAGAAAGACCTCAGACATGACTGGACAATTTTCCCATGCAGCAATCGAGACGATCTCATTGCAAGACGGCAACTTATTGAAATCGCCTCGTGTTATAAAGCGCCGGCATTTCTAAACCGTTAGCAAACTCCCTCCTCCTCTGCCGTGCCAAACTCATTCAAACGTCGATTCCAGGCCAGATGAATCGCGGCTTTTACATCATTCTTACCGCCCAGTTTTTTTCGGCGCTGGCAGATAACGCGCTTCTTTTTGCCGCGATTGCCCTGCTCATGTCGCTATCGGCTCCCGACTGGCACGTGCCGCTGCTGCAACAATTTTTCATCCTTTCTTATATCCTGCTGGCGCCATTCGTCGGTGCATTTGCTGATGCTTACCCGAAGGGACGGGTCATGTTCATCAGCAACAGCATTAAAGTTATCGGCTGCATCGCGATGTTGGCTGGCATGCAACCACTTTATGCCTATGCCATCGTCGGACTTGGCGCAGCGGCGTACTCCCCAGCCAAATACGGCATCCTGACCGAGTTCCTGCCACCTAACTTGCTGGTCAAAGCCAATAGCTGGATGGAAGGCGCCACCGTGGCCGCCATCATCCTTGGTGCGGTGCTTGGCGGTTTGTTGATCAGCCCGAAAATAGTCGGTGTCGTTTTGATCGAATGGGGGATTGCCGATTGGATATCAACGCCAAAGTTCGCCATCGTACTGATCCTCAGCCTGTATATCCTGGCAGCCTGGTTCAACATCTATATCCCGCGTCTACCGCCCGACCACAGAATCCCGAAGCGCAACCCGGTATTTCTGCTGCATGATTTCTGGCACTCCTTCAAGCTGCTATGGAAGGATCCGCTTGGTCAGGTTTCTCTAGCGGTAACCACTTTATTCTGGGGCGTAGGGGCGACATTACGACTGGTGGTTTTGGCCTGGGCCGCGTTCAATTTGAATTTTGACCTCACTCAAGCTACACAACTTACCGCGATGTCAGCAGTCGGCATTGCGGTTGGCGCGGCAATGGCGGGTAAATGGATTCAGCTCGAAAGCTCGGTCAAAGTACTTCCCGCCGGCATCGTTCTGGGCTTTGCGGTGGTTGCAATGGCCTTTGTTACAGACTGGCAGTTGGCTGCGGTATTGCTGTTTTTTATTGGCGTCCTTTCCGGCTTTTTTGTGGTGCCGCTGAATGCATTACTCCAGCATCGCGGACATTTGCTGATGGGTGCGGGGCATTCCATCGCCATACAGAATTTCAATGAAAACCTCGGCATTCTGATTTTGCTGGGCGCTTACACCTTGATGGTGAGTGAAGGCATGCATATTCATTGGGTTATCACCCTTTTTGGTTCGTTCATCAGTCTGATGATGACCATGATCTGGCGGCGACATCGGCACGACGAAGTGCATTAACGCCTGCTGATGGAACGCAGCAGCGTAACTGCGGACAATTAACCCGGTTAAGCCAGCGAGGGAATATCCGCGTTCTCAAGCCCACATAAAAACAAACTGCAGGCACGACCGTCCAGCGCCCATTGTGCGGCGATCGGATCAAAGATTTCCAGAAAAAGAGAGAGCACCGAGGCGGGAATCATCTCGGCGTGTTTGATCAGCAGGGCAATTGGACCGGTGTGCCAATTCATGTCACTGAGACATTCCTCGAGCGCATCCCAGTTATTGCCGTAGTAATCCGGGAATTCGAGCGCTTGTCCGACCGCAATCAGAAAAGTCTGTTTATCGACCATTATGCGTCCATCCAGCACAGGCATGAAGTCAATGCCGGGGTGAGACAGTCGATAAACGCCATTCAATTCCGGTTGTGCAAGCACTGCTCGGACCGCTTTTTCAATTTTTGCCAAGCCGACCCTGTTCATCTTTTTTCATCCGATTGATGTGCTTCAGCAGACCTATCGCGGATGCGCTTGAAGGTTCGGTAGTGATCGGCGGTATACCAATAATCGCCGCCACTTCCAGCCACGATGCGACGTGCGCCACGATGCTTCAAGCCGGGTGTTGGTACCGTGTACTCACGGTAGTAATTGCGCGACTGAGCCGGTAATAGACCCTCTCGGTTGCCGAATCGAGTGCCATCCTTTGAATAAGGGAATGGACCGCCGCGTTGGATGAGTTGCAACGTCTCGCGTGCCTCCGGCGGCAGACCGCGTACATCGACTTCCGCACTTGGCGCAGACTTGTTATCCCACTGGAATGCTTGCGAAAAACCAAAGGCCAGGCCTGAACCGCAAACCAGCAATAGAATGCCAAAGCGCAGCCATCGCGCCAAAACATCAGTCACTTGCGTGGCCTGCAATGTAAGCCTTGATTGCCGCAACCTCGGCATTCATGGTTTCGACACGCTGCGGCAGAGACTCCAGGTTTTCCAACCCAGCCGGCCGCTCGGGCTGAACGCCGAGCGCTTCCAGAATACTGTCCTCGAACTTGGCCGGCAAAGCGGTTTCCAGACAGACCAGCGGTATGCCCGCTTCACGATGCTCCAAGCCGACTTTCAATCCATCCGCAGTATGGGTATCGATCATGGTGTGGTACTTTTCCCACGCCATGCGAATGGTCTGAATCCGATCCGCGTGACTGCTGGAACCGGATTCAAGAGCGTATTGCTTGATTTGATCGAACAAGCCACTTGGATTCAAGTCAAAACTACCGCCCGAGTCGACTGCTTTCCAAAATTCGGCAACCTGAACCGCATTGCGTCCAGCCAAATCAGCAATAAATCGCTCGAAGTTGGACGCTTTCGAAATATCCATCGACGGACTCGAGGTGTGCAACGTCTCCGCAGCGGTGCGCGGGCGGTAAATCCCGGTGCGGAAAAACTCATCAAGGACGTCGTTCTCGTTGGTAGCGACGATCAATTTTTGTACCGGCAGGCCCAGCATGTGCGCGATATGGCCGGCACAGACGTTGCCGAAATTACCTGAAGGCACCGAGAAGCTGACTTTCTGATCGTTGTTTGCGGTAACAGCGAAATAGGCTTTGAAGTAATAAATGACCTGCGCCGCAACCCGCGCCCAGTTAATCGAATTCACCGCGCCAATGCGATATTTCGCTTTGAACTCAAGGTCATTGGAGACGCTTTTGACAATATCCTGGCAATCGTCAAATACCCCTCGCACGGCGATATTGAAGATATTGGCGTCTTGCAGGCTGTACATCTGCGCCTGCTGAAAGCGGGTCATGCCCGATAGCGGCGACAGCATGAAGACACGCACATTATGCTTGCCGCGCATCGCGTATTCGGCAGCAGAACCAGTATCGCCAGACGTTGCGCCTAGAATATTGATGTCTTGTCCGGCATTATCGAGCGCGTACTCGAACAAGTTGCCGAGCAACTGCATGGCCATATCCTTGAACGCCAAAGTCGGGCCATTCGAGAGTTCCAGTAAATACAAGCCATCTTCCAGCTTGCGTACCGGCGCAATCTGACTGAAATCTGAATCTTTACGACCGTGACTATAAACTTCGGTGGTATAGGTCTTGTCAATCAGCGCCCGCAAATCCGCCGCCGGAATATCATCAGCCAGCCGCGACATCACGGCAAAAGCCAGTTGCCGGTAATCCATGTCACGCATCGTGCTCAGATCGTCGATGCTGAATCTGGGATAGGTTTCCGGCAAATACAGGCCGCCATCGGGCGCCAGGCCGCCGAGCAGAATTTGCGAGAAGGTCAGAGCGGATTTATCGCCGCGCGTACTGAGATAGTGCATATCAGCCGTTCAATTGTTCAAGTCGAATACGCGTCACCTTGCCGGCAATGCTGGGCAGTGCTTCGATATTTGCCATCGCCGCATTCACCGCCTTTTCCTTGGCGACATGGGTCAGTAACACAATGTCTGTCTGATCTTCGCCTTCGGCAGGCTCTTTTTGC